>Ga0208849_1000190_pt1 | contig 60137 bp, 52 predicted proteins | sample NGESurdeep072012_10_FD_184470 | JGI IMG/M metagenome (GOLD analysis project Ga0208849, IMG submission 184470) | Arctic peat soil microbial communities from Barrow, Alaska - NGEE Surface sample 53-3 deep-072012 (SPAdes) | ecosystem: Environmental > Terrestrial > Soil > Wetlands > Peat ...
CTGGACGATGCCGTGCGAGGTGCTCGACTCCAGCCGCGAACTCCCCAACCAGTCCGGATGCCGGTAGTGGCTCAATCCCCACGATAGATACTCGGCCTTCGCGTGTCCCGGCAATGGCACAAATGCCTGCTGAATCGTTTGCGCCTTCATGATCGCCAATTTTTTGCCTGTAGGCGCATAAACGATCTGATAATACGTTCCTGATATATTCTGTTCCACCATTCTTCCCAACGCGTCATACGTTAGCGTGGTCGTATCCAGCGACAACATCTTACCTTCTGCATCCCAAGTGTAGGTGTGGAAACTGTCGGTCAGCAGATCGCCATTCGCGTCATAGGTGGGCGTGAAACCGGGCAGCGAGAAATACTGGTTCGTGTTGGTGGTGCCGTGCGTGTAGGTCGGCTGGAAAGTCATGCCCGTGCTGCCCGACAGAACCGATTTCTGAATGTTTCCGAACGCGTCATAGTTGTAAGACTGTCCCCAGACCGATCCGCAACTGGCTTTATCCAGGCGCGCCAGATCGTCATGAGCGTAGGAGCAGGTTTGCGCGTTGGGGCTGTTGAATGGATCTGTGATGCTCATGCTCCCCAAACTGCCGTTCGGATTCCAACCCAAAGTCCCGAGTTCAGATTGCGTGCTGACCGTGTATTTGAACGATGTCATGCGCCCGGTGTTGGTGTCGTAACTAAACGTATCGTAATCACCCGAACCGTACGTCACTTTGGTCAGCGAGCCGATCGGCTGCGACGTCCCGCTCGTTGTGTAAGTCACTCCAGTCACGGGGTTCTGTCCACTGGTCGCGGAGACTGCGGACCAACGCCCTTCCCCATCTGCGGCATAAGTCAGGCTGGGAAGCCCGGACATCCATAGATTGTTTAGGCGTCCGTTTGCCCAATAAGCAGCAGTAGGATGATAGTATCCTCCCGAATGCGGGGTTGATTCCCATATTTCGGTGACCTCGCCTCTCACGGAATACACCAGCCCAAGGTCAGTAATTTTTGAACCCGCAGTGCCTGTATATGCCTCCGCCAAATGTCCTTTTGCGTTCGCCATCGCTACACCGTTTACCGTCGCGGCATCGTAGACAAAGTTCTTGGTCGGCGTCGAGTTTGGGCCCGAGTATGAAACGCTGGTTGGCCGATGTAACCCGTCATAGGCATAGCAAACGGTGTTTCCATTGGCGTCTTTCTTCTGTACCAAGTCTCCCGCGTAAGTGCCGCAACCGCTCGCGGAATCGAAAGCATAAGTAGTCGTCGCGTTTTCTGGATTCCGCTCAGATATCAGACGCCCAAGCAAATCGTATACGTACGTGCGCGTCTGGGTGGGTGCGGATTGAGCGCTTTGCGTAACAGTTACAATGTTATCGCCGCCAGAGAATCCGTAAGCATATGTTGTCCAATAACCGTTCTTCGTCGTGGTCTGGCCACAAGTTCCCGAACCGGAAAGATTGGTGATTTCGCAAACCGATTTCAGTCTTCCCAAGCCATCGTACTGCAGTTGCTTTTGCTTCGTGCTCTCTCCGGACGGAGCAGGGCCTTTGACTTGTAGAACGTCGTTATTGGTATATGTGTTGCTCACGTATCCTGTAGCCGCATCCGTCGTTTGGAGCGGGCGATTTAGGGCATCATACGTCGTGCTCGTGAAAGGAGCGCTTGAAGTTGTCTGTCCCGCGGAACCTGCATACAACATCGTGGTTTGATAAGGTCGGCCGATTGAGTCATAGTTCGTCTGCTTTGAATCATACGTACCAGAACTAACCCCTTGCTGCCGTTGGGTCAAAACTACACGGCCAAGCCCATCCACCGTCACAAGTTGTTCCGCAACGGAGTTGTTGCTATTAAACTTCAGCGAACTCTCGGTGGTTGTGGTTGTGTAATTAAAGTTCGTGTAATTCAGGGCTGGATCTTCAACTGATGCTGGGCGCCAATAAAGGGTATCGGTGTACGCAGTGTTTGTCGCCTGCCCATTTGCATCTGTGGTCTGGGTGACCACCGCGCCAATGCAATTCCATGCGGTTGATGTGGAAAGACTATTCACGGACAAATTGACCGTTGTGGGGAAGCTATTCCCGCAAGAAACCGTGGAATTGCCCTGAGCAGCCGTTCCATAGACGTAAGTCGTGACTGCACTGTTCACATCGGTGCTCTGATAGACATTCCCTGTATCAAAGTAGCTGAAGTGCCTGGTCAGGTAGTTGGAACTTGTACTGTAATTATTTACCGTGGTTAAATTGCCCCGGGATCCGCTAACGCTTACGAGATTAGGCGTGCCACTGGTCGGTTGCAAGGAGTATTCGTCATACGCAAACGTAGCTTCCGAGAGAACATTGCTACTTGCGTCGGTCACCAAAACGCTAGACGGATGATCGACAATGTTGCCCAGGCTGGCATAACTAATGGCAGTATGATGGACAAGATAGCTCGCCGACGGCGCGCTTCCAGTCGTAACCCCGTAATCAAAGTCCTGCCTGTCGATGAGCAGTCCGTTTCCGTTGTATTGTTTCTGAACGACGGAAATTGATCCGTTTGGCAGAATGCGATATGCATCTACTTGACTGATTGGGGATGCCACGCTCGCAGTAGCACAACCCGAAAAGTTATTGTTGTAACAAGTTAGCGTAGTTAGCAAAGTAGGAGAGCTTCCTTGATTGACCACGCGTTGCGTCTCGTAAAAATTGCCGGTATTATTCAATGCGCTGTCTTTCGCGAAGTTGATAGTCGTTACATTGCTTTGCGGGTCGGTAGCGGTTGTAGTCCAGGAATTGCCGGAGCCGCTCCTCGTATAGGTCCATGTGCCGGCAACCTGGTTCAGGGTTGATGGAGTCAGCACCCGTGTAAGGCTGTTCGCGCTGCCGTCCGCACAGACGATTCCGTCATTTGCTCCAGGGTAGGTATATTGGATTGAACCGCCTGTGGGAAGCGTTATCTGCTGCACCCGCCCGGTGACATATCCGGAGTGTCCCGGAGTGGGTTCATACGTAAAACCGTAAGATTTCATTCCGTCAGGGAGGGTTATGCTGCTGATCAAATTGACGGCGGAGGCGCTGTATTCCGAAATTCCGCTGCAATTAAAATTTGTTTGTACAGCCGTGCTAGCGTAATTAACGGTGTAGTGAACCGTCGCCCCACTCGGACTTGTGTACGCAATTGTGACCGGACTCGATGGCGTACCTGCACCCGAAACGGTTATTGCCGCCTGCCCTAAAGTGTCTGTGTAAACTCCGTTGCTGACGGTGATTTCGTTTCCGTTTGCATCCGTCGTGTTCGCGGGGTAGATGGAAGCACCATCGGTAGACGTCAGGTTAGCGGTGGCATAGCCAGGGTACGGGGTCGCATACAATGTATAGCCGGATCCATCCTCAGCCGGAATAGCTTGCGGATTCGGTGGCTGAGGTCCTGGAGTAGGACAACTGTTTGTTTGTTGCACTTGAATGTAATAAGTCGTATATCCAAAAGTGTGGCTGCTCCCGGAACTGTCGTGATATACAAAATTGTTGAACTCCCAAGATTGCCATGGGATGTTGTTGTACTGGCCACAATACCCAGAAGTATATGTCGTGGCGTACGTGACGTATGATCCGATATTTTGTTGCCCTGTACCCTGCCATCCCCAAGTCGTCGAAGCCGGAGTCCATGTCTGGCTTCCTGAGACTCCCACTGGATACCAGACAGAGCTGTCATAGCTCAAATCATAGGCGAAAGGCATCCCGCGTCCCGCCTTATGGAGAATAGGGATTGAGAAGTGCGCGTTCAGGTTCCCCAAATTCACGGTATCAACTGGACTTGTTCCGAAGCTGCCAAAAGGTGGTGTGCCAGTGGTCGGACCTTGGGCTACAGAAACTGAGACAAGCATCACCGCTAGTGACAAAAGCCAGCAGGCGGTTTGCACAATGCCCTTCATAATTAACTCCCTTGTTATTGCTGAACTTGGGATGATGGGGTCGTCAGAGCCGAACTCATCACGGCGCTTGTAACCGTTAGATCAAGAACCAGGCCACCATTCAGCAGTCGCTGGATGTGGAATGGAACTTGAATACCGCTAACGGCTTGGTAGTTCGCAAAACGAATTTCCACAGGAATATTGACCTTCATGTCGCCATCCGGATGGACCTGAAAGGCGATGAAAAAAGGTAGGAAAGAAACCGGGTCAAGATAAACGTCAGTTGTACTCAATTCATCAACTGTGGATGTAGCTTGCTCGAATGAGGGACGTTGGAAGATGCGTACGTGCTGGACGGCAGTACCGTCATGCTGTTCTTGACCTACGTAGGAGAAAAAGAATCCCGAAGTCGCAGCCTGAGTAATAGATGAAAGGGCAGGGAAGAACCATGCGGCATCGGTCCAGCAATTATGCTGGGCGAAGGGCTTCGCTGCAGCCGATCCGCTTGTCCATGATCCGCTTGGTACGCCTCCTGACAAGGTGCGAATTTCAGTGCGGGTCGTTCCGTTGACGCTAAGGTCGAAACGGCTATCCGTGGTTCCCTTCGCCTGGAGGGTAGCGGTCCCCGTAAAGTAATCCGAGCCCGCAATTGAAATCGCATTGGCGTTCAAGGTTACGCCGCCAACCGGCAGTCCCCCAGTCAACGCAGCAACCGCCTTGGCGGCTAATGCAAGCGCCGTCGGGTCGCTAGTGGGAGGAGGGCTCTGGGCGAAAGCAAATGGTGAAACAACGAGAAGAAGATTGGCTAGGACAGCAAAAATTCGGATCACGACTTTTCCTCCGAGGCCCCGGACACAACTCCACCCTGAGCTCTTCGGCCCAAAATCATGATTTAAATTCCCAGGGGTCTAATACGGGATAGCGAACGTAGCGTACCACATCCGCCAGACTTTCAGTCAATAAAGTTGATACTGTAGAAACCCTAGGGCGAATAGCCTAGCCAAGATCAAACGGGTTGCCGATGTCGTTGCCTCCCAGGAATTGCTTGGTCATCGTCGCCGGAATGGATGCATATTCGCAGATCCGCTGGTTGGCTGGATCTTACGTTCCGGGCACTATTTTGCTCTGGATAATGTAGGGTGATACCAGAATCGCCGGGACGCGAATACCGAGCCCATTAAATGCGGATCGTCTTTGATGTGGGTCAAACCGCTCACCGGGCGCGAAGTTCCTTTCATGCAGAAACATGCTCCAGGCAAGTTCAAGATTACTTTGCCTAGCGCACCCAATTCCCCGCTATCTCGTACAAGTGGGGAATCATGACCGGGTGTATCCACATCCTTCTGATCTCTTGGCTGACATCGTCGAAATAATGAAAGGAGAATTACAGAACCTTGTGTCGCCGGGAGTGAGTTACATCCAGATCGATGCACCGCGTTACAGCTATTACATAGATCCGAAATGGCGCGACTGGATGCGTAGAGATATGCGCCAGGATCCCGATGCCGCGTTGAAAGATAGCGTAGCGTTTCCGGGCTAGCAACGCTGGGTCTGTTATTTAAATTTGAGTTCATCAATTATTATCATTCCATTCTGGTGGCCGACGGCTCGCAAAAACAGTTTTCACGTTCCTGAATTTGACCACCCAGCGCAATCCAACTTCCGAAAGTACTCACTCATAAGCGCTGCAACAAAAAGTCTATATTTTAAACTATTCGTCTATCCCAGGACACGACCGTTCATATTTGTACGGATTTACGATGTTCCAACTCACTTTTGGCAGAAACGGCGAGTCTGCATTACGTCGAATTGGTGCACGCTGTGGAAAATTCAATCTAAAGCGCCGCAAATAGTTGTTCGTAGTAATCTCGGCCGTAGGTTCTGCTCAATGAAGTGCTACCCTGAACTAGCACACGATATTTCTTGACTAGATCAACCTCTCCGACCATGCGTAGCCTGGACAAACGCGGCATTAACGGTCCCGGCCAAAGATGCGCACGTAAAAGTACCCAAAGGCTGATCTTTATAACGGCCACTAGATGGCACATCCGGACCTCAGTGGCCACTTCCAGTACCTCCCAGACCAGAAGGTCCTGAACTGTGAAATCCTCGCGCGGCTTCAGGCGAATGTTCTCGTAAAGCGTGCCTGCCCAAGTCTGAATGATCTCGGCATTGTGCCCGATGCGCCGCAAGTATTCGAGCGCCAAATGCAGCCGTTCCCGCTGTGCCCCCCGAAAGTCCCTCTCCGAACTTAACGTTCGCAATGCCCACTCCTCTGCGGGATCAAACAATAGGGACAAATCCGTGATTTCCAGCTTCCGCACGCATTGGATAACCTCTTCCAGGCGGTAACGAGGACGATAAAGCGTGGCCCGAGCAACTACGATAATGAAAGCTGCCCCCATTACCGAGGGCACCCACAGCGCAAACGACATTCACTACCTCAGCTTCCTATCCGGGCTCACGGTCCCATGCGGGTCGTTCGAACAAATCGTAGCCGGATTTAGCCTGGCCCCAGAAACCTCTTGATCATCTTGAGATGCATGCGCAATTCTTCCAGCAGTTGTGGTCCCAGCATCCCAGCCATGTTCTGTCCATTCTTCGGCTCTTCCCCTAGCATGGCGCTCAGCCAGATGCAGGCGGCTAATACATATCCCATACCAGGCAGATATTTACTCAGAAAATCGAAACTTGTTCCACTTTCCGAACGAAGCACCCCGGCGAAAGCATAGATCAAAGATGCAACACCGAAACCGAAAACGATCCGGAACTCATATAACCGCCACCGCACGTGAATAAGCCTCACCAACAGGAAAAACAGAACCGAGATTCCAAGGATGATGTATTGAGCTGTTATGGCGGTGGAAATGATCGCAGCTCCTACTCCACCTACGTGCATTGGGGGATGGACGTACGCCTTCCATGCGGAGTAGAGCAGCGCCATCCCGATAGTTCCTGGAAATAATAAACGGAACCATGACAGACGGTAGAAACCCCCGAAGACTCGCAGAAAGCTCTCATGAACCGCCAGCACACTCAGCAGGATTTCACCCGGCTCGCTCAACCAGTAGACATAGAAGTAAATGTGCCGGTTCGAAAGGAATACGGCTTTCAGCACTGCGGTTACGACCGTGTACGAGATGTAAGCAGCGAACAGAGGGAAGCGCCGGAACAGTTTCTTCCGGTTCATCAGAGCAAAGATCCAAATCCGGAGCGCAAGAGGCACCCAAAGCAACGATAGGCCGACCCAGTACAACATAGAGGCTTGTGAGCTTAATGCAGCCGCCCACAAGCCTCAAGCTCAAATTTAGTTAGCCAATAGACATCGAAGGTTTTTGCGGTGTCGAAGGTGCCGGCCTCGGTCCATCACCAGTGGGCCATGGAACCGGGCCATCCATATATATTTCAGCGCCATCTCGAAATGCGATTAGCTGTGGCGAGGCTGAATGATGGACTAGTTTGCCGTCCGGACCAGGCCATGGAACTGGGCCATCCATATATACTTCAGCACCAGACCGAAATGCAACGAGCTGCGACGATGCCGAATTATGGGCCAGCATCGCCGTAGCTGTAACGGCAAGTAAAGCAGTGGCGAAAAAGAATCGTACAAGCGTTTTCATGGGAGAAGCTCCTTGTTTGTGAATTCACCGCAGAAACACGGTGTTAGCGGAAAGAATAATGAATTTGGGCAGGACTGACATGTAAATCGGGGGAGTCGAGCGTCTGTCGTTCTCGTCCGACTAACGACCGCATCTGATTTTCAATCTTGTCGTAATCCGCCTCGTCATTCGGAATTTTTGTGGCGTAGGCCTCTGCATCTGCAATCCAACTTTCCGCTTGAGCAACGGTCTCGCGATATTCTTTAGCGAGGTTCAGCAGTTTCGCGCTATATGCAATGCCCTGGCCCTTGGACTTCATCTCGTCTGCATGGGCTTTGAATTGTGATGGTGAACTGCGCTCGAATGCTTCCGAGGAGACGTTTCCGCTGGAATCTACGATCTGCAAGTGAATTGTTTTTCCGCCGATAGCTCCCGCGAGACTCTTGCCTGATATGAAGGAAAGGATGCTGGGAAATTTCAATGTTAGCTGACCTGCATCAGCGGTACCGTTGACTGGCGACTGCTCGGAAATGATTCTGCCATCAGACCTCAGTTCGACCTGGCTAAGCACACCGCTGATCTGACCATCAGCGGTTTGAGTCAACTGAAGCATCTCAACAAACGATGTGGCGTGCGCCACGTAGGTACCACTGACGGGGGACGTATTACAAGCGGTGACTATGAGCAGAAGCGAAACCACGACCAGCGAGTGAAAGCCTCTCATGACAGAATCTCCCCACCATATTCTGGTGGGCCAACATCACTGATGTCGAATAACATCAGTAACCCCGTTGCCGACCTGCACGGCCACGGCGATCTAAGATTTAGTCCGGAAGCCGGAACGACCCGGCACTTAGCAGCAAGCGAATCAGTTCGCCTTGCCTGCGAACCTGTGTCTTAGCGAAAATGCTTTTGAGATGTGACTTCGCGGTATTTTGGGTTACCCCGCATAAGTCTGCTGCTTCTTTCAATGATCGGCCTTCGAGCAGAATTAATGTCAACCCGGCTTCAGCGGGAGTCAAGCCGTACTCTCGCCGCAACAACCCTTCAGGAAGCTCGATCTTCGCGTCGGGAACTGAAATCAGAAGCACTGCGGCCGGTTTTCGCCCCAGCATTACGCTGAAAGTCCCGAGCGGCGCCGCGCGGTCACGGAAAGTGCCAACTAGTGTCCTTGATCTCTTCGCTTACACCCTCCCTGCCCACCGTGTGGTTGGCTGGAACCAATCAGGGGACAGCGTTTTCTGGAGTTACGGTGCAACAATCCAATACCAAGGCTCCATAACAGGGGCGTCGATTCAGGGTACGAAGACTATTACAAGTGAACAATACTCAGGTGCAGTTTCCTGCACCCTCCAGAAGGAAGTATCGGAGCCTCAGGTGAGCGCTTCGGCCGACGAAGCGAAAGCACCCAGCCCCAGAGAGCAGGAACAATCGTCGGAGCGCGTTGCCGGTATCGCGAAGCAATGCGTTGCATCGGACACTAATTACATCCGGTCCGTGTCGTTGACGAATAAATGTTCCTACAACATTGATGCTACTTGGTGCTTTCGGAAGCACAATTCCGGCGAGCCGTATCGCTGTAAAAAAGTGCTGAACTGGGGCTCGCAGCACACGCTTGAAACAGGCGGCTGCTACCAGTGCACATATGACACCGCAATCGTGGCTTTCCCAACATCGCAGCACCACGCGTTGCCAACAGAGGCTCAGATCAATGCCAAGGCTTCGCCTTCAAAGGTTGGGGTCCAAAGTTCACCAACTTCGGGTACCGCGGATGATTCTTCCCTTGGCCTCCCCCGTTGGAAATTCACCAACACATACTATTCGAGTGGCGTAACTTTCGAGCTTAGGGATGGTGACGCGACCTCGACCGGTGCTAGCTGCGACTCCAACGAGCACTTGCTAACGCAAGAGTTAGGACAAGGGCAATCCTATATAGCGGCATGCGGTGAGCACCAAGGGTTCTGCGTTCGATGGAAGGCATCCGGAACCAGTTATTCCTTCGGTAATTGGGTCGGACTTTCCTGCAGCGGATCGAATCCAATTTGGACACGCAGCGACAACATGCGCGAATACGAGTTTTAAATTTTCAACCACAAACGAGCTCGACATACACTGTTTTATCTTGAGCGCAAACCTTGGCACTTTTGCTCCGAGCCAACCCATACTTCCCTAGCTTTGATGGTCCGGACATTTCGTAGCGAACGAACTCAATCCGAACAACGTCTAGAAACTTTAAGAGATCGAGTTTTCCTGCATTCGCTCTTGGGAAACACTGGCTAAGTTGAAAGCCGTTATAGCAACTTGGACACCGTAGACTTCCAACTTACGTGTGCTGGGCCGCGCGGCCTGATCTTGATAAAGAGTAATAGGGAACCAACGCCGCAGCATGGCCGCCCGATGAGCTTTCGAGGATAGATTCTATCTCGGCGTGCAAGCTTACTTCCATGTGCTTTTTGGCCTCCTCAAAATTATTGCCATGAACCGAGATCGAGAACCGTGGGCACGAACCAGTCCAACCATCATCCTCGGACCAGAATTCGCACTCGATGGAAACAGATGCGACCACTGGAACCTTCACGGCATGAGGCTGCATCAATGATCCTCCTTTGCCCTATAACTCAACAGAATATCCAATGACATCGATCAATGTTATTCACGGGATCGTTTCACTTCGATCATCTTTACCGAGAGCACGCGGTTCTCATCCAAAATTCTGTCAACTCCACACGTTGTCGCTTGTCACTACTTCTTCTTTGGCTTCCACCCTGGATGGTTCGCCGCATATGCAGCTCTGAGCTTTGCCTTAGCCGCCGCTGACATTGGCTTGCCTCTTCTGGCACTTCGACTCTTGTTGAGCGGGGCCGACTGCGCAGCGTGAGTCACACCGCCTGTAATACGTTCCAGAGATTGAATGATGCTGTCTATCTCATTCCGACGCTGCTTCAGGGCTTTGATTGCGTTCTCAATCACGACATCTGGCATAGTGAGGTTCTTCTCCTTGGCAGGAGGTTATCACAGAGTTCCAGTTCTCAAACCCAGAACGTCTTCACCGGTTTCTGCCGAAGTCTTGAATAACTTCACTTCTCCCTTTGGAGCAGTACAGTCGGGAAGCTGAAACAATTAAATATTCGTCTCAGATCGTTTGCCTGATGTGACCATCAGCGGAACCTCTCGAAGTCTTGGATATAGCTTGAGCAGCGCGGGAAAGACAACGCCAGTCCATTTCTTTTTGCTCCGTTTTTCCACACTGGCACTTCGGCGGCAAGTATGTCATCCACGTCTCTCACCGTGCATTTGTTGACCTTGCAAAGTTGTTCCACTGCTTCTCGCCCATACCCAAGGCTCATCGCTCTTCCTATGTGGGTCGCCAAATGGCACAATGGACACCGAATCTCAAACCCGATTAACGTCGCAACGCACTTCTTGTCGTCATACTTCCATTTGTCATGACATGAGAGTCCTCGTCCATCTGCATCACAAGATTCGCATCTGTTGAGTGCTTTGTCGAGTGCGTCCTTCCGAATCACCTTCCAAGCCTTGGAACCTCTCAGTACCTGAAATGCGCTAATGCCCCAGAGAGGCTCCGGGACGAGTTCGGGGACGAGCCGCCAAATGCTCATTCTTTTTCGTCTTCGCCATCGTTTGCCTCGCTAAGAATCTTCGAAATTTCCTCAGGCTCGTCCAATCGAAGCCGCAGAATTTCTTCCTTGGGAACCAGGAGGTCTCGCAGGAACAGAACTAAGTCGCGGAGTGCACCCGGATGGAGTGATTCTGCAATGGATAGAACTAGCCCGATTGCTTCCATTTTATCTACGCTTTTCGTGGCACTTTTCTGTTCCTGGAGAGTCACACCAAAAGTGCTTAACTCATCAGCATGTGCTAACAGGTTTGTCTTTGTGTCATCATTGATATAACACTGCTCCCAGCGAACACTGGGCGACCCACCGCAAAGAGCGCAGCCAAACCCTTGGTCATCAGTCGGGAACATCCGCACAACACGCAGCGAATCATCGAGAATCCTTACGCTACAATAGACCAAACTAGGAGCACAAACGTCTTGAATGGCAAGAAGATTCAAAGGTTAAAAAGCCAGCACATTCGCATTCGGCCTCCCGCACTCAGGTTCGATGACTTGAATAATCAGCTTCCGCAAATCGACAACGACTGGTTTGTCCTGGAAGCAGGGCGTCACGGCGTCAGCATTCGAAATTCAGGATACGATCACACGCTGAACCTTAACTCAGATCAAATTCGAGAGTTTCGGACAGACCCATCGGGCAGATCGTTTGGGTTATTAATGTTGAACGGCCAAGTATGGGTGCGCGGCAACGAAGCAGGAGTGGAACCGTTTCCACCTAAGGATTCCGTTCATTTCAACGGACCCGCACCAACTTCTTGCTCGCACTGCACAAACTCGCCGTTTGGGTTTGCACTACTCGCAACTGCTATCGTGTTACTAGCAGCCATTCTTATCTAGAGGAGACAGTCATGAGGCAGAGCGAGACTAGAAAAGTTCTGCTCAATTGGCACGGTCGAATGTGCAGTATCGATCTCACAGACCCAGAACAGGCAGAACTTCGTGCTTGGGAAAAAGCCAACGTTGATGGTTCTGGCAAATTCGGAACGAGCGATTGGCCTGGATGGAAAAAACACATCGGCAAATCCCCTACTTTTTCAGAATTTGAAAAACCGAATGAATATTTTGCCTGCAGTGTCTCTTGCTTACTTACGCAGCTGGTATTAAAGAGATCAAATATTTGGAAGATTGGCGCTATCCCGATGATCGCGAGCAAAGCTATCAGACTCTCGCCGCTCGATTCCATTTATTCCTACACTTCGAGGAGAGCGAATTGGCCACGAAAGAAGGCTTGTGATCCAGCGTGCATCGGAAACATAGGAGCAGCCAGATCTACTTGAACACCTGTACAACCACTTCTTGCCCACTAACTGTAAGCTCTGCATCCGCCTTTTGAGACTCCTGGTCTTCGGGGATAGCCAAACACTTACTGCGATGTATTGATCGTTATATTCGGCAGAGAAACAGTGCTACCCCCCGGCATTGGCAATATTAAATCAGAAACATTCGCTGCCTTCAGCTCGATGGTAGAACCATTTTCAGTAAGGTCCACCTTGCTGTCGGACCTCACGCAGAGAGACGTCACTGGAAAATAAAGAATTTGCAGAGATGTAAAACAGGTTTCGGTCGCGTTTGGCCCTGGCACCGGTGAATACAACCGTAGGGTTTCTTTATTCAGAATGTTGATCCCAGCTGCACGAAAAGCGGCTTTCCAAATCGGATCGTACGTAATTGAGCTGGCATGGTGGACCTTGATCGGGCCGCCGGGAGCCTTCTCCTCTACGATTATGGAGGGATCCAGAGCGCGACCTAAATTCACGGTTCCAGCAAGTGCCTTGCCTTGCAATGCCGTCGGATGATCCGCCGTCGAAATCAGCCTCCACATTACGTAAAGCGGGTTCCAATCGGGCTTTGCCGAGGCAAGGACCGCTGCGGCTGTCGATACGAACGGAGCAGCCTGTGATGTCCCATTTATTTCTCCGGGGGCACCGCAGACGCAATCACCAGGGGCAAACAAATGAACATAAGTGGAGTTCCAATTGCTATATTTTGCGGGGTTCCCATCAACCCCCAAAGCTCCAGTGATAATTAGAGGAGTACTACCATTGCTTAACCGAGGAAATGCATAGAGTGCAGGCTCATCCTCCTTATCGTGATTGCCTGCAGCGGCGACAATCAAAAGGTGGCCGTCGTTTGGAATGGCTGGTGGATGGTCGGGGTCGGGTACGGGCTCTCCAAAAGCACTTACATTTACAATCCAAGTCTTCGCAGCGCTTGAATCGCTATTCATCCGCGAGGAAAAGATCTTCCAACCATTCATTATGTCCGACATCTTGAAATATTGTGGCCCCCCCCCGGGGAGATCTTCGACCGCCTTTGCGACATACACGTTGTCCTTTGGAATGACACCAAATCCATTCGCTCCCCCCGCATTTGCGGGGGCCACAATTTGAGAATAAACATAGGTTCCGTGATTTATTGGCGATTTGTCCAGTCCGTTATCCCCAGGCCCCTCCGAAATTAGACGGGTGGGATCAATCTGGCCTGGAGCAACTCCAGTGTCTTCGACAAGGACTCTTGCTTTGCTCAGGTCCATGTTTAATGGGATCCGCAAGCTCATCGCGCAGCTCGTACATGCTTTGTGCGGGTCGCAAGCCACGGTCACGGAGTCCGCGACCGGAAACATGCCTGGGAGTAAGTTCCCAGGATCGGCCGAGGTGATACTCGCGAGTGCTACCCGGCCTGCTTCATCAGAAACAGTCAAATCTAGGACTTGCATCTGACTAAGACGCGCCTCGGGGTGCTTTTTAAGATTGATCGCGTTAACCAACCCCCGCGCCTTAATGGTTGCGTATAGATTATCTTGTCGTTCCGGGGGAGGCGGCAAGGCCAGCTTCGAGGGAGACAGAAATGGGCCTAATGATCTTGTTGAATATTGTTGAATCTTTCGATCCGTAGTCACGCCCAACCCGTATGCTTTCTTTGAAAGCTTCGCAAACATCACTTGTTCGACTTGGTGTGGAATCGGCTCATTGCCGAGCTCAGTTCCTCCATAGATTGGACCAGTTGGTATTCGGATAATGAGTCCGATGGCTAGAAGTTGGGTTGACTTCAGATCTGGATTTAGTTTTAGAATGCGGTTGAGGTAGAGCGAGTAAGCGTTTCGGAACATTTGAGACACTAAATATTTCTTGCGTATGATGTAATCGATGCTATCCCCCTTGGCCACTGTATACAGAGTCGGCTTGGCGAGTACCAAGAGAGCGTGCAAAACCAAGTAATCTTTCGATCCTCGAGGTCCAATGTCTCCAGTCTTTGGGCTCCAAATATAGGTATAGAGGTGGGACTCAGTCGCCCCTGACGGCACAGAGACAATCAAACACAGAAGACCAATTAAAATCGCTCTCCAAATTCTCACTTGCTTTTACCTTTAAGGGCGGTAGCAAGTTGACTAATGGACATCTTGAGTCCAAAAACGGCCTGGTAGGTCACTTGAGTCTTGTTAGTGTTCGGCCCTGTTACTTTTTTATTCTGGGTATCAAAAATCACCCCGCCAAATGGTTCTATCCAATGCATTCCGATGCCACCGCCAAGCATCATGTGGCGAAAAACCTCCCCCTTTAAAGGCAGGCCGAAGCAAGGGTGCGGAATATAGCGAAAGCCCGTAAGCGTCGGCAACACAGGTGGAATATAACCGTCGAGGAATACATAAGCAGTTTGTTGCGTGATGGTGCTCGGTACTATCGTGCCAGTGCCCTGCTGATAAGTCACATCTTTGTAGCTATTAATTTGCATTCCTGCGCTCAATCCAATCCATGTCGGCTTCTCGTTGTGATACGTGTTGCTCGCGAGCTGGCTCGATACGCTAGTTGGATTACCCTTCGCGTCCTTCGGCGTCGTCGCAGCTTGAATCTTGTTTGCAGCATCCAGCGAGGCCGCTATCGTAATGCTTGACGTTGGCCATGGCTGACGACACATGTCATCGGAGCAAGAATGAAATGTCGTAACAGAAAAATATCCTGGAGCCGGAGTAGCGCCAGCAATAGCCATAGGCGTAATGACCTTCAATATCTGTAGGAGGGTTTGCAGATCCTGAATAAACTGTGTCTGCTGCTTCGTGACTGTAATAGTGTAATTGATTGGATGTGCAAGGCCAGGATTTGGGTCTGCGACCGTTGGTGCAGCTCTCCACTCAGCCTCGTTTGCCGAGAGGTTAAAGTTGAGATGAATATAAACAAACTGAAAGTCTGTACGTCCTGGAATAGCGGTCTGCTGGAATACCTTCTCCCGGGACTCGAGATAGAAGGAGGTCTTCGAGGGTGTTGGATCGTATAAGTACCATTTTTGGAACATCACGGTTGTGTGTTTGGCATCGTTCCAGCGGAGGAGGTGAATTATTGTAGTCTTCTTCAGATCGGCTCCGAGGCCCGTAAGCAGATTCGTTACGTCCTTCGTATCCGGCGAGATGTCTCCAGAGTGATAGGGTTCTGTGTGCTCATCTATGGTCGCACCGAGCTGCGTACCGAGCGCTGAAATGGGGCTTGTAACTCTATAGACATTAGTGTTGGCCTGCTGCGAGGTGCAGAAGGCTGAAAATAGCACTATCCCACTTACAAAAATCGCTGATCGCAACATGTTGGCTCCTTCACGCCATCTAGATTCTCTTGCCTCTGATTCTGCGATGACTTGTTTGCGAGATAATCACAATCCGATACGCGGCTGCCTAATGCCACGGATCACGGTTGAAAAGGCACTCGCAGGGAATTTCCGGAAAGGGGCCCAAGATTCGCTGAGTGAGCGGGGGGTGTCCCAGCAAGTATCAACGAATCAGAAAAGCAGAGAAACTATACACAAAAAGTCCAGCCGCGCAAAATCAATTATTTGGATCACGAGGACCGAACTCGGTTAAAAGAATTGCTTAGCTTCGGTTTTGGGGCGACCCTGGTTTCAGGAGGTTACACAAATGTCCGAATCCAGTTAGGCTCGCAACTTTACTGCGAAGGAAATTGTTAATCTGTCCGTCCGCGCGGTGTCCCGGTTGCGTGAAAATTCGTCACTAATTCGTCACCAAAATTAGACTATTTTGCCTGGTTTTCAGGAGCGTAGAAGCGGAAAAGCAAGACAAGCAAAGGGTTTTAAGTGCAGTACCTCAAAATTGACACGATAGAGGTCAGGAGTTCGAGTCTCCTCGTGCCTCGTGCCTACCATTTCTTTCAATAGATTAGCGATGCCGGCATTTTCCGTTACTCCAAGACGCTCCATTAATGCCCATGTCCTTGCTTCTTCAGGTCACTCCCGTAGAAATTCTCGCTTCCATTTCTCGACCCTATAATCAAAGGATGCGCCACTCGGCATTGTTTCGAGCACTTCCAACAAAATCGATGGCACCACATCATCGAAGTTCTCAGGGGAAGGATGGCTGCCAGCCTCTCCGCGAGATTTCTTTTAATTACAACGTTTTGTATTCTCATAACCTAAAGGTCACCTGTTCAAATGCGTGTATCATCGGTCGCGTGATTATCCACGAAGTGGCGAACTTTCTGGCATTGCGAAATGAATTTCGTGTGGATATTTGGAAAATTGCGCAGCAGAAACCCAGACATGACAGATGGAACTTGGATAGAAGGTGATTTTCTCCAATCTTTTATTGGAGCGCTTCTGATAAGAAATAGGAACACATGCCGATTTCTGGGAACAAATGGGAACAATAGCGAGATTTTGCAGTACTTACATGGCTGAAAGGAGCGACCAGGGCCTTGTAAATCCAGCGTTTACGTTCGAACGGAAAAATGGCATAGTAGCGGTCATCGAATCGAAAAGCAAATTCTAATTCCGCAAATGGATTCCATGAAGTTTACGGACTAACAAACCGTTGTGCCAGCGAAACTGCTTCGCTTACACAGGTGAAAGTAGCGACAATCCAGTTCGGCGAATAACAAGATTGAAGCCGAGTGGCATACGGCTGGCACGCCTGCCTCATGTCCAAGTCCGGAAAACGCGTCTTTGGGGCTGACCGACAGTCAGTCAAGTAAATGTGCGCACCTGCCAACAAATACGGCTCACCAGCGGCCCCTAGCGTTGCACTCGACTATTTGTTCGGGAATTCCGCTCTGTTTATTGAAAGCTGTCAGGATCCCATCGAGCACGTCGGCGCATCGCTTCACGTTGAGAGACAGCCCCGCCATCAAATACTGCATGTCTGGAAGGCTGGCGAAGTTATAGTCATTGCTGATGAAATATGCTGTTCGTCATTAGGATAGTTGCTTCTCCTTCCGAAAGTCCTAATTATTGTTTGAGTTCCTTGCCTTGGATAATTCTGATCGGCGCAGATCATGCGCTCTTCGCGTGAGATCCAAACCTCGCCAATTTGGAATGTGGGCTGTGAGTAAAGCCTTAAACAAGCGACCGTGGTTCGGGACTCGAAGGTGAAGGAGTTCGTGCACAATCACATAGTCTTGAAATGGTTCTTTGCACCGAAACAGATCAGCTGCAAGCGTAACTGTCCCAAGAGTTGAACATGAACCCCACTTCCGCGTCATACGCTGCACGCGGATAGATCTAGGTGAGACCTTTAGCCGCTTGGCCCACGAATCCGCCCTGTGTCTTAGGTATTTCGCGCTCTGCATACTGCACTCCGACATCTCTAATTGACTAGCTTGGCGACGATCATCTCAACGAGCCGTGTTCGCTCTTCACTTGGCAAAGACAGCAAGGGTTTGTAAAGATTTGCTCGAAGTCGTCTTTGCTCGTCGGTGTTCAGCGCGGCGTTTGGGAACCGCGTCGCTAGCGCTTCAGCCTCGCGGGCAATGTCGATCGAATCAATGCCTAGCGGTACCAGTGAGGTCTCCCCGCGCAGGGCCCAGAACACGGCGAAGCCCTTCGGCGACAAACCACTGTCCTTGGCGGCTGCCATTGCTGCATCCCTCTCAGCAGCCAAAGCAGCTAGCAGGTCCATCGCCGCAAGGCCTGTGGTACGACGCCCTTCCAGATCTCGCAGGATGCGTTCCGCGCGATCCTTAAGCGGCTGTAAGACCGCGGCGGCATTTGGATCTTCATCTATCTCCTGCTGGAGCCCCCGCACCAGATTGAAAACCTTGCCTTCCTCAGAGCCCTTATCTGACTTCAGGGATTCAAGTGTCTTCACATCGAAGGTAACGCTCTTCGTTACGAGACCAAGACCACCCTGGGTGGCATTCTCCTCGACGAGTCGGCGAGTCTTGTATGCGAGGTCTGCGATGAATCCAACTTTCTCTGCGTAGGCATTACGGACTGCAGCATAAAGCTGAGCGAGTCGCTTGAAGGTCACGATGTGCTCTCGGAGTTCGGGAGATGGGGAAAGAATCTCCCAAAGGCTCTCCAGATGTTTGTAGTCCTCAAAGAAGACTTTGCGGGCTGCCAATTCTAAGAACTGACCATAGACAGATCGCTCCAACCTCTCGTCGGCGTTCCCGCCTTCGAGTGGCTTGAGGTAAGTTGTTTCAGCTTGACCAATGCGAACCTTAAAGTCCTGTAGCAGCAGATCTAGGTCCTCGATGACCCCGCTCACATCCTGCGAATCAAATTGAAGCGACTTCTTCAGTTCGCGAAGGACTCCGATGAAATCCACTACTAGTCCGACACGTTTCTGGACACCCTTCGAATCGACGTAGGGTCTGTTGACTCGGGCTATAGCCTGCAACAAGACGTGGTCCCGCATTGGCTTGTCTAGGTAGAGGCAATAGAGGATAGGGGCGTCGTATCCGGTGAGAAGCTTGTCCGTTACGATCAGGATTTTCGGGTCTTTGTCGGGCTTCTTGAAGAGAAGACGCACATCCTCTTCGCGCTCCTCGCTGAGTTGGAGCTGCGCTACTAAGGGCCGATCAATGATATCGGCGCTGTTCTCCGTGTAGATGGCTTCGCTCCACTCGGAGGGCAACAGAGCATCAAGAGCCTTCTTGTATTTCGCGCAAGCCTCGCGGTCCACAGCAACGAGAAAGGCCTTGTAGCCAAGGGGCAGTACGTTTTCCTTGAAGTGACTCGCGATGAAGGCTGCAACATTTCCGACGCGATCATCGGCCTTGAGAAAGGTGCGAAGCCCGACGGCTTTGTCCAGCACCCTATTCAGTTCCTCAATGTCAGTCACACCTTCGGCCGTTGCCAATGCGTAGAACTCCTTATCGAGTCGCTCAACGGGGATGGTCATCTGGCTTGGCGCCAGCGTGTGTTTGATTGGAAGGGTTGTCTCGTCATCGATTGACTCTCGAATCGAATACTTGTCGAGGTATCCCCGATCGTCCTGTGCGCCGAAGATCTTGAACGTGCCTTCTCCATACGAGGTCTTGTCGATGGGCGTACCCGTGAAACCAATGATTGTGGCCCTCGGTACGGCGGCCATCAGATAGGTCCCTAAGTCCTTCGCGACAGAGCGATGCGCTTCGTCGATGAAGACGTAGACGTTGTCGCGCGTGCAGCTGTCCTTGCGGATTTCATCAAACTTGTGGATCATCGCAATCACCAGGCCGCGAAAATCCGCATCCAGAAGACCTTGCAGGTCGGTCCTGGAGTTTGCCCGCTTCACGGCGATGTCGTGCTTTTGCATCTCGCCCAGTAATCGCTCAACCCAGCCTTTGAGTTGTCCTTCGAGCTCTGTTCGATCCACAACCAGGATTACGGTCGCATTCGCGAACCGCTCTTTTTGTTCAAGAATTAGCTTGGCTGCTGTGAGCAGAGTGAATGTCTTCCCTGACCCTTGTGTGTGCCAAACCAGACCGCGCGTCTTGTTAGGATCGGCACAGCGTTCAGCGACTGCATCCACTGCACGGCGCTGATGCTGCCGTAGGACTGACTTTCGGGTTTCGCTGTCCTGCACATAGAACAAAATCCAGTGTTGCAGTGTCCTCAGAAAGTCTGTTCGCTCAAAAAATGCCTGGACCGCGAAGCGGTAGGCCTCATCCGGCGTTTGCTTCCACCGAGCCATATCGCGGCGAGTAACATTCCAAGTCACGCCATACCAGTAATCCAGCAGATGTGTCACGTTGAAGAGCTGCGGCGTTCCGATCAATTCGGGGGTCTCTAGCTCGTAGCGGCGTAGTTGAGTGATGCCGCGCTCAATGGCGTTGCCATCTTTCGGGTTCTTGTGTTCGACGATGCAGACCGGCACCCCATTCACCAAGAACATCACATCGGCGCGATTGCCCTTCCGAGCCGGCGGCTTGAGCGTCCATTCCCATGTGATATGGAAAGCGTTGTCACATGGTGTCTCAAAGTGAATCAGCGTGACATGTCTGTGGCGTTTCTCCTCTTCGTCGTACCAGCTCTTCTCACCGCGCAGCCACGCTAATACATCGCGGTTACCCTCAATTGTCGCCGGAATGGCTTCAATCGTTTCAATGATCGAACGCACGGCGTCCGGCTTCAGCCAGGAGTTGAACTGCGTCACCTTGGCTGCTAATTCATCGCGGAACAGCATTCCGGTGTCATCGCCTCGTTTCTGCCGGGCCTCTTCAGGACCGATTGGCGTCCAGCCGATCTCGACCGCATGTTTCACCATTCGGAATTGGACGGTGCCTGCTTCGCTAATGCTGAGCTGGCTCATACAATCACTTCCGCCGTTGGAGCGGTTTCCAGAGCTGACAAATCAAGGTCACTCGCCCGCACCTCGCCGGTCATCAACTTCTGAAGGAGCGTTCGGAAGAGTTCTTCTAGAGCCGCCTTCTTCTGTTTGTGCAGGTCGATCTTCTGATCGATGGCATCAAGAACATCCGCTATCTCTTGCTGCTCAATGCGGGTTGGCGGCAAAGGAATAGGCAAATCTCTCAAGAAGGCACAAGTTAGCGCCCCTTTCGTGCTACCGCCGCCAGACGCCACGTCTCGAAGATAGCCGTATCGGGTCTCTAGATACCCTCGAACATAGCTGCCGACGACTTCGGAGGAGTTGAGAGACACATACGCCAAGTGTTGGCTTACTGTTGCTTCGATTCCGAGCAGAGCACAGTTGCCAAGAGTCTTGCCTTGTCCGGTAATGGCCATTACGAGTGATCCTGCTTTGACGCGTGGCAAATGGCATCTTGCCAGAGCTTCATCGGTGACGAATTCGTCAGCCGCAGTGATCAAGCGGTCGTACACTTTTGCGCTTGTCAGCCATGGATAATACCCGCCGTCCCAATATGCCTTGATGTCCCGCTTAGGAGTCGAACCATTTCCAATTCGACCGAGGGAGCCAAGGCTAACAACGTCCCAATTCTCTGGAATTGGTCCAATCGCGATCTCCTTCTGACTTTCGCCACGCAGACCACGAGTGAAGACCTCTCGCATCACAGTCTGTCTCAGCTCACGACCACATTTCAGACCTTCCTGCTCGACTCGAATCGATGACTGGACAAGTCCCAGCGTATTCGCGATCACACCTTGGTCGGATGAATCAAAATCGGGAAATGGTAGGTCCAATAAAGCGCCTTCGGGCACTCGCTGGCGCCCGGTTGACCCCTCCATCTTTCCTGCTACGCGTGAACGCACATCTGGGTGAAGCAGATAATAGAAGAGGAGACGATGATTCTGCTTTCCGTTCTTGCCATGGAGCGGGATGACTTCTGTCGTGGCGTAGGCATACGAGCGTGGAAGCGCCTCTACTAGTGCCTGTTTTCCGTTCTCGAATGACGGGGTGATTTTTGCAACAAGGATGTCACCACGTTCAATGTAGGTGCCGCTGGTTATTGATTCCAAGGGCTTCTCCAAGTATGTGGCCTCAAAGCTACCATCCAAGGAAATCTGTTCCATAGGAATGAATGGCACCAAGCCGTCTTCCGGGATTGGAAGGTTACGTGGCTTTCGGGTGACTTCATAGAAGTCCCCAACTGTTGCCCATCGAAGACCATCGGGCAGCTCAGCTTCAAAGAGGCTCATGTGAAATCCTCGACAGAAGCTGAGTGAGAGAAGCGGAAAGGGCTTGCGACCTCAGATCAATCTTGGAGAGCTGCCCGAGTAGGATTGGTAAAGGGACTACTGCGCTCGACTCGTTTTGCCCAACCCATTCGCCGGGGCTCAGTTTGTAATCCTTGCTCTTCGCCTCCTCACACGTGATAACCGCCATTTCGCCCTCGACAGGTTCTCCCTTGACATACGTTGCTGCTAAAAGGCGGATGTCTTCCTCAGAAATGTAGTTCTTAGGTTTGCCTTTCTTAAATCGCTTGCTCGCATTCAGTAGGACAGTTTTGCCCTTCCGTGCTGCCGGTTTCCGCTTGTTCAGCACAATGATCACACCAGCAGCGTTTGTGTTGTAGAAGAGATTGTCCGGCAGAAGTATGACCCCATCGATCAGGTCCTGGTCGACGAACCACTTCCGAATGTTGCGTTCCTTGTCTTCATTCTTTGATCCGGATCCGCGCGTGACGGCGCCGGTATCGAGCACGACTGCTGCGCGGCCATGGTCGTTCATGCAGGCAACCGTGTGCTGGAGCCATGCCCAGTCGCCCTTGCCAGTCGTAACGCCGCCCGATGATCGGAACCGGTCGAAGGGGTCGTTGGCAAAGATGTCCGGGTTGAAGGGCTGGTTCCACATTGGATTGGCCACCACAATATCGAAGGAGCGCGCCTTGCCCTCCGGCGTGCGGAACTTGGGATTGATCATGGTGTCGCCGCGGGCGATCTCAATCTCCATGTCGTGAATGATGCCGTTCATCTTGGCCACGGCGTAGCTCTCCGCCTGAAGTTCCTGCCCAGTCAATTGCAACGGCACCTTGCTCAGAGGATTCAATTCCTTGCAAACAAGCTGCAACTTCACGAGCAAGCCAGCAGAACCGCAAGCGTAGTCGTGACAGACCTCACCCGGACGGGGGCGAAGAATCTGCGCCATAAGGAAGCCGACCTCAGTCGGTGTGAAGAATTCGCCCGCGCTTTGGCCTGAACCCTCGGCAAACTTCCTCAGCAGGTACTCATAGGCGCGACCGAGAAAGTCTGGTTCGACATCTGCAAGCCCCAGACGATGGCGGGGATCGGAGAAAGTTTCGACCACTGACCGCAACTTCGCAGGGTTAATGTCCCGCTCACCATTTCGCTCGGCAGCGAAATCGACGACATCGATCACGCCGGAAAGGCCGGGATTCTGTTTGACGACGGCGCGAACAGCTTTCGTCAAATGCTCCCCGATATCCTTCGGCTTCGCCGCGTCATTCGGCCAGGGGTACATCTCGCGGCCACTCAGGACTGCCCAACGCGCTTCTTGTGGAACGTAGAACCGGAGCAAGGAGTGGTCGCCTTCAACAATCTCCAAAGCGGTCGCCCTGTCGCCATAGTCTTCCGCCAACCGATCAATCTCGTCATCGAAAACGTCGGAGAGCCGCTTCAAGAAGAGAAGCGGAAGAAGGTAGTCCTTGAACTTGGCGGCATCTTTTTCGCCACGAATTGAGCAAGCCGCGTCCCAAAGCATCTGCTCCATTGGCTTTGTGGTCGGAGCAGCAGCGGCGCGCCGGCGCCGGGTTACACTTGGCGCAACGTCTGCCGGCGTGTCTTCGGCTTCCAGGCTGATTCCGGACTGAGTGGCGAGGCCTTCGATGATCTTGCGAGCCGACTTTTGGGGAATGTTCAGGCCATTCTCCCACCTGTTGACTGTTGCGAAGGATACCCCAAGCCGTTCGGCGAGCTGCTCCTGGGTAAAGTTCAGCTTGACGCGAATCTCTTGCAGAAGTCTAGGAATAGTGGTATCTTTTGTCATATTTGTTAGTATTATCACACAATTAGGCTTTTGCAAGCGATCATTTTAGCGATGCCGATATTAGCGAGTTCCGAATCACTTACGTTTATCACTGGCCGGTTCTGCAACAAGGAGCTGTGAGTGGCGAAGAAAGAAAATACGCACGAAGCCAGGGCATCGGCAACCGGGTACCTCTACCAGTGCCGAATCGCTCTGCTCTTGGGTCTTCGCGCGATCCCGTTGACGCCCGATCTCGAAATCTCCGTCGAGAAGTTTGACGACGTTGCCTTTGACACCAACGGGACGCCCAGCGAACTCATCCAGACAAAACATCACATCGGGAGCACGGGAAACTTGAGCAACGCGAGCTCCGATCTGTGGAATACGCTGCTGATCTGGGTAAAGGCGGCGAAGGCGGATGTCGAAACTCCGTTCCGCACGAAGTTCATTCTTTTGACAACTGGTATCGCACCGACTGATTCCGCCGCTTCGTTCTTGCGCACAGGCAGCCGAGATGAGCAGCGAGCAGACAAGATCCTTTGTGAGACTGCCGCAGAATCTTCAAGCAAGGAGAACAAGGACGCCTACGCCGAGTACACATCCCTTCCTGCAGAGAACCGCATCAGTTTGCTCCAGGCAATTACGATCCTCGATAGCTCACCGAGCATCGTCGATGTGTTCGAAGAGCTCGTGCAAGAGCTCCACTACTCAGCACCGAAGGACCAAGTGCCACACCTTGTAGAGCGCCGAGCCGACTCCAGCGTGTGCGCCATTGATCGAAAGACACTCGCGCGCAAGACCTGTGGACATATCGATTCCACTCCCGATGGCGTAGTCTATGTGGCACCCACTAAGGAAGTCTGGGTCACCGCTCCCCGCGACAAATCTGTGCGAATTTTGGATAGCCAGACGTTGAGTCAGAAAGAAAAACTCACCTTCGAAGGCCGACCCGAAGGATACGCAGTCGATGCAAAGCGCGGGCGCTTGTACATGAATTACGAGGACAAGGACTTAACGACCGCCATTGATCTCAAGACGCATAAAACCGTGGCGAAATGGCCGTCATCATGTGGCGAGGACGGTCCGCACGGCATATCAGTGGATGAAAAAGCTGGCTTCCTGTTCGTTGCCTGCAGCACGCACGCGGAGGTTCTGGATGGACACAATGGGGAGAAGGTATCGTCTATCGATACCGGCGATGGTGTGGATGACATCAACTACTCGCCTGCCACTCACACGCTGTATGTAGGTGCAGCAAAGGACGGGCGGCTCACGGTCGCCCGCGTTGACGCTGCCGGCAAGCTCAGCTTGATTGCACAGATACCTACGCACGAGGGCGCTCGCAATGGAATCGTCACGAAGGACGGCACGGTCTATCTCGCTCACTCGCAGCGGGGTCAGTTGGCAGGTCTGATCGTGGCATCGCCGCGCGAAAAATAGCCCGCAGCAATGCGTTTTCTGCAGCAAGTGGCCATCCGTCGGATCGTGGCTCGTGGTTTACGCCGTCGATTCGGGCGGGCGCACAAGCGAACTGTGACACATGCGTCGTTGAGAGTTATCCTCACCTGCGACTCTTGATTAATCTCATTGCCGTCGTTCAGGCATGACTTCAGGCAACGCCCTGACAGCCATGCTGGTGGCCGATCTCAGGACAATAGTGATGATCATGAATATCGCACGGTCGCTCGCCTCATGGCCCATGCCGGAAAGCCTATTTGCGCGGTGAGGGCGGTTCAAGAAAACCTTAGCTGGTTAAAATAAATGCATCAAACATGAATGACCATTCTCGATGTCTGTGCCTACCTTGGACTCGCCGCGGTCGGCACGGCTAGCGTAAACATGGTTTTGGGATTGCTCATCGCTTTACGCTACAGTCCTGTGCGGTTGTGGCCGCATCGCCCGATCAATATTTTCCGTCTACATACGTAGGGTGGTTTTTCGGCCACCAGCACAAATGCTACATCTACGAAGACACCAGGCTGCCGTACCGGGCAAGGTTAATCGGCCATGGCTCGTTTCCCCATGACATTCAGAAAGAGAAATTCCCGGACAAGGATGGGTCCGGCAACCCGCTGATGGCTTTTGCCCAGCTTGCCTATCGAGGGTACCCGAGCGGGACTTGCGTTTAGCGGATACGCCAGCATTGATGTCACGAATGAAGAGCTCCTGATTCGCTACGTGGATGAGGATGGCGGATTGTTCCACGAGGAAGGCTGGCTTGCTTAGACAGCTACCTGAAGGAACGGATTGACTGGGAGCGATAACCATTTTGATCTCGCGCAATCAGGTTTCATGCCCTACACCAGAGGTATTCCCAGCCTCGGTCTTACCACGGCGCCATATCGAAACAAAACTCCCTGTACCATCCGCCTGCGACGAGGCCTTCGCTTTTCCGTGCTTGAGCTCAACTCTTCCGCAGACAACTTTTTGACGGGGAACGACCAGGTGACGACGTTTGATTAGGGAACCTTCACAACTCTAAGTTGGCTCTTCGCTGCGATTGTGGCACACGGCCGCACACGGATCATTAGCGAATGGCGGGGAAACTGAGCTTTTTCACTCGCCGACAGTCAGCCGATTTCGGACCGCCGGGAACCTCACTGTGTCGAGATAAAGAGGAGGGCCTTCGGAGCAGAGTAGAGTGGGATTCGAAAGCAAGCTCAAACAGCAACGAAAGCACTTAACCGCGCACGGATGACGATTTAACGCATTGTAAATATATAGAAAATCAAAGGGCAGGTTTCAGGGGGTTTCGGCCTGCCTTGCCCTTGCTCGTATCCTCTAAGGGATGCGTGCGGCGATTGCCGGGGCCGTTGTTCGGGCGCACCCAGGCCGGTATCGGTGAGTGTGCTTTGTAATCCTTATCTTTGGCCTTGGGTTTGTCCTTCCTCAGCCGTTCCATTCTACGAATAGCTTTTTTAATAGAGCCGTTAGGAATCTTGATGCTCACGGCGTTTTTGGATACTTCGGCGTGCTTGCCGTCCTCGCGGTATTCCCCCTTAACCTTATCGCGTTTACATCTACACTCCCTCAGCTCGTGGTGAGTGAGTTTGAAGAGGTCGCCGCATTTCGGGCAGTAGAGTATCTTCATGGCCGTTATTTGAGTACAAGCACGACATTATTAACGAGACTGGAAATCGTGTCGTCGGCGGCGGGGCCGTCGATGGTAAGCAGTGACGGGTGCGCCGCGAGATTACGCTTGGTGAGCTGGATACCTAGAATTTTCTTGGTATTAGTGGATGTGAAAAGTCCGGCGCTGTCGGCAATGTCAACGACCTCGCTTTCCTTCAGCTCCTCAAAATCCTCGCGCTTTGCAATGGTAATGGCGGCGGCTTTCTTCGGACCGACACGCGCCGCTATATGCGCGTTAAACGCCGTGACACGGGCGGGGTCTTTCAGAATCCAGTTAAGGACGTGGTCATAGGCGAGATTCCAAGCCATGACGATAGCGGCACGAAAAGCCCGGTGATGGTAACAGGTGACGGCTTCCGACAGAAAATGCTTTTCGGCCTCATCGGAAATCTTACCTGGAAGCTCCTTCAACATCTTGGATATTGCAATCGTAGTTTCGTGCTCGCCGTATTTCTTGCTGAGGGCTTCGCGGGTGCCGTGTTCCAGATAACATCCGGCTCCGTCCTGCAACAAGACCTTGGGCTTTCGGGCAAGCAATCGCGTAAATAACAAACTGAGATTAGGCGCGTCCATGCTGAGTGCGTCGTAGCAATCGCGGACTGCGGCCTGGTCAAAGCGTTGCCGGTCGCCGTGGAAGTGCAAGTACCAACCGAAATGCAATATTTGCTCCGGCTGCGAGAGCTTGGGAACGCCTGCGATACGCGCGAATTCAGCAAGCTCCATTCGGGGTTATTCCCCCTGAAGTTCTGCCTCGCCAAGCGGCGTAAGGGCGTACTCGCCAGAGGACTTCCGCTGCATCAGATTGCGGTTAACGAGTGAGCGGAAATTGGCGTCCCAATCTGAGATGCCTAGCGGCCATCCGGCGGTCTTATACATCGTGTAAATCTTGTCTGTGTTGATAGTCTCTGCCCCGCCGAATTCCTTGGACCAGGCAGCCGCAACGAGATATCGCTTCGCGTGGCTTTTGGGAGCTTTCTCTTCCACAAACTGTTTGAACGGTGTACCGCTCCCTGTGAGGTCAAGGTCAGGCAAATACTGGGGTAGTGGTAACTTCGCTCTCGGCTTTGCGGGCTTGGGCGCGGGTTCATCTCCATTTTGCTCGGTCGGAACTTCCTCAATCCCTTCGCCTTCCAGCTCAAGGTCTTCAACGGGAACGTCACTGCCGTTCGCCGGGAGTTGCGGAGGCTGGACTTTGGGAATCAATGTACGCTGCGTGGTCGGCCTCAGCGCACTGGTGATGGCTTGCGTCAGCTCGGATAAATTTCCGTCGCTGATGTCAGCCTCAACTAAGACGAAGCGGATTTTGTTCGAGCGAGGGGCGCTCTCACTCGGTTTCTTAGGTGCCATAATGCCCAGATTATACGCCACAGCGAATCTAAGGCGAAACCTTAGAAAAAGGGGCTCTTCAAGCTCTACGGGAGCGAGTATCGACATTAGAGGGAGATTCTCATTGCTGCTACTTCGCGCAAAACACGCTCCGCTTCCGCATATCGGAACTGACCTTGCACCCATTGCCGGGTGTGCGTGCAGGCCCACTCGACACATTCAAGCAATTCCGGCAACGAAATAACACCATCGCCGGTATAAAGATTGTTCGAGGAAGTTAACACCGGCTCGTGATGCGAGATGCGGTTGCGAAGCAACTGCACAGCTTTTAGGCGTTCGTGAATTCGTTTGCGGTCGCGGGGGCCGTTTGGGAAAGCGGTGTAGAGCTTCTGCCCAACCCACAGACTCATATGATTTGTGTTCTTGAGAAGGTCAACCCAAAAGCCAAACGTCAGCTCTGCAACTACCTTCCCTGGGTTTCCTGCCGCGCCCGGTTGCGCCTTGGCCTTGTCGAGCTGGTCTTGCCAGTAGGGTGACAGAGGCGCACGGTCATACCAAGAGGGTGTCCCATAGCTGGCGGTTAAAGCATAATTTTGCGCGTTTCGGACAGTCACTTCCAGCCCGTGCAAAAGCCCGTACAGCACTTCGGAAAGCTGCACGTTATACTCGTAAAGGCCGAGGGCTTTTGAAAGGTCCTGGCGCGTGGCACCTAGGTAACGCGTTAGGCGCTCTCTCGTAACGGTTCGCTCAATACTTGTAAGCAGTTGAGCACTATAGGGTGGCGGCAAATCGTAACTCCCTGAAACCAAATAAGTTTATAGCCCGTATTGACGAAAAAGCCCAAATAACCTAGACTCTTAAATGAGACTGATGGGAGCATCCCTGCCGAAAGGCATATTCCCCTCGGTAAAGATTGTCAAAGGGAGGAGTTCTAAAGACTTCTCCCTTTGTTTTTTGGCTTCACCCCCGCCGGTTCCTGCCGCGATTCTCGCATGGGACGTAGTTTTCAACAGGAATGCTACGATTGCACAGCTCACCGCTCGTTTAACGTGAGCCTGTGTCTATGATGAAAAGAAAAGCGAGAAAAGGAAAGTTGTGGGGAAGGTTCTTCTCGAAAGACCGCTTTCACGAGAACGTGGTTTTGAACTTCATGCGCTATCCGAAGCGCGAGCTGGCCGCCTATGGCAGTTCCTATCATGAGGCCGCGCAACATCTCGCAAAGCGCGTGGCAGAATCGCATTACCGCGACCCGGACGCAGCTGTTTACGCGATAGGTTGGGGATTGGGCTTTCTGGGAAAGGTGTATATGGTTGATGGCCTCGAGGCAATCGGCGCATAAAATAGCACGCCCGCGCCGCAATGATTCTTCCAACCCTATGCTGCACTATCCCTTGGCGATCGGCCAGGTCCATATCTAGGGATTTGGCCTCATCTGATAACGCTTCTTGCAGAAGGCAACGAATGCCCGTCCCGGAAGCCCGAGCTCTGGCATCCCGCTATCGACCCACCACTCTTTCCACTGCCCTTCAAGTTCGTATACGTCGTAGCCACGCGCCACGAGTTTAGCATCATGATACGCCTCGGAGTCCAATACCGGGTAACGTACCTGAGCTTTGGGCGGTTGCCAGTTCATCCGGTTTCTAAAAATCACCATCTCGTCTTCCAACGACACCTGGTAATCCGGCAAGTGGTCATTTTGCACCAGCTCACGGATCATCGATTTGAATTCGCGGGAGTGGCTGCTGGCTCCAGTCTTTTTGTGAAGAAGTTCAAGCGATATCTTCCACTCGTCCTGCTCCCCACAATGCTTTCGCGCTAGTTCATAGACACGCCGGTCTACTTGGTATGGGTTGTCGTGATGCTAAGAAGGCAGGCATTTTCCGGCTGCCCACGAATCCCAAAATCGCAATGCTTGCAACGGCCTTCAACCACCCGTAGCATATCTGGGGCATTGCCGACGATGTGCTTCGTGGTCCCGTCTAGCGTGGTGGTATCCAGTCGTCATTCTGATGTGCGTAAATTCGGCGCATAGATGGCGTGCTCGAAATCAATAGATGCTGGATGAGACACGTATCATGGACAAAACTGGGCGCGAGCGATTCAAGTTATGCTACTGCTGAATATTTCCGACATCCATTTCCGACATCCGATTTGCAATAGCCCGATGGACCCTGATCGCCCATATCGGACGCGCTTAATTCAGGACGTTCGGGATCGCACCGCTACTTGGGGAAATGTAGACGCGATTCTGGTGGGAGGCGACATAGCTTTCGCTGGCGCAGCGGAGGAATATGAGGCCGCTTATCAATGGTTAAAGGAACTTGCACAGGCCTGCGGGTGTCCGCTTGAACGGATCTTCGTGATTCCCGGCAATCATGACGTGGATCGGAGGGTAATTCAGAACAATCTGAGCTGCAGAAATGCACTACGCGCGGTAGCAACTGCTAATGCGGCAGATCGGGAGCGAGAGCTTTTCCAGCAGTTCAGGCATGCTGACACTGGAAGGGATCTTCTTGCTTCTATCGAAAGCTATAATGCATTTGCCGCGCGATTCAATTGTCAGGTTTACACGCCCGAGAGACTTTTTTGGCAACAGGATCTCCCGCTCGATGATAAGACCGTCTTAAGAATTTACGGCCTTACCTCGACGCTGCTGTCTTGGTCAGCGAGCCGAGACGATCGTCCCCTCGAACTATATTTAAGCCCGTTACAAACCGTTTTGGATCCTCTTGATGGTTACGTGAATGTGGTGATGTGCCATCATCCTCCCGATTGGTGCATGGATAATGACGAGATCGAGGATGCCGTGCGGGGTCGAGCGCCGATTCACTTTTTTGGCCATAAGCACAGGCAGCGAATTACCCGTGATCCGTCTTTCATTCGGTTTAGTTCAGGCGCTGTAAATCCCGATCGGCAAGAGGCTAGTTGGGAGCCGGGTTATAACCTCGTTCGGTTGTCTGCATCGGAAAATGGAGGAGGGCGGTTCCTTGACGTGGAGGCCCAGTTGCTCGTTTGGCAGACGAATCCCGACGCCTTTAGGCCAAAGCAATCGCAAACCGGTGACGTATTCCAGCATCGACTTAGAATTCGCGGCAGCGTACCCTTAGGCCAAATGGTGGTGAGCGCAGCCGCGATCTCTTCAAAATCTGAGACCCCAGGTGTCGTGGAGGTGGTCACGGCAGTGGCGCAGGAGATAGTGGAGCCGACGATGAGCGATGACAAGACGAGAAATCTAGTATTAAGGTTTTGGAATCTTGCTTCTAGCGAGCGCCGCGAGATTGCATTACAACTACGGTTGATTGAGCCAGAAGACATTCGCCTCCCAGAGGCAGAACGGTATGGCAGAGCATTTCAAAAGGCCGGAGAACTTGGTTTACTTGACCGAGTTGCGGAGGAAATTCAAATGAGGGAGACCACCTAATGGCCGAGAGCGCAACTGCAGCAACGATACATCCTGACTTTCCACGCTGGTATCGAGAAGTCAGCGTTGAAGAAAATCGCGATCGTATCGCCCATCGTTGGACAGGAGTTTCGGCCTTGGTAAAGGACATGACCACCAACGACGCCGAAGCGTTGCTCCGTCTCGTCTACAGGGCTAAATTGCGCCCATCTGCCGACTCGATGGCTCGTATTCGCAAGTTTTTCAAGGATGCCGATAACTTATTCGACATGCAAGGAAATGATCGAGAGATAGAAGTTTTGGCTGGGGCGGCGCTGGCTGTGGCACTTGAAAGTGATGCCGGTATCGTTGCGGAAATTGCTTTGGCGATTACAACGACAGCACTTGAGGGCGCTCGAGTGGCTCAATTGCCGGTAGATCTAAGCGCATTGGCAGAAAGCTCTATTGCACGAATTGCAGAGTCGCAACGGACTCGCCCTACTCGACCGAAACTTACCCTAAAGAAGGCGAAGGATGCCCTCGCACAATTCGACGCCGCCGGAGTTTCCAGCGCCTTTGATAGGGCTGCGGAAGCAATCAATTCAGCATTTGCTAGTTCCGACAAGTTCATCGCAATTCAAGACGAAGAGCTCGATATGCTTTGGTGGGTCCTAAACGAGCGTAGTGATGATCTTGGCGAGGCGTTTAAAGACCTGCCGGCTAAAGCTCAGCCACTGATTCTGGCGAAAGAATTAGCCCAAGCCACAGCGTTTTGCCCTGGACCTCGATCGGTCAAAGGCCTTCTCACGCGATCCGGCTTGAAGGATAGCAAAAAGATCAGTATTGCGGATGCCGTAAACGAATGCGATCTGGATTGGCTAAAAACGCTTCCGATGCCAGCACCCCTTTCGTCACTTGCTCATCCGATCCATGCCGCAGTAGCGCGCAGAATCGAAACCGGTGACAAGACAATATGGGTTGCGAGCTGGGCTGCGACCGCGGGGCTCGATGAGAAACAATCATTGAACGCACTCTCACTCGGCAATCTCTTTTACCGCGAGCAGTTACTAGCCCTTTTCACGGAGGAGTGAACGGATGCCAGCCGAGGCCACTGTATTGCAATGCGGAAATCAGGAATGCCGAGTTTCTGAAACGGGCAAGTGTGTCGAAGGACTGGCGTTGGATAAGTGTCCTCACTTTGGACTTTCCCCGTCCGACGTAGCCGAATCCACAACTTCACAAGAAGAACTGCCGCCCGCCGTTCTGCACGAAGTGTCGCTTGAAAAAGCCGACCGATTAGATCTTCGGGGCGCATCTGCGGTACTTGGATCAGCAGCGACTCATTTGATTGCAATCATCGGCCCTTCATTTTCAGGTAAGACGAGCCTCATCGCCTCGCTCTGCGATCTATTTCAGCAGGGACGCGTGGGGGGCATCAGTTTTGCCAGATCGCAAACTTTCTTTGCATTTGAACGGGCTTGTCATCATTCCCGCGCAGCATCACTGCGAAAGACTCCGCAAACGGAGCACACAAACCTTGGAAGCGGCGTAGGTTTTTATCATTTAGCATTACGCGACCGCCGAACACCGGATTTGGTCAACGTGTTGTTTGCTGATCGGCCAGGTGAAGACTATCGCTCTGCAGCAGATGATCCTTCGAATGCTGAGAGCTTTGCGGAAGTGCGGCGAGCCGACTGCGTAACGGTACTGGTGTCAGGCGAGCGACTTCTGGGCGTGGGTCCGCGGCATAACGTCCGCCAAGACATCATAATGATTCTTCAAGGACTCATTGATGGTGGGGTAACCAATCCGAAACAGCGCGTCGCATTGGTACTAACCAAACTCGATCTCATTCATTCGGCCGAGGACGCTGCTCGTACCCGAGCCGAAAGGGATTTCGATGGAATCGTCACGCGAGTGAAAGAATTATTCGGCTCTTCATTTGCGGAAATACAGACTTTTAAGGTCGCTGCTGCTCCGGTTACGACCGTTCTGTCACACGGCCACGGAGTTTCGGACCTTCTGCAATTCTGGGTGACGCCATGGTCGTCTCCGCAAACGAGCAACATGCCGCTACCCAGGGCCAAAAGAGCAATGAGCAGGTTCGGCGTTCTGGAGCCAGGAGCGGAAGCCTAATGGATCGTTCGATCGTCATTTGTGGGTTTCCTGAGTCGGGCAAAACGACATACTTGGCCGCTCTCTGGCATTTAATAACCGCGCGAGCCCATCAGACGGCTCTTCGGTTCAAATCGCTACGAGCAGGTGATTCCACGCACTTAAATGCTCTGGCGAAACGCTGGCGAGACGGGTTAACACAAGTCCGAACGGATATTAAGACCGATCAACTGGTCAGCATGAACCTTATCGACGCCAAGGGCCAAGGGCTTCGTTTGACGGTGCCTGACCTGTCCGGTGAATCTTACCGTGTCATGTTTGAAGATCGCGAGTGCTCAAAGTCTTTAGCAGACATTCTGACGGGGGGAGAGGGCCTCCTCTTGTTTATTCATGCCGATCGTATTCGGGCACCCCATCTTGTGATCGATGTGGCGGCACAATCAGCGGCGCTGGGGACTACGATACCCGATGGGCAGGTGGCTTCTTGGTCTCCCACCATGGCACCGACACAAGTGCGGCTCGTGGACCTACTTCAGATGCTGACGCTGCACCCTCTTTCAGTTCAATACAGGCGCGTTGCAATAATTCTGTCCGCGTGGGATAAGGTCGCTGAGGAGGGTAGGACGCCCGTGCAGTTTCTAGAAGAACAACTTCCGCTGCTCGAACAATATCTATCTTCGAAAGCGGATGGTTGGGAGTGGAGAGTTTATGGAGTGAGCGCCCAAGGTGCTGATTATGAAAAAGAAAACCAACCTCTGACCAGTTCTCAACAGGCCAGGCTACAGGAGTTGAGAGAACTTGATGAACCAACTGAGCGGATAAAGGTGCTATTCGAAGGATCAGAATCCTCCGACTTAACGGAGCCAATTGCATGGCTCATGTCTTGAATAGCGTTCGCTTGCACCAAGCTCTTCATGGTTATGCTGATGGCCATCGCCTGCTAGCAAGCTCCGCCTCATTAAAACCACGCGATCTCAAAACAATGCTCGTGATGAGCGATGCTTCAGGACCGAGTGCTGTCATTGGCGAGAAAGGTTACTTAACGGGTTATCCGCTTCCTGACTCAGGTGTTTACGCCTTTGCACGTACATGGGCAGCAACCGAGATGTCGCGACCTGGCTGCGTTTGGACTCATACACTTTTAATCGAATTCGCAGACTTGGCAGTTTTGCCGTCGATGAATGACTTCGAGGCAATGTTCCGTCGTCCGAGTGAAAAGCTCGAACTAGGCCCCTACGAACAGCAGATCGTACTAAACAGTGATTCATCGTTGCCAGGCTTAGCTGATCCGACCGAAGGTACGCTGAGACGGATTCTCTGTGCGCTCTACGAACATCCCAAAGCGAAAATCATAGCCTCCAGTGAAGACATAGCGGCAGACATCACGCTGTCTATTTGGGCTCAGCAATGGCCCCGTCTCAGAAGGACATTCCGCTTTTGTACTCTTTCATTCGGCGATAGATCCAGTGAAGGAGCCATATTCGATCTTCAGTTTCTTCCACCGCGAGAGCGTTCACTTCGCACGAGATTTGCCGACAGCGTAGATGTCGACAAACAGGAGCCCTCCGATCCGACATGGTTGTCCGATGCTCTTCTCGATCTCTCCCAAGGTGCGGCTGGGGCCCTTCGCACCTTTCTTCGTGAAATGGGCGGCGATGTCACGGGGGGGCGAGAAGCTTTTGTTCCCCTTTGCCAGCTATACAATCTTTTAGCTCAAGTCCAAGAAAATCCCGCGGCTCTCGATCGGACGATTGAACTGCTTGAGAGTGGCTTTGGCGCTCAAACAGCAAACTCTCTTCGGACGCTCATCATTCGTACTGCGATCGACCATCTTGATCGAGTCACAGATGGCGGTATTGTCGATTTTCTTATAGAACACATCGACTCTCTAGATGCTGACGGACTCGACAAGACATCGTCTCAGCTGGGACGCCTATTGTGGTCCCGAGATCCTATGCTCTTAGCGAACCTTTTGCATCAGGCTGCCCCTCGTCCATTCCTTGCTGAAAAGGCATTAGCGAGCATGCTGGGGAGTCATTTAATGGAAGGATTCAGACGTCAACCTGCCACCATACCTACAGTCCTCGATTTGCGACCAGACCTGCTAACTGAGCCGGAGTTGTGGCAGATACCGGGAGCATGGTTCGGCGAAGCCCTCAGGCTCGCGTCTGACAAGCCAGATCGCTGTGATGCCGTGCTGGATGCCGTAATCGCGGCCAACAGAAGCGATATTGCTTCGGAGGTTGTCCGTGCATTCGGGGGTGCCAAGCTGCTGAAGGCAATTGCGTCATCCCACCATGTAGACTTGTCCTCCAACGACATGTCCAAGTGGCTTGCCCCCGCCCTCGGAGATTCGAGCGCGTTTGCCGAGCTGTTAAGCAAGAATGGCCCCTTTGCAATGAGATTTCTTACAGTCGTCGCACGAAGCACCCACCCAGATTTTGTGCCTAACGATTACGGAGAAGATCCTTGGTGGACGGCCATAGGCCACGCCCCCGATGAGGCGGATGAAAGCAGCAAGCAATATTTATCAGCTTATTTGTTTGCCAGAGCATTGGGTTATCGATCTCGGAACCAAGCCGAACTCTTGGAATATGCCTTCGATGCCGTCTACATTCCGGCGCTCAAGTCGAAATTGTTGAGTGATGCTTGGAGCATCCTAGAGCCAAGACTCCCCAATTCCTGGTTTTCTGACTGGGACAATTGCCGACGTATGCGGGACGCCGTCGTTGACGCATTTGTTCAGCGGGAGTTGCCCGTTCTCGCATTCACTCGCATCACACGCGATGATAGCGTGTTTGAAGAGCTAGCTAAGCTTACTGAGCGCTCTGGCCGGGGTAGGCGGTTCTTGAAAAGAGCACTGCAATCGCTAAGGCGCTCCAACCCGACATCACGTCGAATCTCTCTGCTCAAGGAAATTTTGGAATAGCGACGATCGGCTCTCACACGAATAATTTATTCGCATACCGCCTTGCCCTTCACAAAAGCTTGTGCAAGCGTCACTACAAAGGTGTGGCGGACGCCCAAACTTGGCCTGCGTAATCGTGGATAAATCGAACGATACTCGGCTCCTGTAAGGGCACAATGGTGAATCCTTTGTTCCCAGCATCTTTGATGGAGGCGCCAAGGAGGTAGCATCGCGTCCGATCCAGAATGATGAAGCGGTCGTGAAAGTCCTTTGTCGTGCGAACTTCCACTATGAAGCCAGGGTGTTGCTTCGTAAACTTTTTCGTTTCAAGTGAAAAATCACTCGGACACTTGGACGTGAGAATTCTTACGGTCATAGTCGTGGATGCTAGCGTGCCCAGAAGCTGGAAAATCATGCTGTCCATGTACGGGTCAATGATGGCCAGTTCTCCTTTTGTCGTCTGCAGAATGCTCCGAATATGAACGTATGCATCATGGTCTGATCCCTTAACGAAGAATGCTTCGCGCTCAATCCCGGCCACATCATCGACTCCAGCTAGGAGCGGACGAAAAGCATTCCAGATGTACTCGCGACGGCTTGCGTAAGTTGCAAGACCGTCTTGAGTCTTGATGAAGTGCCACAATTGAGAAAGATCCCCGCAGGTTCTAACGAAGCGGGGCAGGGCGTCTTTCAAGCCCGGCATCCTGAACAGCTCTTCCCGAATCTGCCGGTACTCTGGCTCAGGCCGTGCTCCCCCAGTGACGCTCGCCAGCATGATGTTCTGCAGCGCTTCAATCTTCTCTAGCACCGGCTTTTCCAAGGTCAATACCATGAGTCAAATTCTAATCCGTCTCGGCTACGGATCAATATTTCACATGAAATGTCGGGCTGTCCTCCGGCTTGCTGTCACGCCGGTCGTAGAGGCGGGTAGTGGAGACGTTGGCGTGACCCAGCCAATCCTGAACTTTGGCAATATCTGCCTCGTTCGATAAAGCGTTGGTTGCGGCCGTTGCGCGCAGTGAATGCACGCAGAGCCCCACTACCTCCGCATTGATACCCGTTTGCTGTCCGTGTTTACGAACGATGTTTCGGTAGACCGAACCAGGGTCGAGATGCGTATTCAGCGTACCCGTGCGATTGTTGGCCACGGGGATCTCTACATCCGAGAGATTGATGCCGATTCAAGCAGTCACGCGGAATCCCTGACGGCGAATCAGACACACCGTTTGCACACTGAATGCTGGGAAAAGGCAATTCTGCGCTTGTTCAGAATCGTGAGCGACTGATAGGCCGTCAGCCAGAAATATCACATTGAGTCGGGCTTTATGGAGCGACCAGGGCCTTGTAAATACAGCGTTTGCGTCAAAACGGAAGGTTGACACTCTTCGATTCCGCTCAAGGGCAACTTTGCGGTTCGAGATGCCGGGGTCCTTTCGGTCCCCATTCACTTCAAAAGCCAACCAATTAGGAGATCCACCCTATTCAACTTCACCCACTAGGTTTAAATCCTTGGTCGTTCATCGCGCGTGTTAACCCCACCGTTACTTCACTCTACGGAACCATTGCGATCCTTCCCGATCGCTGGTTGCCACCGCTCCGGGATATCGTTTTAGTTAGAGCGTTTTGTCGTCTCAAACCCGCGAAACGCGATACGTTTTGCGATACGTTGGATATTGTGCTTCTACTAACTTACAATGACTTACGTAGCCATCGAGGTCTTGTAAGTATTTGACAACGTTAGAATTGGTTGAATGGCATGGAAGAGGTCGTCGGTTCGATCCCGACCAGGTCCACCAATCCCTTCAAACACTTCCGTCCGAAATCTGGGAACAATAACAGGGCATTGGGAACAAATGGGAACGCTAAGTTCTCGCAGCGCATGAGTTCCTGCACCACCTTTACGTCATTACCGCAATCCGCCAACAGCGAACTATACGTGTGGCGGAAAGTGTGCCATCCACCTGCGTGGTAATGTCGACCCTCCGCGCCGCTGGCTGTAGGATTTTTCGCCGCAAACTATCCGGCCATATCGGCGCTCTGCCGAAGGTCTGATGGCTGGCGAAGATACAGTCCTCTGATGAGGCGTAAGCCGAGTCCCGCGCCAAGCCAGAAGCCCGTCAACGGCAATGTCATCCAACAGGACTGGCTGTCGGCAAGTCGATATCACTTGGAACCCCACGCTCTTCGCCCGACTTCCTCATCAACATGGACAATCACTTTCTCAAGTCTGAACTGAAGGTGGGTGACAGCGAGGTTGAGATGATTCGTGCTCGCTGGAAATATGGGTTGGTGCTTATCGACCTAGCACTGTTGCGCGATGACGAGGAGTCCAAGCGTGTCGACGACGATAATTCTGACTATGAAGACGAGAACTCCGATTCAATCGACAAGCGCGTTGAGCATTTCACGCGTGCGATTGCCCCTGTACTTTGCCTAAACGATCAACTCGCTCGGAGCGCTGGAAATCGACGCGGCGGTTGCTGGGGTTGCATCAGGCGAAGCGACGTAAATCCATATTTCAAGATCCGGGTCCTTTTAGCGACGAAGGTCGAGGACTTTCCTGGGCTACTACCCCAGAACGGAGGCTACTAAGCACGGAGCTTATAGTGAAACTTGGTCGTGCCGCCACCGAGTCAAGACCAGGTGCTAGTGAATATCCGAGATGCGGGCGTGGACTCGATCCGTTTTACTGACAATCCCTCTTTCTTCGACCGGGATAAGAAACCCGTTCGCTTTGCAATAGGGCTGCCCAAACATATGCACGTCACATGCTGCGCCCTCACTCAGCGGCTGCTTCGTTACGATTGTATTCGCGTGTAGTACGAACAAACCATTGTGAGAAAACGTGGACGGGTCTGATGATCATGGGTTCTCGTGCCGGCGTATGGCAGTTGAACAACTGGAAAGCGTCGTTGTGCGTCCAAGAAGTTTGAACAAGCTGCTAGTTAGGTGCCTCGCAAGAAATGCTTCTGAATAGGCAAACAGTGAATCTTTGGCCACTGGCTGTTTACTTCATTATCGTAGTGTTCCTGGTCGCGGCGATGCTCGCCGTCTCATTCGTGCTCGGGCAGCGGCACGATGAGCACGCGACTGGGCAGCCTTACGAATCGGGGATACTCTCTGAAGGATCAGCCCGAGTCCCTGTCTCGGCCAAGTTCTATCTTGTGGCGATGTTCTTCGTCATCGTCGATATCGAGGCCGCCTTTATCTTCGCCTGGGCGATTGCCGCCCGTGAACTAGGCTGGACAGGTTACTGGGAGGTCCTGGTTTTCGTTGCGATTTTGCTCGCTGCGTTAGCTTATCTGTGGCGTTTGGGAGCGCTCGATTGGGGACGAAGCCGTCGCGCCATCGGGGGGCGTCGCTGACATTTTATGCGCTGGTCCATGAGCAAACCCGAGTCCGGAAAAAGCCTGGCTGAGGCAGATCAGGGGCCGATCGAGGAAGCTGTCCGGCGGAGCCTCATTCTGTCTCGACTGCAAGACCTGCTGGGGTGGGGCCGCAAGAACTCCATCTGGCCATTTAATTTTGGACTCTCCTGTTGCTATGTCGAAATGGCTACGAGCATCACCAGCAAATACGATATTGCGCGCTTCGGGGCAGAAGTGATCCGCGGTACGCCCCGGGAAGCCGACCTGATGGTGATTGCGGGAACGGTCTTCATCAAAATGGCGCCGGTGATCCAGCGGCTCTACGAGCAGATGATGGAACCGCGCTGGGTCATCTCTATGGGTTCGTGCGCCAATTCCGGCGGCATGTATGACATCTACAGCGTGGTGCAAGGAGTGGATAAGTTTCTGCCCGTGGACGTGTACGTGCCTGGTTGTCCGCCTCGTCCCGACGCTTTTCTGGAAGGTTTGCTACTGCTGCAAAATGCCGTAGGCAACGAACGCCGGCCATTGAGCTGGGTGGTTGGACCACAAAGCACGGAGCGTCCGCCACTGCCCTCAATGCGCGACCTCAAAGCGGCAGAGCGGGAGAAGATGAACAGCTTGCGTCCGATCGATGAAGTCTGAATATGCAAACCGCCATCCACGCGCCGATCGCAGAAGAACTCCAGCGCAAAGCTGGCGAAGGCGTACTCACACCACAATCGACGTGCGATGGGATTCCCTCATTCTGGGTACCAAGGGAAAAGGTCCACGGACTGCTGCAGTATCTAAAGCAGGAAGTCCCGCAGCCCTACCGGATGCTGTACGACCTGACTGCGATTGACGAACGGCCAAGGAAGCATCGCGAGGGCCAGCCAGACAGCGATTTCACGGTTGTTTACCATCTGCTGTCCTTCGATCGCAACGAATATGTCCGAGTCAAAGTACCGCTAAAGAGCGACAACCTCGCTTTGGATACTGCCACCGATATCTGGCCGGCAGCCAACTGGTATGAGCGCGAAGTGTGGGACATGTTTGGCATCGTGTTCGAGAATCATCCGCACTTGACCCGGATTCTGATGCCGAAGACCTGGGTTGGTCATCCACTGCGTAAGGATCATCCGGCGCGGGCGACCGAGATGGGGCCGTTCCAACTGCCGGAGGAAAAACAAGAGGCAGAGCAGGAGGCGTTGCGCTTCCATCCAGAGGAATGGGGAATGAAGCGAACCCATGACGATGAAGACTTTATCTTTCTCAACGTCGGGCCTCAGCATCCTGGAACGCACGGCGTGCTGCGCATTGTGCTTCAGCTTGATGGTGAGGTGATCGTGGACGCGGTGCCCGAAATCGGCTTTCACCATCGCGGCGCAGAGAAGATGGGCGAGCGCCAGAGTTGGCACACTTACATCGTTTATAGCGACCGCGTTGACTACCTCGGGGGTGTGATGAACAATCTCGCCTACCTTAACTCGGTGGAGCGGCTTGGGGAGATCGAAGTGCCGCCCCGCGCGCAGATGATCCGGGTCATGATGGTGGAGTTGTTTCGCATTATCAGCCACCTGGTCTGGTATGGCACATTCGCGCAGGACCTGGGGCAGATGTCTCCGGTATTCTTCACTTTCAACGATCGTGAGCGTGCGCTGGCCATTGTGGAAGCCATCACGGGCGCGCGTATGCACCCGAACTGGTTTCGTATCGGCGGCGTAGCCCAGGATCTGCCGAGAGGTTGGGAACAGATGTTCCGGGATTTTCTGGACTACTTCCCTCCCCGCCTGCGCGAGTACGACCACATGGTGCTGCGCAACCGGATTTTCAAGGCACGTACCAAAAATATAGGTAGTTTCACGACTGAGGAGGGAATCGAGTGGGGCATCACCGGTCCGAACTTGCGCGCGACCGGCTTCGCCTGGGACTTCCGCAAGAAGCAGCCGTATTCCGGCTATGACCAATTTGATTTTGAGATTCCCACCGGCCAGCACGGAGATTGCTATGACCGGGCGGTGGTTCGTGTTGAAGAGATGCGGCAGAGCCTTCGCATCATTGAGCAATGTGTCAAGAACATGCCGGAGGGTATCTACAAATCCGCCAACCCCCTGGCGACCCCACCAGAAAAACCGCGCACCATGCACGACATTGAAACCTTGATCACGCACTTTCTCGGCGTGAGTTGGGGGCCAGTAATCCCGCCGGGTGAAGCGCTATGTCCCATTGAAGCTACCAAGGGAAATAATGGCTATTACCTGGTCAGCGATGGCAATACGATTTCGTATCGGACGCGAATTCGCACGCCTTCGTTTCCACACATCCAGTTGCTTCCTGTGATCTGCCGTGGACTGATGGTTCCGGACCTGCTTGCAATCCTCGGCAGCATTGATTTTGTTCTGGCCGACATAGACCGATGAGGGAGTTTCGAACGCAATGCTGACACCCGAAGAGCGACAGGAGATCGAAGCGGAATTTCCCCACTATCCCAACAAGCGGGCGGTTTGTCTTGATGCGATGAAGGTAATCCAGCGGCATCGCGGGTGGGTGTCGGATGAGAGCCTGCGTGATCTCGGCGAGATACTCGATATGACGGCCGATGAGCTCGACGGAGTCGCGACTTTCTACAATCTCGTGTTTCGCAAGCCGGTGGGGCGGCATATCGTGCTGATCTGTGACAGCGTGAGTTGTTGGATCATGGGCTACGAAAAACTATGTCAGCGTCTCACCTCGCGGCTAGAGGTCAATCTCGGCGGGACCACCGCGGATGAACGCTTCACGATCCTACCCATTGTCTGCCTGGGAACCTGCGATCACGCGCCCGTGATGATGGTGGACAACGATCTTTATCGTGACGTTGACCCTGACAAGATTGACGAGGTGATCGAGAAATATAAGTGAGCCAGCAAATGGAAACACCTCTTACGAGGAACATCCCGACCAACGGCGACGGCCCTCTGAACCTCAAAGGCTACGAGAAGGCCGGTGGATACGAAAGTCTGCGCAAGGCTCTGCACATGCCGCCAGCGGACGTCACCGAGTTGGTTAAGAAGGCCAACCTGAAAGGCCGCGGGGGTGCTGGATTTCCGACGGGGACGAAGTGGAGTTTTGTACCCATGGGCAAGGATGCACCCCATCCCAAATACCTCGTCGCTAATGCGGATGAGATGGAACCAGGCACGTTCAAAGATCGGCTGCTGTTGGAAGGAGACCCGCACCAGCTGATTGAAGGCATGATCGTGGCGGCATACGCCGTCCAGGCTGACATAGCCTATATTTTCCTCCGTGCGGAATACACACTGGCCGCGGAAAGGCTGAGCAAAGCGATTGCCGAGGCATATGAAAACCACCATCTGGGCAAGAACATTCTCGGCTCGACCTACAGCTTCGAGATGCACCTTCATGTCAGCGCTGGCCGCTACATGTGCGGAGAGGAAACAGGACTGCTGAACGCCCTGGAAGGCAAACGTGCGAATCCCCGCTCCAAGCCACCGTTTCCCCAAGTCTCGGGTCTGTGGGGAAAACCCACGGTCGTGCAGAATGTGGAGACGCTCTGCAACGTGCCGCACATCGTCAACAACGGACCCGATTGGTTCAAGAGCTTAAGCCACACAGCAGATGGTGGAACTAAGCTGTACGGCGTGAGCGGCAAGGTCAAACATCCAGGCTTGTGGGAGTTGCCCATGGGGACGACCATCCGGGAGATTCTCGAAGAACACGCGGGTGGAATGCGCGACGGCGTAAAGTTTCGAGGTTTGCTGCCGGGGGGCGCTTCGACCGATTTTCTTACCGGGGAACATCTGGACGTGCGAATGGATTTCACTGAGGTGCAGAAAGCAGGCAGCCGGATGGGGACAGGCACCATGATCGTGCTGGATGATCACACATGTCCTGTCGGCATGCTCTCGAACCTGGAGCATTTCTTCGCGCAAGAGTCCTGTGGCTGGTGCACGCCGTGCTGGAGCGGTCTCAATTGGGCAGCACGCATCTTGGGAACCATGGAAGAAGGTCGAGGGCAGCCCCAAGACCTGGAGAAGTTGGAGTTTCAAACCAAATTCAACGCTCCGGGACATACCTTTTGCGCGCTGGCGCCGGGCGCCATGGAACCGCTTCAGAGTGCTCTGAAGTATTTCCGCGAAGATTTCGAGCGGCACATCAGTGAGCATCGCTGTCCCTGGAAATAGCGTGGCAACGATTTACATTGACGATCAGGGCTACAAGGCCGACCCCAAGCAGAACTTGCTGCACGCTTGTCTCTCCCTTGGATTCAATCTGCCCTACTTCTGCTGGCATCCAGCCATGGGCTCGGTGGGCGCCTGTCGCCAGTGCGCTGTCAAGCAGTTCAAAGACGAGAAGGATACTCACGGAAAAATTGTGATGGCTTGCATGACGACAGCCGCTGAGGGGACAAGGATCTCGATTCAGGATCCGGAAGCGGTCGAGTTTAGGGCCGCGATCATCGAAGGGATGATGATCAGCCACCCGCATGATTGTCCGGTCTGTGATGAGGGCGGTCACTGTCATCTTCAGGACATGACAGTGATGACCGGTCATAACTATCGCAGGTACGCCTTCCAGAAGCGCACCTTCCGCAATCAATACCTGGGTCCGCTCGTCAATCACGAAATGAACCGCTGCATCCAGTGCTACCGTTGCGTGCGTTTTTATCGCGAGTATGCGGGAGGAAGAGATTTTGATGTGTTCGGCTTGCGGGATCAGGTTTACTTTGGCCGCCAGGCAGACGGCGTGTTGGAGAACGAGTTCAGCGGCAACTTAGTCGAAGTCTGCCCGACAGGTGTCTTCACCGATAAAACTCTCAAGCAACATTACACGCGAAAGTGGGACATGCAGATGGCGCCCTCGGTCTGCGTTCACTGTGGCTTGGGCTGCAATACCACCCCTGGCGAGCGCTATGGAATGTTGCGCCAGATCGTCACTCGCTATAACAGAGAGGTCAATGGATATTTTCTTTGCGATCGTGGGCGTTACGGCTACGAGTTTGTAAACAGCGAATACCGTATCCGCCATGCGCGCCTGACTCGCAACAACAATTCCATCAGCATCAGCAAGGCGGAGGCAATTGAGCATCTGGTTCCTCTGCTTGCAGGAGGACGCAAAGTAATCGGGATCGGCTCACCACGGGCTTCGCTGGAGTCTAACTTTCTGTTGCGCACTCTGGTTGGGCCCGAACGCTTTTACTCCGGCGTGTCCGACGACCACTTTCGGTTGATTTCGGCCATGATCGAGATCGTGCGAGGTGGTCCAGCGCATTCACCGTCGTTGCACGAAATCGAACTCTCGGATGCGGTGCTTATCCTGGGCGAGGATGTCACTAACGTTGCACCGAGAATGGCCTTGAGCCTGCGTCAGTCGGTGCGGCAGCAGCCTATGCAAATCGCCGACAAGATGCACATTCCTCTCTGGGACGATCACGCCGTACGGGACGCACTTCAGGATGCAAAAGGTCCGCTATTTATCGCCAGCCCTGCGCCAACACATCTGGACGACGTGGCGACCCATACCTACCGTGCTGCTCCCGATGATGTGGCCCGGCTCGGCTTTGCCATCGCCCATCTGCTTGATGAGAATGCGCCTGCGGTTCCAGACTTGCCAGCGGAGGTACGTGCCCTGGCTGACGACATCGCGCAGGCATTGAAGAAAGCGCAACGGCCACTCGTCATCTCAGGCCCCAGTTGCAACAACGAGGCGATTATCCAGGCAGCAGCGAATGTTGCGCGAGCCTTGTGCGCCGCTGGACCGCGGACTGCGCTGAGTTTCACCATGCCGGAGTGCAACAGTTTCGGATTGGCGCTGATGGACGGCGCGCCTTTGAGCCAAGCGTTTAAGGCTGTGCGAGACGGGACAGCAGACGCGATCGTGATCCTGGAGAATGATCTCTACCGGCGAGCTCCGGCGCGATCAGTTGACCAGTTCCTGAGCGGCGTGAAGGATGTGATGGTCCTCGACCACTTGCTAAATCAAACTGCGGAAAAGGGCACGCTCACGATTCCAGCAGGAACATTCGCAGAGGCGGATGGCACGCTAGTGAGCAGCGAAGGGCGCGCGCAGCGCTTCTATCAAGTCTTTGTACCGGAAGGAGATATTCGAGCAAGCTGGCAATGGCTGCGCGATGTAATGGCTGCTGCCGGACGGCAGGAGGCTGCCGCATGGAAGCATATTGATGATGTGATCGCGGCCATGGCTGTGGCTATTCCGGCACTTGCCCAAGTCCCACAGGCTGCGCCTGGCGCAACCTTCCGGATCGCGGGTGAGAAAATACCTCGAGAGCCGGAACGCTACAGCGGACGCACAGCCATGCTGGCGAATATCAGTGTGCACGAGCCCACGCCGCCGGAGGATCCTAATACGCCATTTTCATTCTCCATGGAAGGCACGCTCGACCAGCCTCCTGCCGCACTGATTCCATTCTTCTGGTCGCCGGGCTGGAATTCGATCCAGGCAACCAATTTTTACCAGACCGAAATTGCTGGACCATTGCGGGGAGGTGATCCTGGAGTTCGGTTGATTGAGCCCGCAGCACAACCTCATGGCACATATTTTGGTCAGGTCCCACCCGCATTTGCACCGAGCAGTGATGAATGGCTGCTTGTTCCGCTTCATCACATCTTCGGCTCAGAAGAGTTAAGCCTTTCGGCCTCGGGAGTGGCTGAACTGGCGCCGAAGCCTTACGTGGCTCTTAATGCGGAAGATGCCAAGCGTCTTCGAGTCGGGGAGGGTGACCAAGTCACGATAAAGCTTGACGGTAAGGCCTACAATCTGCCCGCCAAGATAAGTGCTGAGTTGCCTCAGGGTATTGCGGGGTTGCCGGTTGGCCTTCCCGGCTTGGCAGGATTCAGCCTCCCCATCAGTAGTGTCTTGGAGCGGGAGCGCAAGCCGGCACATGCCTCATGACAAGCACTTATCCCATCGCGACGATCATCGGCCTGCTCATAGTGGCACTGAGCCTTGCCTCAGGGCTCATTTGGCTTGAACGCCGGCTGCTCGCGTTGTGGCAGGACCGCTACGGGCCCAACCGCGTCGGACCTTTTGGGCTGCTCCAGGTTGTGGCGGACATGATCAAGATCTTCGCCAAGGAGGACTGGATTCCTCCTTTTGCGGATAAGCCGGTATTTGTGCTGGCTCCCACCATCGTTATGGTGACCGTGCTAATGACTTTCGCTGTGCTCCCCTTTGCTCCCGGGATCATCGTCGCCGACCTGAACATTGGGCTGCTCTTCTTCCTTGCCATGTCTTCGCTGGGGGTTTACAGCGTGGTGCTTGCGGGCTGGTCATCGGACAACAAGTACTCACTGTTGGGCGGATTGCGCGCGGCAGCCCAAATGATCAGCTACGAAGTCTTCATGGGCCTGTCTCTGATGGGAGTGGTAGTGCTGGCCGGTTCATTCGACCTGGCCAAGATTGTTGAAGCGCAACGGAAGATGTGGTTTGTAATCCCACAGTTTCTCGGCTTCGTATTGTTTCTTATCGCGGGTATTGCCGAGACACGCCGCTTGCCGTTCGATCTGCCGGAAGCCGAGAGCGAACTGGTCGCGGGGTACCACTCGGAGTACTCCGGAATGAAATTTGGAATGTTCTTCGTCGGCGAGTATCTGGGCGTCACCCTGATCTCATCTCTGATTGCGGTATTGTTTTTCGGAGGCTGGCTGGGTCCGTGGCTGCCGCCAATCGTTTGGTTTCTCATTAAGCTGGTTTTCTTTATTTGTTTTTTCATCCTGCTGCGCGCGTCATTGCCGCGGCCGCGTTTTGATCAACTCATGTCCTGGGGATGGAAGCTGATGCTGCCGTTGTCGTTGGCCAACATTCTGGTAACGGGTGCGGTCGTGCTCGCGTTTCGTTAGCGCGGTTTCACAGAAAGGGGTTGCGAATGCTAAGTGTGCTGAGGACCATGTGGGACGTATTCCTGCATACCTTTCATCGTCGCGTAACGGTGCAGTATCCGGAACAAAAGGCGTACCTTGCTCCGCGTTACCGCGGCCGCATCATTCTCTCTCGCGATCCGGACGGCGGCGAACGCTGCGTGGGCTGCTATCTATGCGCCGCTGTATGCCCGGTGGATTGCATCGCGCTTCAGGCGACGGAGGACGAGCACGGACGCCGCTATCCCGAGTTTTTCCGCATCAATTTCTCTCGCTGCATCTTCTGCGGATTCTGCGAGGACGCTTGTCCCACGTATGCGATTCAACTCATTCCCGACGTCGAAATGGGCGAGTATCATCGCCCCAATCTGGTTTACGAGAAAGAACAACTTTTGATCGATGGTCCAGGAAAATATCCCGGATACAACTACTGGAATATCTGCGGCGTCGAGATCGGCGGGAAAGGAAAAGGCGAAGCTGAGAACGAGGCGCCCCCTACCGACCTGCGCAGTCTATTACCCTGAGCATTTATGGATGCAACGTTCTATGTCGCGGCGGTGGTGGCGGTTCTGGCCACGGTGATGGTCATCACCCGGTTGAACGCCGTGCATGCGCTGCTTTACCTCATTGTTTCGCTACTTTCGGTGGCGGTGGTTTTCTACACGCTCGGCGCGCCCTTCATTGCTGCCCTGGAGGTGATCATCTACGCGGGAGCCATCATGGTTCTTTTCGTATTCGTCGTCATGATGCTCAACCTCGGTCCACAAGCAACAGGAACAGAGCGCATCTGGCTCAAACCTGGGATGTGGATCGGACCGTGCATCTTGTCCGCGATCTTGGTCGCGGAAGTGGTCTACCTGCTCGTGCAAGCCGGAACTGTCCATCCGGGAGCCGCCTCGGTTGGCCCCAAAGAGGTGGGAATGGCACTGTTCGGACCCTACATGATTGGTGTGGAACTGGCTTCCATGCTTATGTTGGGTGCCCTTGTTGGAGCTTATCACTTAGCTCGAAAGCGAGAACGAATGGAGACTCGAGATGTCATTGATTGCGATGCAACACGGACTGCTGCTGGCGGGAATCTTATTCGCCCTGGGACTGGCCGGCCTTCTAGCGCGGCGTAATTTGATCTTCATCCTCATGTCTATTGAGGTGATGCTCAACGCCGCAGGCCTCGCCTTTGTGGTCGCCGGCTCACGCTGGGCGCAGCCGGATGGTCAAGTCATGTTTATCTTCATTCTGGCTACGGCAGCCGCCGAGGTCTCCGTAGGTCTTGCGTTATTACTGCAATTGCATCACCAGTACAAATCGCTCGATGCCGATGCGGCCAGTGTAATGAGAGGATAGCGTGCTCAGATTGTTGTGGCTGATCCCGGCGGTCCCGTTTGCCAGCTTTATTGTGCTGGCGCTCGTTGGCCCGCGGATTTCCAGGAAGTTTGCCGCCTTCATCGGCGTCGCTTCCATCGCCGTCTCCACCGTGATCTCCATCCTGATTACCTGGAGCTTCCTGGTCTCTACACCCCAAGGAGGCTCCTACACACAACTGTTGTGGACTTGGATCGATGTTGCGGGCTTTCGCCCGCAGATCGCGTTCTACCTGGACGCACTTTCGTTGATCATGACGCTGGTGGTCACATTCGTTAGCTTCCTTATTCACCTTTACTCCGCCGAATCCATGATTGAGAGCGAAGGCTACTCCCGTTTCTTCGCTTACATGAACTTGTTCGTCGCCTCCATGGTGACTTTGCTGCTGGCGGACAATCTGCTTCTGCTCTATCTCGGGTGGGAGGGCGTTGGGCTGTGCAGTTACCTGTTGATCGGCTTCTGGTACACCGATCCCGTGAATGGCCTGGCGGCGCGCAAAGCATTTATCGTGACCCGCGTTGGCGACACCGCGATGATCATCGGCCTGTTTCTTCTCTTCCAGCACCTGGGCACACTGCACATACAGGAACTGATGCGCCGGGCTGCTGAGCAATGGTCCGTGGGTTCAGCGCTCCCGACGGTTGCCGCAGCTTTGCTGCTGGGTGGTGCTGTCGGCAAGTCAGCCCAGCTTCCGTTGCAGACATGGCTCCCAGATGCCATGGCCGGGCCCACGCCGACCAGCGCTCTGATACACGCAGCGACCATGGTGACCGCTGGTGTTTACCTCATCGCACGTACTCACGTGCTTTTCTCCCTGGCTCCTTCGGTACAGTTTGCGGTGGCAGTAATCGGTGCCGCTACGCTGGTGCTCGGGGGATTCAGTGCGCTGACCCAGTGGGATATCAAACGGGTGCTGGCCTATTCCACGATCAGCCAGATCGGATACATGTTTCTCGCCATGGGCGTGGGCGCCTGGTCGGCAGGTATTTTCCACTTCATGACCCATGCGTTCTTTAAGTCATTGCTCTTCCTCGCGGCGGGCGTGGTGATCCAGGCGACGCACGAGGAGCACAGCATCTTCAAGATGGGTGGCTTGCGCAAAGAACTGCCGTTGGCATTTGGCGCTTTCCTGATCGCCGGCTGCTCTCTCGCCGGACTGCCGCTAATCACTGCGGGCTTTTACAGCAAAGGATTAATAGTGTGGCAGACGTGGGCGTCCCCGCAAGGCAGCACGGTCCTATGGTTTGCGGGGGTGTTTGGCGTGCTGCTGACCTCGCTTTACATCTTCCGCGTTATTTTTCTTGTCTTCTTTGGTGAGGCAAAGGCAAGCGTGACGAAACGGCCGGGATACAAGATCCAAATTCCGCTCATTGTTCTGACCGTCCTGTCGGTAGTGGGCGGATTTGTCAATCTTCCTCCCAAGCTCGGCAATGTACCATTGTTCACCCGCTTATTAGACACGGCCCTGCCGCCGGTTGAGCAGAGTCACTTTGGTCCGCTCACGGAAATGCGTTCCGAAGGGTTCCTGGCATTGGCATTCCTTATCGGCCTGGGTCTCTCGTACCTGTTATACCTTCGCAACCGCCAGTGGTCGAACGCTCTGATTAGAACTCATGTAGGAAAAGCGCTGCACGAGTTCTGGTTTGCCGATTGGGGATTCGACTGGTGCTACGACAAACTGTTCGTGCAGCCGATCTTGTGGTTTGCGCGGATTGATAAGGGCGATGTGGTGGATGCCTTTTACAGCGGGATTGCGGATCTCAGTGAACTCTTGTACCGCGGTCTTAGCCTTACAGAGAACGGCCGGGTGCGCTGGTACGCCGCTGGAATTGCGGGTGGAACCGTCGCATTTGTGGCGATTGCGTTATTCCTATGATTCTGCTTTGGCTGATCGTTATTCTGTTGGTTGGCGGCCTGCTGGCATGGGCGGCCGGACGATGGAGCGTCCTCGCGACGCGTTGGATTTCGTTGATCGCGGTGAGCGCGGACTTTGTGATCGGACTCATGGTCTGGATCCGTAGCGCAGGCCGCGTTGATCTTCTTCACCAGCAAGTCTGGCTGCGGGAGTTGGACTGGAAATGGATCCCCCAGTTCGGCATCCATTTCCATCTGGCATTGGACGGCCTGAGCCTGCTGCTGCTCATGCTCACGTTCCTCCTCGGAATAATGTCAGTGTTGTCATCCTGGACCGAGATTCAGGAAGCCGTGGGTTTCTTCCACCTCAACCTGCTCTGGGTATTGGCTGGAATTGCCGGAGTATTTCTGGCAATGGACTTGTTCTTGTTCTACTTCGCATGGGAACTAATGCTGGTTCCCATGTATTTCCTGATCGCTATCTGGGGGCATGAGCGGCGGGTGTATGCGGCGGCGAAGTTCTTCCTCTTCACTCAGCTCAGTGGGCTGCTGATGCTGATCGCGATCCTGGCTCTCTATTTCGCCCATCACACCGCGACGGGTATTTTCACGTTTGAATATGCCGATTTGCTGGGCACTCCCCTGTCCCCACACGCGGCCTGGTGGATCATGTTGGGCTTCTTCGTCGCGTTCGCCGTGAAACTGCCGATGTTTCCTCTTCACACCTGGCTTCCGGATGCTCACACCGAAGCGCCCACCGCGGGAAGCGTGGTGCTGGCCGGACTTTTGCTGAAGACCGGCGCTTATGGCTTGCTTCGTTTCGTAATGCCGCTTTTTCCGGCAGCCGCGCAAGCCTTCGCACCTATCGCCATGGTGCTGGCAGTGATCGGGATTCTCTACGGCTCTATCCTGGCATTTGCTCAAACTGACTTGAAACGGCTGGTCGCGTACACCAGCGTGAGCCATCTTGGGTTTGTTCTGCTGGGAATCTTTGCCTGGAATAAGCTTGCGCTCCAAGGCGCGCTGATCACCATCATTTGTCACGGCGTTAGCACCGGAGCATTGTTCATCCTGGTGGGAGCGTTGCAGGAACGCCTCCATACTAGGGAACTCTCTCGAATGAGCGGGTTGTGGGAGACGGCGCCAAGATTGGGCGGAGTGGGACTGTTTTTCGCTCTGGCTTCCATGGGACTGCCCGGCTTGGGCGACTTTGTCGGTGAGTTCATGATCCTACTCGGTGTTTATCAGAAGAGCAGGATATTGACGGCGGTGGCCGCGATCGGCATCCTGGCATCCACGTTCTACGCCCTGAAGTTTGTTCAGTACGCCTTCCATGGGCCCAACAACCACCACTGGGCGCCGCCCGATCTGGGAGTTCGCGAAGCCATCATCTTCACTCCTATGATCGTTATTCTGCTTTGGCTGGGGCTTTATCCGCAGCCTGTCATCAACACCTTCAATCCGGCAATGGAAACGCTGCGACAACATGCTGGGCAGACCATGCAGGCGCTGCGGAGATAGTGATGAACACTGCCGACCTGTTCGCGCTTTTGCCGTTTCTGCTGATTGCGGGAAGCTCCGTCTTCGTCATGCTCGCGATCGCGGCGTGGCGCAGGCACTGGTTAAGCTTGTGCATTACGCTCGTTGGATTGGCGGCAGCATTCGGGTCTTTGTGGCTGGTGGCGCCGCTGGCACCTCGCAGGATAACGCCGCTCCTCATCCTGGATCACTACGCGCTGTTCTACATCGGCCTGATCATTGCGGCCACGTTTGCCATTGCGATTCTCTGCTATGGGTACCTTCAACGCCACTCGGAGATTCGCGAAGAACTCTACGTTCTGCTCCTGGTGGCAACGCTTGGTTCGATGGTTTTGGTGGCGAGCAGCCACTTCGTTTCTTTCTTTCTTGGGCTGGAAATCCTGAGTGTGTCACTCTACGCGCTGTCCGCTTACCTGCATACTCGCCGTCGCCCTGTAGAGGCCGGAATCAAGTATTTGATTCTGGCTGGGTCGTCTTCCGCTTTCTTGCTTTTTGGGATGGCCCTCATTTACGCGCAACTCGGCACAATGGAATTGCCGCGTCTGGCAGCGTCGTTGGCTGGCGCACAGAAAAGTCCGCTGGTGCTGGCTGGTTTGACATTCATCATCACGGGTATTGGATTTAAGCTCGGGGTTGTCCCATTCCACCTCTGGACACCGGATGTCTATGAGGGTGCTCCCGCGCCGGTGACCGCTTTCATTGCTACCGTTTCCAAGGGCGCGATCTTTGCTTTATTGCTGCGGTACTTCTACACCGCTGGCGCGCAGCACTTCCGGCCGATTTTCGTGTTGTTTGCGATTATCGCCATTGCCTCGATGCTCATCGGCAACCTGCTGGCCTTATTGCAGAACAACGTCAAACGGATTCTGGCTTATTCGTCCATTGCCCATATGGGCTACCTGCTGGTCGCATTCGAGGCGAGCGGCGCGATGGCTTCTGAAGCGATCGCCTTTTATCTGGTGGCGTACTTCATAACTACTGTCGGCGCATTTGGAGTAGTAACAGTTCTTTCCGATGAAGAACGGGACGCCGATGCTTTGGAAGACTATGCCGGCTTGTTCTGGCGGAGGCCGGTGCTGGCAAGCATTTTTACGCTCATGCTGCTTTCTCTCGCTGGAATTCCGGTAACCGCTGGATTCCTGGCCAAGTTCTACGTGGTGACCGCCGGCGCTTCCGCAGGCATCTGGGCGCTGATCCTCATCCTGGTGATTAGCAGCGTAATAGGATTGTTCTACTACCTCAGGATTGTAGTTACGATGTACGCACGTGTGCGGGAAGGAGCGGCGTATGCCGAACCCCACGCGATAAGTGGAAGCTATGTCCTGGTGGCTCTTACGATCCTGCTGGTTTGGTTGGGTGTGTACCCGGTTCCACTGTTGAATGTGATCAGGACGGTGCTTCCTATGTAAGGCTTCAGATGCCTGTTCGAGTTTTTTCTGACAGATGTCCACCCATAGATATTTAACGATAAGTAAGTTCAGGAGTACGAATGATCCCGTTCGACGCGGCCCATAAAGCTGTTCATTATCCCCCTGACCGGCGCTTTCGGGTCTGGATCAGGCCCTCGTTTGTCGCAGGAGCAGTGGCCTTGATACTCTTGCCCCTCTTGTTTGCCTGGGGACAGGCTGCCATTTTCGGGTTGCCGTATATTCCCCCCATTCCTCAGTTTAACGAAGCATCTCCAACTGGCCCACACGGCTTTCCGTTGTGGATCCGCTATGCGCACTTCTTTAATTTTCTCTTTTTGATGATGCTGGTCCGCAGTGGTCTCTCGATTCTCATGGATCATCCGCGGCTTTATTTTAATAACGACTGCACACCGGGCACCGAGTGGATTCGATTCACGCCCTTAAAAGTCCCGAAAGACCGGGTGTGGACGGCGAAGGACGATGCGCGTTACATCTCGCCCGTGTTTGCGCTGCCCGGATATCGGCATACCGTAGGAGTGGCGCGCTCCTGGCACTTCATTGACGTTTATGGATTCATCATTACGGGTTTGATTTTTATTCCATTGCTTTTCATAACAGGGCAATGGCAACGGGTGGTGCCGACATCGTGGATAGTTCTGCCTCAGGCGTGGAACACGTTCGTCCATTATGCAAACTTCCATTTCCCGCCTGAGCCCAACGGCTTCTACGGATATAACGCATTGCAGCAATTGGCCTACTTCGCCGCGGTCTTCTTGTTCGCACCGCTATCGATTCTCACCGGAGCCGCGATGTCCCCGGCAATGGTGAATCGCTTTCCGTGGTTTCCGCGACTGTTTGGCGGAAGACAGGGTGGCCGCTCCATCCACTTTCTGATGATGCTCAGTTGGGTCGGGTTCTTGATCGTCCACGTGACACTGGTGGTCTTGACCGGATTTCAGCGGAATATGAACCACATCGTTCTCGGAACGGATAATCTTCGGCCGCTGGGGATGATTCTTGGCTTTACCGGTATTGCGGTGGTGATTGCCACCTGGGTCGCCGCCCACTACACGTCGTGGAAGTTTCCGCGCCTGCTGCAGCACATCCAAAAAGCGATCTCTCAGCCGATACGCCTGGCTACCCTGAATCGGCTCTCTCCACGCGAGCGGTATACAAAAGAGCAGATATCTCCATACTTCTGGCCGAATGGAAAGAGGCCGGAACGCGAGGATTGGAAACAACTATCCGCAGGCAATTTCCGCGACTTCAAGCTAAAGGTCGGAGGGCTCGTGGAAAGACCGGTGGAACTCTCGTTATTGGAGATTCAGGCGCTGGGTAAAGCTGCGCACATTACCATGCATCACTGCATTCAAGGCTGGTCAGGGATTGCGCAGTGGGGAGGCGTGCCGATGAAGACGCTTGTCGAATTGGTCAAACCGAAGCCGACAGCCAAGACAGTCGCTTTCTTCTCCTTTGGCGAAGGCCTGTATGGTGGCACGTACTACAACACGCAGAGCCTGGAGAACGTCCTGAAGCCGGAATGCATGCTTGCTTATGAAATGAACGGCGGACCGCTTCCGGACGAGTATGGTGCTCCGCTTCGCCTCCGCGTCGAGAACCAATTGGGATACAAAATGGTCAAGTGGATTGAACGAATAGAGTTCATTGAATCCGAGAAGCAGGTTGGCGAAGGCGAGGGCGGGACGAATGAAGACGATGAGTACTTCGATGAGCTGCCGAACATCTGATGCGAATGCAACGGAGGCTTGGCGAACATACAGCCTTACAATCTCTGAGGCTCTTTCTTGAATAATGTCTGTAAAGGAAATTCCCTTGTCTGACGAGAGGAGATCTCACTGGCTGTTGTTATTTTGGAGATCTACGGTCGGAAAGAAAGTGGTGATGGCCCTGACTGGCGCCATCGGAGTGGGCTATGTCGTAGCGCATATGTTGGGCAATTTGCTGGTGTTTGAAGGCCCCGAAAAGATAAACACTTACGCGGCGCTGTTAAAATCCGACAGCAATCTCTTATGGACGGCGCGCGGCATATTGATCGTTGCTGTCGTTTTACACATCTTTGCCGCTTACCAGTTAGCGCGCCTCAGTCAGAAGAGCCGGCCTGTTGGTTACAAACGTTGGCGTGCGGTGGGCTCTGATTTCGCGTCGCGCACAATGCGCTGGACTGGACTGCTCCTTGCCCTCTTCATTGTCTATCATTTACTTCATCTGACCACTGGCACTGTCCATCCCGATTTTGTTGAAGCGGATGTCCACCACAACGTCGTAAGCGGGTTTCGGGTATGGTACGTGTCGGCCGTCTACATCGTCGCAATGCTGATGCTCGCGCTTCACCTTTATCATGGCGTGTGGAGCATGTGCGAGTCTCTCGGCGTCAATTATCCCAAGTACAATCGCTTGATTCGCGCCCTGGCAACCATCTTGACGGTAATCGTTGCGGTAGGTTTCATCTCGATCCCGGCAGCGGTCTTGTTGAGGTTCATTTCATAGAGGGGTCTCGGCCATGGAATTGAATCCGAAAGTACCTTCTGGCCCGATCGAACAAAGATGGGACCGTCATCGCTTCGAGATGAAGTTGGTCAATCCGTCCAACAAGCGCAAGCACACCATCATCATCGTGGGCTCGGGCCTGGCAGGCGCGTCGGCTGCAGCTTCGCTTGCTGAATTGGGCTACCATGTCCTGTGCTTCTGCTTTCACGACAGCCCGCGACGGGCTCACAGCATTGCCGCCCAAGGAGGTATCAACGCCGCCAAAAACTATCGCAACGATGGCGATAGCATCTATCGCCTCTTTGATGACACGGTGAAAGGCGGCGACTTTCGCGCCCGCGAAGCAAACGTCTATCGGTTGGCACAGCTCAGCGGAAACATAATTGACCAATGCGCGGCGCAGGGCGTGCCGTTTGCGCGCGAGTATGGCGGACAATTGGATAATCGGTCGTTCGGTGGGGCGCAGGTTTCTCGCACCTTCTATGCGCGCGGCCAGACGGGCCAACAACTCCTGCTGGGCGCCTACCAAGCTTTGGAGTGCCAAATACACGCTGGCCATGTCGAGATGTATCCGCGCACTGAAATGCTCGACCTGGTCGTCGTAGATCGCCAGGCGCGAGGCATCGTAGCTCGCAATCTACTGACTGGCAGAATCGAATCCTATGCGGCAGACGCTGTCGTGCTCGCGACGGGCGGCTATAGCAACGTTTTTTATCTTTCGACCAACGCAAAGAACAGCAATGCGACAGCGATCTGGCGCGCTTACAAGCGAGGCGCGGCGTTCGCCAACCCGTGCTTTTCTCAGATACATCCCACGTGCATTCCGGTGACGGGTCATTATCAATCAAAACTCACCTTAATGAGCGAGTCGTTGCGGAACGATGGCCGCATCTGGGTACCCGTTCAGAACCGGGACAGAAGGCCGCCAAATCAGATTCCCGAAATCGAGCGCGATTATTATCTCGAGCGGCGCTATCCGAGCTTTGGCAATCTCGTGCCCCGTGATATCGCCTCGCGTGCCGCTAAGGAAGTCTGCGACGAAGGCCGTGGCATCGGTAAACACGGTCTAGGCGTCTATCTGGATTTTGCGGAAGCGATAACGCGATCAGGCGTTGCAGTCATACGTGAGAAGTACGGTAACCTCTTCGAGATGTATGAGCGGATATCCGGCGAGAATCCCTATGAAGTCCCCATGCGCATTTACCCGGCGATGCATTACACCATGGGTGGCTTATGGGTTGATTACAATCTGATGAGCACGATCACGGGCTTGTTCGTGATCGGTGAGGCAAATTTTTCGGATCACGGTGCGAATCGGCTTGGAGCGAGTGCGCTAATGCAGGGATTGGCCGACGGCTATTTCATTCTGCCTTATACTCTCAGCGGCTATATTGCTGCTGCCAAGCTTGATCAGGTATCACTAGATTGCCCCGCCTTTCAGGATTGCAAAAGTCAGCTTGCTGACCGAGTGAAGAGGCTTCTCTCCATAAAAGGCGAACGCACAGTTGATTCAATTCATCAGGAACTCGGCAAGCTGATGTGGAACAACTGCGGGATGGTCCGCAACGAGTGTGGGTTACAGCACGCACTCGAACAGATTCCCAGGATTCGCGAAGAATTCTGGTGTAACGTCAATGTTCTTGGCGGTGAGGATGAAATAAATCAGGCACTCGAGAAAGCCGGGCGGGTCGCCGATTTCCTCGAATTGGCAGAGCTAATGTGCCTCGACGCGCTCGAACGGGCGGAGTCTTGTGGGTGCCATTTTCGGGAGGAATTCCAAGCACCAGATGGTGAAGCCCAACGCGACGATGAGCACTTCTGCAATGTCTCGGCGTGGGAGTATACGGGCGACCAGCGAAAGCCTGTATTACACAAGGAACCTCTGAAATTTGAGTATGTGACGCCGACTCGACGGAGTTACAAGTAATGCACCTGACGCTCCATGTTTGGCGACAAAAGGATACACGGGTGAAAGGAAAGATGGTTCGCTACCACGCGGACGACATCAATCCGGATATGTCTTTCCTCGAGATGCTGGATGTTGTCAATTGGCAGTTGATCGAGAACGGCGAAGAGCCGATCGCTTTTGACCACGATTGCCGCGAGGGCATCTGCGGCTCGTGTGGGATGATGATCAATGGCGTTGCTCACGGCCCGCGCCGAGCGACCGCCACCTGCCAGTTGCATATGCGCTATTTTAAGGATGGCGATACTATCTACATCGAGCCTTGGCGCTCAAGCGCGTTCCCAGTGCTCAAGGATCTAATTGTAGATCGCAGCGCTTTTGATCGAATCATCCAGGCTGGCGGTTATATCTCTGTTTCCACCGGCAGCGCACCGGAAGCCAACTCCGTTCTGGTATCCAAACAAGATTCGGATCGGGCGATGGATGCCGCGACGTGCATTGGCTGCGGCGCTTGCGTCGCTGCCTGTCCCAACGGCGCGGCGTCGCTCTTTACGAGTGCAAAGATTTCGCATCTTGCCCTACTCCCACAAGGTCAGCCCGAGCGCCAGCGTCGCGTGATAAAAATGATCGAAGCAATGGACCACGAAGGATTTGGCAACTGTACAATGCATCGCGAATGCGAAGCTGTGTGTCCGAAGGCAATCAGCACAGACTTCATCGCACGTATGAATCGCGAATATCTGTGCTCGCTCCTCAAAGGGTAGAAGGCTACCTGAGCAAAATTCCCACTTCGATAAATACACTCAAGACAATGCGTGGCAGAAATCGTGATTATGCCTGCTCATGAGCGTTATGCAGCGGACTCTCTGACTAATGCTGCTGCTTCCCGATCCACCCACCAGATCACAGTCCCCTGAACCTGGTGAATGCCGGACGCCGGGTATTTTTTCGGATCAGGCGATCCAGTGAGAATGTGGTGTAAGGCTTGTGCCTTGTTCGACCCTGAAACGAGGAAGTAGACGTTGGCTGCATGAGTGAGTGCCGGCAACGTTAGCGTAAGGCGCTGAGGGGGCTCGACCGGGGCTTTCACTGCTACCACCCAGCGCCTCGTTTCTTCGAGGGCGGGTGATCCAGGAAATAGCGATGCAGTATGCCCCTCTTCTCCAATTCCGAGGAGAACCAGGTCGAAACGCGGCCAGTCTTTTGAAAAATAGCCTCTCAGCGTTTTCTCGTAGTCTCGAGCGGCTACGTCGGGATCACGCAGTTCCGTTGGCATGGGGTGCACATTTTCAGCCGGACACGGAACCGCATCCAGCAAACTCTCCCGGGCCATGCGGTAGTTACTGCGTGGATCGTCGAGCGGAACATAACGCTCGTCTCCCCAGAAAACTTGCACTTTTGTCCATGGGATGCGGTCTCGAAACTGCGAAGAAAGCAGGCGGTAGAGGGTTCGCGGCGTGTTCCCACCGGCGAGGGCAAGTGAAAAACTGCCATTGCTTTGCACGGACTCGTCAATTGTTCTGACCTCCGCTTCAGCTGCGCGAAGGCTGAGCTCGTCCACGTCAGCAAACACACGCACATCGGGTTTCATGGTCCCACGCCACCTTGGTTCTTAAAGTCAGAACAGTGCAGCACTCTACAACATTCAGGCACTTATGCTTCGTGATACGACAACTGGTTGACCTTCTCCTGGGAGGGCGCTCGATCACCGCTCCACTCCAGCACGACCTTGATTTCGTCTGAGCCGTGG
>Ga0208849_1000191_pt1 | contig 59924 bp, 54 predicted proteins | sample NGESurdeep072012_10_FD_184470 | JGI IMG/M metagenome (GOLD analysis project Ga0208849, IMG submission 184470) | Arctic peat soil microbial communities from Barrow, Alaska - NGEE Surface sample 53-3 deep-072012 (SPAdes) | ecosystem: Environmental > Terrestrial > Soil > Wetlands > Peat ...
CGAGGCCTCATGGTTCGAGACGCGCGAAGGCGCGCTCCTCACCATGAGGGTCTGAGACCTCATCCTGAGGAGCATCGCGAAGCGATGCGTCTCGAAGGACGAAGCCATTGACGTGGCACAACCTCCGCAGGCATTTTCACTCCGCCGCCTCGCTGTGTCCCAGCCGTGCATTGAGCTTGTGGATCAGCTCTTCCGCGGCATCCGATATCACGGTACCCGGCGGATAGATCGCCTCGGCGCCGGCCTGGTAGAGCGCGTCGTAATCCTGCGGCGGCACCACGCCGCCGATGATGATCATGATGTCCTCGCGGCCCTGCTTCTTAAGCGCCGCCTTCACCTCCGGCACCGCGGTCAGGTGCGCGGCAGCCAGCGACGACAGCCCAAGAATATGCACGTCGTTCTCGACCGCCTGCCGCGCCGCTTCCTCGGCGGTGGCGAACAGCGGCCCGATATCGACGTCGAAGCCGACATCGGCAAAGGCCGACGCGATCACCTTCTGGCCGCGGTCGTGGCCGTCCTGGCCGATCTTGGCGACCAGAATGCGCGGCCTTCGGCCCTCGGCATCCTCGAACGCATCGATCAGGGCCTGCACTTTTTCGACCCGGTTGGACATGGTGGACGCCTCCCGCTTGTAGACGCCGGTGATGGACTTGATCTCGGCGCGGTGCCGCCCGAACACCTTTTCCAGCGCATCGGAGATTTCGCCGACCGTGGCCTTGGCGCGCGCGGCGTCGATCGCCAGCGCCAGAAGGTTGCCGTTGCCGTCGCCGGCGCTCCGGGTCAGCGCCGCCAGCGCGGCGTCGACGTCTTTCCGGTTGCGCTCCTTGCGAAGCCGGGACAGTTTGTCGATCTGCAGCCGCCGCACGGTGGAATTGTCCACCTTCAGCACGTCGATCGGCGCTTCGTCGGTCGGCCGGTATTTGTTGACGCCGATCACCGCCTGCCGGCCGGCATCGATCCTGGCCTGGGTCTTGGCGGAAGCTTCCTCGATCCGCAGTTTCGGCACGCCGGCCTCGATCGCCTTCGCCATGCCGCCGAGCGCCTCGACCTCCCGGATATGGCCCCAGGCCTTGGCGGCGAGATCGTGGGTCAGCCGCTCGACATAATAGGAGCCGCCCCAGGGATCGATGATGCGGGTGGTGCCGCTTTCCTGCTGCAGGAACAGTTGCGTGTTGCGCGCGATTCTGGCGGAGAAATCGGTCGGCAGCGCCAGCGCCTCGTCAAGCGCATTGGTGTGCAGCGACTGGGTATGGCCCTGGGTCGCGGCCATCGCCTCGATCGTGGTGCGCATCACGTTGTTGTAGACGTCCTGCGCGGTCAGCGACCAGCCCGAGGTCTGGCAGTGCGTGCGCAGCGACAGCGAGCGCGGGTCTTTCGGGTTGAACGGCTTCAGCAGCTTGGCCCAGAGCAGCCGCGCCGCGCGCATCTTGGCGACTTCCATGAAGAAGTTCATGCCGATCGCCCAGAAGAACGACAGCCGCGGCGCAAAGCGGTCGACATCGAGGCCGGCGGCGAGTCCGGCACGCAGATATTCAACGCCGTCGGCCAGCGTATAGGCGAGTTCGAGGTCCTGCGTCGCGCCGGCTTCCTGCATGTGATAGCCGGAAATCGAAATCGAATTGTATTTCGGCATCCTTTGCGAGGTGTAGGCGAAGATGTCGGAGATGATCCGCATCGAGGGCGCCGGCGGATAGATATAGGTATTGCGCACCATGAACTCTTTCAGAATGTCGTTCTGAATGGTGCCTGAGAGTCTTTCCGGCGGCACGCCCTGCTCCTCGGCGGCGGCGACGAACAGCGCGAGGATCGGCAGCACCGCGCCGTTCATGGTCATCGACACGCTCATCCGGTCGAGCGGAATGCCCGCGAACAGCGTGCGCATGTCGTAGATCGAATCGATCGCCACCCCGGCCATGCCGACATCCCCGGACACCCGCGGATGGTCGGAGTCGTAACCGCGGTGGGTGGCGAGGTCGAACGCGACCGAGAGACCCTTCTGCCCGGCGGCAAGGTTGCGCCGGTAGAAGGCGTTGGAATCCTCCGCCGTGGAGAAGCCGGCATATTGCCGGACGGTCCAGGGCTGGTTGACATACATGGTGGGGTAGGGGCCGCGCAGGTATGGAGCGATGCCGGGCCAGGTCTCGAGGAAGTCGATGCCTTCGAGGTCCGCCTCGCCATAGCCGGGCTTGACCGGGATTCCCTCCGGCGTGAGCCAGGGTTCGGCGTGGCCCACGGGGCCGGCGCCGGCGGTGCGCTCGAACGCGATATCCGCAAAGTCGGGTATTCGGCTCATACTATCGGTCTCGTTCGTTTGTCATGGCCGGACTTGTTCCGGCCATCCACGTCTTGCTTTCCAGACGGAAGAAAGACGTGGATGCCCAGGGACGAGCCCGGGCATGACGCGCTTGGTGGCGAGCATACCATGATAGCCGTGAGCCGTCATTTCCGTCGCGGTCGCCATCTCAATCATGGTCCGGGTGCTGGTGGCTGACGATGCCGTTAAGCTTTTCCGCGCCGTAATTCTGCAGCGTGGTCTGGCTTGGCAGATTGGCGATCGCGACCACCCAGCCAAGCCGGGCTTCGGTTCCATATTGCCCCGTCGGCACCACCCGGTCGGGCCGGTCGAACGCGCCGGTCATGATCTCGATCTTGGGGCCGTCGATGCGCCGAAAGCTCAGGGGCGTGCCGCAGGCGGCGCAAAAATCGCGCTCGGCGAGCGAGGAGGAACGGAATGCCGACGGCTGGCCTCGGGTCCAGGCGAAAGCGCTGCGCTCGATCTCGGCGAAGGACGCAAACGGCGCACCGGCGGCTTTCTGGCACATCCGGCAATGACAGATGCTGATCTTCACCGGCGCTGCCGACAACGCAAAGCGCACCGCGCCGCATTGGCAGCCGCCGGTCAGAACGGGTTTGTTCGCCGAACTCATGTTTCACCCATCAGCCGATAGGCATCCTGAAGCGTTGCCAGCGCATCGCCGCCGGCGAAGATGAAATCGCCGACAGCAGCATCGCGCAATGCGGCTTCCTGCTCGCCGGGCCGCCCTGCCAGATAGATATGTTTCCCGCCTGCCGCGTGAAGGGCCCTGGCGGCAGCGACGGCTTGCCCGGCATAGATTTTGTCGGAAGAGCAGAGACACACCAGGGCCACGCCGGACGCCTTGAACGCGGCGGCGAGGGCGGCCGGATCGCCAAATCCTTCGCTATCGACGGCCTCGATACCCCCGGTCTCGAAAAAACTCCTGGCAAATGTCGCCCGCGCAGTGAAGTCGGCGGCCGTGCCGAGATTGGCGAGAAACACCTTTGGCCGCGCGCCGGTCCGCTTCAGCCGGTCATCCGATTTGTCCCGCAGGCGCTCGAACGGCTCGGCCAAGCGCAGCGGCGTCAAGGCGTCGAATTTGATCCTGGCCTCGCCATAGGGTGCAAGCGCAACCGGCGTCGCGTCCTCGATTGCGACAGCGGCTTCATGCAGGTTGGGAAATTCGCTGGCGCCCGTGAGCACCTCCTTGCGTCTGGCGATATTGGCTTCGCGCGCCGTCCGCGTTGCCGCGACCTTGCGCTGGATCAGGTTTTGCTCGAGCGCCGCGAACACCCCGCCGGCTTGCTCGATTTCCTGAAACAGCGACCATGCAGCCTCGCAGAGCTGCCGCGTCAGGGTTTCGATCCCGCCCGAGCCGGCGGCGGGATCAGCCACCCTGGCGAGATTGGATTCCTCGAGCAGCACCAGTTGTGTGTTGCGGGCGATGCGTCGCGCGAATGGATCGGGCAATCCCAGCGCCAGCGTATGCGGCAATACGGTGATCGCGTTGGCGCCGCCAAGGCCAGCCGAGAACGTCGCCATGGTCGCGCGCAGGATGTTCACATAGGGGTCGCGCCGGGTCAGCATTCGCCACGCGGTTTCGGCAGCAATGAAGACCGGCCTCGGCGCAAGGCCGCATGCGCGCTCCACCCGCGCCCACAACGCGCGCAGTGCCCGGAACTTTGCCATGGTCAGGAACTGATCGGAATCGGCGCTGAGGCGCGCATAGACCATGCTTCGCGCATCTTCGAGCGCGATCCCGGCACTCTCCAGCGCGCGCAGATAGGCGACGCCGGCCGCCAGCACGAATGCCAGTTCCTGCGCTTCCGATCCACCGGCGTCATGGACGACCCGGCCATCGGCAACCGCGAATGGGCCGCGAAACCCGCTTGCGGCAAGGCGCTGGATCGCACCGGTGACCGCCGGCACGATTTCGGGCCACGCATACGGGCTGGATCCCCACACCGCGCAGGCGCCGACCGGGTCGAGGCCGAAGCGAATATCGCAGGCTGCGGGCGCGATCCCCTTGCGCTTGACATGGTCGTCGAGGTGGACAGCGGCCATGCGGGATTGCGGGCCGATCTGCAGTTCGATGGCGATACCGGCATCGACGAAAACGCCGTCGAGTACCTTGTCGATGGCGTCCGCGGTCGGCTCCAGTCCATAGCCGGCCGCCCCGTTCGCTCCCGCAAACACCAGCGTCAGCCCGGTGGCGCCATTCCCGAGATCCTGCAGCGCCTGCGCATTGGCCTTTGCCGCGTCGGGATGGTCGATCCGCTGCATGATTTGCCATGGCGCGGCGGCCGCGCGGCCGGCAATCGGGGCGGCGTCGCGGGCGCGCCGATAGATCGGCTCGATCCGCAAACCGTCATAGCTCTTGCCGACCAGTTTCTCGAACGGCGCTCCCTTCAGCACGCCATCGACCAGCTTGCGCCAGTCGTCATAGCTCGCCGCCGGAAAATCCGCTGCCAGCCGCAGATCGTCACTTGCAGAGGTCATTCGGCGGATCGCTCCCTTGCGGCCGATGTGGCTGGACTGGCAAATTGCCACGGGCCGGCTGTCAAGCCAAACGGTTGTTTTGGTCCCGTTTTGCTCAGCCGCGCTCGGGCAGCCGCTCAATTCCAAGGGTTGGCAGTTGCGCCAGCGCGGCCGCAATGCTGCGTCCCGCGATCAGGCGATCGGGCGCGATTTCCACCAGCGGCACCAGAACGAACGCGCGTTCGAACAGGCGCGGATGCGGCAGCGTCAGCTCCGGTTTTTGCAGCGAAACATCGTCGTAGGCAATCAGGTCGAGATCGAGGGTGCGCGGTCCCCAGCGCTGTTCACGAGAACGATCACGGCCGAACTTCTGTTCTATCCTGTGCAGCGTGAACAGCAGCGCATGGGGATCAAGACCGGTCTCGATTTCGATGCAGGCATTGATGAAGCGTGGCTGCTGCTCATCGCCCCAGGGCGGCGTGGCATAGTCGGAGGAGCGGGCCAGCAGCGCAGCCTGGGCCATGCCCAGGATATTGGCGATGGCTTTCCGAAATGTCTCGCGGACATCACCGATATTTCCGCCCAGCGCAATCAGGACGTCAGCCATGGGCGGACGGCTGGCGCGTGCGGGTCAGGACCACGCCGACATCGCCGAAGATCGCGGCGATTGGGGCGTGCGGCTTGTGAACGGTCACCTTGACGGCGCTGACGCGGGCAAAGGCTGCCAGGATGGCGTCGGCGACGGCGCCGGCGGCGCGTTCCAGCAGCTTGTAATTGGCGTTCTTGAAGGCCGCCGTCGCGGTTGCCACCACGTTGGAATAGGACACGGTATCGGCGAGACGGTCGGTGCGCGAAGACTCCGAGAGATCGGCGGAAAGCTCGAGGTCGATCACGAACCGCTGGCCAACTTCGGTCTCGTGTTCCATGACGCCGTGGCGGGCATGGATGACCACGCCGGTGATGAAGATCAAATCGGTCATGCCCTGTCCTCGATCGCCGCAGCCACGCGCAGCGCCTGCACCGTTTCCGCCACGTCGTGGGTTCGGACGATCCGCGCGCCACCTTTGACCGCGATCAGATGTGCCGCGATCGAGCCGCCGATCCGCTGCTGCGGCTCGGATGGCGTCACCGAACTGATGAAGCGCTTGCGCGACGCACCGACCAACAGCGGCAGCCCGAAGCGGCGCAGTTCGCCGAAGCGGGCCAGCACCGTCATGCTCTGTTCCTGGGTCTTGCCAAAGCCGATGCCGGGGTCGAGCACGATGCGATCCGCCGAAATGCCCGCCTTGGCGGCGATCTCCAGCGAGCGCTCAAAAAAGACTGCGATATCCTTCATGATATCGAGGCCGGCCTCGGCGCTGTCGCGGTTGTGCATGATGACGATGGGCACGTTGCGCCCCGCCAGCAGCGCGGCCATCCCGCGATCGCGCTGGAGGCCCCAGATATCGTTGGCGATGGTTGCCCCCGCATCCAGCGCCCAGGCCACCACGGCCGATTTCATGCTGTCGATCGATACGGGAATACCGAGCGAAACGATTTCGGGCAGGATCGGCTGCAGGCGTTTCAGTTCTTCGGCCGCCGGGATCGGTTGCGCGCCATAGGGCCGGGTGGATTCCGCGCCGATGTCGATGATGTCGGCGCCCCCCGCGATCATCCGCCGGGCCTGCGCCAGCGCCTGCTCCGGAGCGATGAACCGTCCGCCATCCGAAAATGAATCCGGCGTCACATTCAGGATACCCATCACGGCGGGATGCGGCCGGGACAGGACAGTCTGCAACACCGGCTGATCGGCCGGGGCGTGCGCCGGGGCGGGTCTGGACGTGGTCGCGATCATGCGGTCGCTTTGCGCGGTCCCTGCAAGGGAGTCAAGATGCAGGAATGCGCTGGCCTGGCCGGTCCGTCGGCCGCTAGTAGGTGATTTTGGGCTGAAGCTTGCGGGCCTGCGCGATCAGCTGCTCGACCGACTTTTCCGAGGGCAAAACGCGCACCAGTTTGCGCTTGGTGTTCACGTCTTTCATGTTCTGCGCCAGCCGGGCCGGATTGCGCAGCGCGAGTTCGCGTACCGTGGTGACGCCGGCGGCGCGCACCAGCCCGACCTTCGCCTTGCCCATGCCGGGAATCCGCATGTAGTCGGAAACATTGGCCCATTCGAGCAACTGCTGCTCGCTGATGCCAGTCTTCGCCGCAAGCGCCTTGCGTCCTTTGACGGTGCGCGCGGCCTCGAGCAGCGCGTCGGTAGTGCGGATGCCAAGCGATTTCAGTTTCGACGCGGTGAAGGCGGACAGGCCGTCAAGCTCGGAAATTGGATATGTCATGATGCTCAATATGAAAAAGGTGCTTCAAGCAAATTGTCTGAGGCCCGGCGTCCCTGCAACGATCTCGCCCATCTGATCCGCTCCGATTTTGTCGCGACCGAACCTCAAAAGTTCACGCGCGATGTTCTGTATCTCACCGATGCCCAGACCGAGTCCCATCAGCCTGGTGCCCAACGCCATCAGGCCACCGCCCATCAACCTGCCAACACCGTCGCCCCCGCTGGAGGCTGCGATGGCAGCTTCCGCGCCCGAAATGCTGTCGATCAAGGTCTGAACTTTGTCGGAAGGGCCCTCGTTGCGAAGAAATCCCAGGATGATGCCGATGGTGTTTTCAGCAACGGCATTCTCGATGCCGGCTTTCGCAGCCAGCCTTCCTATCAATTCGTCCATATGGCCCCGCCCTCAACCGGTTGCTTGCCGGATCCTTGATTGTGTTTTTATCTTGGTCTCCTGCCACACGAAATACAAGCGATCACCGCATTGCAAAGCCGATTCCGGTTCGATCGCTTGCCGAGTGTTGCAGCAATGCAAGAGCAAGCGTGGAATTGGCGGTCAAATCGTCGCGGAAACGCGGCGGTTACAACTTTCGTCGGTTGATTGTGCGGCCGAACGATCGCTTGTCCGGCGCGCCCGGTTTCATCTCACGCGTTGACCGGTTTCATTCGGCTTGCAAGATGCAGTATGATTGCGGCGCGGGGGCCGACACCCTTGATGCGTGTGAAGAGGCGATGCCATGGCGACGTTCGACGACAAGATGGCCGATACCGGCGGGAAAATTTTCATTGGCAAGGGCGAACAGCCGGTCTGGCTGACGCTCGCGCTCGGAAATCGCCATGGCCTCGTCACCGGCGCCACCGGAACCGGAAAAACGGTGTCGCTGCAGGTGATGGCTGAAGGATTTGCGCGCGCCGGCGTCCCGGTTTTCGCGGCCGATATCAAGGGAGACCTTTCGGGCATCTCCGAAGTCGGCGAGGCCAAGGATTTTATCGTCAAGCGCGCCGGCGACGTCGGCCTCACGTTCCAGCCCGACCGGTTTTCGACGGTATTTTGGGATGTGTTCGGCGAACAGGGTCACCCGGTGCGCGCCACTGTCACTGAAATGGGCCCGCTGCTGCTGTCGCGGATGCTTGATCTGAACGATGTACAGGAAGGCGTGCTGAACGTCGCCTTCCGTGTTGCCGACGACAACGGTCTTGCCCTGATTGACATGAAGGATCTCCGGGCGCTGCTTGACGCGATCGTCCCGGACAGCAGCAAAAAGGCGGGCGACGGCGATGATCCGCTGGCTGCGATCCGCAAGGCCGCGCAAGGCTTCGGCAACGTCACCAAGGCGACGGTCGGAACCATCCAGCGTCAGCTCCTGGTGCTGGAGAACCAGGGCGGCACCAGGTTTTTCGGCGAGCCTGCGCTTGCGCTGAAGGATTTCATGCGCACCGACCGCGATGGCCGGGGCATGGTCAATATCCTGGTGGCGGACAAGCTGATGCAGAGTCCGCGGCTGTACGCGACGTTCCTGCTGTGGATGCTGTCGGAATTGTTTGAGGAGTTGCCGGAGGTCGGCGATCCGCCGAAGCCGAAGCTCGTGTTCTTTTTCGACGAGGCGCATCTGTTGTTCGATGGTGCGCCAAAGGCGCTGATGGACAAGATCGAGCAGGTGGTGCGGCTGATCCGCTCCAAGGGAGTTGGTGTTTATTTCGTGACACAAAATCCGGTCGACGTCCCGGACAAGGTGCTCGGACAGTTGGGCAACCGCGTGCAGCACGCGCTGAGGGCGTTCACGCCGCGCGATCAGAAGGCGGTTGCGGCGGCGGCGCAGACGTTCCGGCCCAATCCGAAGCTCGACACCGCCCAGGTCATCATGGAATTGGGCAAGGGCGAGGCGCTGGTGTCGTTTCTGGAGGGCAACGGCACGCCTGCGATGGTCGAGCGCGTCCTGATCCGGCCGCCTTCGGCGCGGATCGGGCCGATCACGCCCGAGGAGCGCAAGGCGATCATGGACAACAGCCCGGTCAAGGGCAAATACGATACCTCGATCGATTCCGAATCCGCCTATGAGATTCTGCAAAAACGGCTTGCCGGAACGGCCGCCACGGCGGACGGGGCGAGCGCAGGCGGTGGGGTTCTCGGCCAGATCGGCGCGATGGTCGGGACGATTTTCGGCGCCAACGTCTCGCGCGGCAGGCTGTCGACCGGTCAGCTCATCGCACGGAATGTCACCCGCTCGGTCACCAACAAGGTGGTTGGCGGGGTCGTCGCCGATCTCGGCAAATCGGTGGGCGGCTCGATCGGCGGTTCGGTCGGCCGCGCGCTGGTACGCGGCGCGCTGGGCGGCCTGCTGCGACGCTAGAGGCTTTTCTGCTCGCTGGCGCACGCTCTGCAAGCTTTCGGGATCAACCTCGCGGCAACGGTCGCGATCGCCGGCGGACTGGTCTGGCACATTCCGCATCCGGCCACAGACGGCGTCGCCGGCACCTTGTCGCCGGTGACCGGCGGGCTACAACAGGGTATCCAGAGCAGCGCCCGCCAGCCAGGGGAAGACCAAGATGTCCAGTGCCTCACAGCTTCAACCGGTCCTCGATCGCATCGACGGTGATTTCGACAACAGCCTGCAACGGCTGTTTGCCCTGCTGCGGATCAAGTCGATCTCGGCCGATCCGGCCTTTGCCGGCGATTGCAAGGCGGCCGCCGATCATCTCGCCAGCGATATCGCAACGCTTGGGTTCGCAACCGAGGTCCGGCCGACGGCCGGTCACCCCGCCATCGTCGCCAAAGCCAACGGCAGCAAGGACGGGCGACCGCACGTGCTGTTTTACGGTCACTACGATGTACAGCCGGTCGATCCGCTCAATCTCTGGCATCGCCCGCCCTTCGAACCCGTCGTCACCGATCACGCCGACGGGCGAAAGATCATCGTCGCGCGCGGCGCCGAGGACGACAAGGGTCAGCTGATGACTTTCGTCGAGGCCTGCCGCGCCTGGAAGCAGGTCACGGGTTCGTTGCCGGTCGACATCACCATCATCATCGAGGGCGAAGAGGAAATCGGATCGAAAAACTTCGTTCCGTTTCTCGAGCAGAACAAGCACGACCTCAAGGCCGACTTTGCCCTGGTCTGTGACACCGGCATGTGGGACCCGAATACGCCCGCGATCACCACCTCGCTGCGCGGGCTGGTTTACGAAGAGGTCCGGATCAAGGCCGCCAACCGCGATCTGCATTCCGGCATCTTCGGCGGCGGCGCGCAGAATCCGATCCGGGTATTGACCCGCATCCTCGGCGGCCTGTTTGACGATGATGGCCGCATCACCATCCCCGGCTTCTATGACGGCGTGAAGGATCTGCCCGCCGACATTCTGGCGCAATGGTCGAAGCTCAATCTGACGGCGGACCGCTTTCTCAAGCCGATCGGCCTGTCGATTCCCGCCGGCGAGAAGGGCCGCCTGTTGATCGAACAGATATCGTCGCGCCCGACCTGCGATGTCAACGGCATCACCGGCGGTTACACCGGCGAGGGCTCCAAGACGATAATTCCGGCGGAAGCCTCGGCCAAGGTTTCGTTCCGCCTGGTGGAGGGGCAGGAGCCCGCCAGGATCCGCGACGCGTTTCGCGATTATGTGAGGGCACGGCTGCCGGCGGATTGCCGGGCCGAATTCGGCGACCATTCCAGCGCGCCGGCGATTGCGCTTGACTGGAACATGAAGCCACTCGCTGCCGCGAGGCGCGCACTGACCGACGAATGGGGCAAGGAAGCGCTGCTGATCGGCTCCGGCGCATCGATCCCGATCGTGGCGGACTTCAAGCGCACGCTCGGCCTCGACACCGTGCTGGTGGGCTTTGGCCTCGAGGACGACAATATCCATTCGCCGAACGAAAAATATGACCTGAAAAGCTTCCACAAGGGCATTCGTTCGTGGGCGCGAATACTCGCCGCATTGGCCGACGCGCCACGCTGATCGAGCCCACGCAAAAACGCCGCCCGGAATTGGGCGGCGTTTGGCTTCGAAGTGTAGAGGTCGTTGTGTGCGATACTACACCGAATCGGCGAGATTTCAATTCCTGTAGCTGGGATCGAGGCGATCGAGCTTGCGCAGCAGCGGCGGCCAAACCAGGTTGGTCGAACGCAATTCGGAACGGTCGGGATTGGAAAACACCTGCTCGTTCTTGTCGATCACGGCCTGGTCGACCGGATAGGCGGTCGGGCCCAGCATGCGCGTGCGCACCTGCATGGTGCAGGCCCGTTCGAGATGGTACATCCGCTCGAAGGCGGAGGCGACCGAGCGGCCAACTGTCAGCGTGCCGTGATTGCGCAGCAGCATGTGGTTCTTGTTGCCGAGGTCCTTCTGCAGGCGCGGGCGCTCGTCATGATCAAGGGCTACGCCTTCGTAGTCATGATAGGCGAGATCGTGGGTGACGAATTGCGCGGTCTGGTTCATCGGCAGCAGGCCCTCCATGCAGCTTGCCACCGCGGTGCCGTCGGGCGTGTGCAGGTGAAGCACGCAGCCGGCATCCTCGCGCACTTCATGGATCGCCGAATGGATGGTGAAGCCGGCCGGATTGATGCTGTAGTCGCTCTTGGTGAGCTGGTTGCCGTCGAGATCGACCTTGACCAGGCTTGAGGCCGTGATCTCGTCGAACATCAGGCCGTAGGGATTGATCAGGAAATGATGTTCCGGCCCCGGCACTCGCGCGGAGATGTGGGTGTCAACCAGATCGTCCCAGCCATAATGCGCGACCAGCCGATAGCAGGCGGCGAGATTGACACGCTGGTTCCACTCGGCCTCCGTCATGTCCGAGGGCACTTCCATCAGGCGGGCTTCCGCAGGTGACATGACCGGTTTCTCCCGTGAATTTGCGAATTTCGCCGCAACCCTAGCCCCGTGGCCGGTTCGCAGCAAGGCGCGCCGCCGGCGTGGCAGTCATGTTTCTGCGCTTATAGCGTTTTCGAGCGAAGTGGGTACCGGTTCGCGTGAAGAAAACGCGTCAAAACAAGAAACTAAAGCCCGGTTCTGATTCAATCAGAATCGAACGGGCGTTAGGGCGGCGGAATCGCCAGCAGGCTCGAAATGCTGCGCCCGCGGATATCGTAGACGCGGGCGAACACCACGTCGTCGCGCTTGACCTCCACCATGACCGGCGCGGTCAGGCTCTTGCAGTAGAATTCGCCGAGCGTCATCGCGAAATCGGCGCCCTGGCTGTCCCAGCCGATGGTGAAGTCGGGGCCCAGCGCGACCTGCGCGGGCCGTTGCGGACCGCACACCGCGACCTTCCATTTGCGTCCCTGCGGCGGCGATTCCTGCTGCTCGGCGAGCGTTTCGTGCAGGGTGTCGGATGCCTGCTTGAACGCAAGACCCCAGTAGTCCAGCATGTACCGATCGTCGGCGGCGCGCACCGTGCCGGCGATACGATTGAAGTGAGTGTACTCATAGGGGTGCAGCCGGATCATTTCGCTGAGCGGCAGCAGCAGACCGAATGCGAAGATGGCCACGGCGGCGGGCTGCCAGTTGCGGCGATTTTGCTTGAGCCAGTTCATCCCCCATGCGAACGCGACGCCCGCAATCACCGTCATCGGCGGAATCACGAAGATGAAGTGGCGAATGCCATTGTAGAGCGCCGGGCGCTTCACGATCGCGATTAGCAGCGGCAGGGTCGCCGCGAGCGTGAGCGTCAACAGGATGGCCTTGCGCCGGGCCGTCACGTCGCCGCGCGACAATGCAACCAGCGTGCCGACGATGCCGGCGACGCCAAGACCAAGCAGAATCTCCGGAAGCTGCAACGCGAACAGGGTCGGCAGATACGACCAGGGCATGTCCGGCACCGAGACCAGCGTGCCATCGAACATTTCCTTCCACGGCTTCTCGAAGAAGTGCGAGAAATAGGTGACCGCGCGAAAGGGGTTGCCTGGCTCCATGATCGACCAGGGCCAGATCAGTCCCATGACGAGGTAGCCGAGGATCAGGCCCGGCAGCAGCACGTAGGCGGCATGCGCGAGCCGCCTGAGCGCGTCGGCCGTGCCTTGCGTACGGAACTCGTCGATGAACAACGGCGCAATGCCGATCACCGCATAGAACAGCGCCAGTCCGCCGAGGACACGGGAACCGAGCGAAAGGCCGGCGCCAAGGCCGACGATCAGAATGGTCCGCGGCGAGGGAGAGGGGTATTCCTCGACGAGGCGGACGAGGCCCAGCATCAGGATGACCATCGCCACCGCGAATGGCGCATCCTTCGGGTTCATGAACATATGCCCGTAGAAGGTCGGGCAGAGCGCAAGCAGAAGCAGCGCTGCCAATCCGGCAAGCGGACCGCCGACACGGCGGCCCAGCCGCCACGTCATCGCCAGCCCGATGATACCGACGATGGCGCCTACCAGGCGGCGCGTTTCAAACAGTTCAAGCGGGATGACCTTGTGCAGCAGCGCGGCGGCCATATCGAACCCGCCGCCGTACATATAGAGGTTGGCAAACGACAGCGCGCCGGTGTCCTTGAATCCGGAACCGTACATCCGCAGCAGCAGGTCGGCGTATTCGGCGTGCGTATAGTCGTCCCAACCGAGCCCATAGTCCCGGAAGGTGAAGCTCGCAATCAGGCCCACCGCCCCCAGCGCGATGATCGCGAGGTCGTCGCAGATCCGCTCCACCGAGCGCGCGAGGGGCGTATCGACGGTCGACGTTGTCACTGATGACATGGCTATTGGTAACCCGGCGTCCCCTTGGCCCTGTTTTGGCGCTTTTGGGCCTCATTCCCCGGCGTCCATATAGCGCAGTTCAATGCCCAAGTAATGGGCAATTGTGGCGTAATTTTCCTGTTGCGGCGCAACAATCGCGGCAACGGTAAAGATCTTCCGATCTTGCGAAAATCCCGACAGGTCGGTGAAGCGGTGAGGCCTGCGCCAGCTTTGCGCGGAACTTGACCCGCAATTGGCGGTTGGCGATGTACACAATATGACGTTATCGTGGCTTTGGCGGTTCGCGTGCTGTCAAGCGCGGTCGGGGGTGAGTTCGATGGTGACTTTCTTGTTGGTCGCCGGCATTGGTCTTGTGCTGGCGGGCCTTGCAGCGATCGGATTCGGGATTCCGGTCAAGGAATTCAGTTTCGGCAATACCCTGATTTTCACGGGCACCGTCGCTGGCTGCACCGGAATGGTTCTGCTCGGCCTCAGCATGGTGGTTCGGGAACTGAGGACGATCGCCCACCGGATCGCTCCTGGAACCCCGGTCCAAGCGCGCGCGGCAGCCGAGGCATCTGTCGGCATTTCGGCCAAACAGCCCACCGAAAACGATGGCCTGACGTTCGGCCTCGACCGTCCGGAAAAGCCTCGCGAGACAGAATCCGCCACGCCTCCGGCCGGGCCATCGCCGGCACCGTGGCTGGAGGAGGCTACCGCGCGCGATCGTGTGCGCCATGAGGCGCCGTTGCCCGACCCGGCCGCCAAACCACGTCGTAACCTGCTGTTTTCCTCCTCCTCCTCGCGGAAGGAACGCGAGCGCGCCGACGAGCGAACGGCCGATCCTTCCGCGGCCGATCTCCGGGGATCACCGATCGCGCCGCCGCCTCCCAGACCCGCCGAGACGCCGCCGGGGCCATTGCAAGACGCTTGGCCGCAACCGGAACGTCCGAGGATCGCCGATCCGCTGCGGCGCAGCAGCCGCACGCCATCAACGTTTACCGAGCCCGGCGCCGACGCGCCCGCAGCGGAGCTATATACGCCGGCCGCACCGGACGAGGTCTTACTACCGGTGACGGTGCTCAAATCGGGCGTCGTCGACGGCATGGCTTATTCGCTTTATTCGGATGGCTCGATCGAGGCGCAAATGCCCGAAGGCATGATGCGGTTTGCGTCCATCGACGAACTGCGCGCTCATCTCGACCAGCGTTCGTGAGGCTGCGCTGCCTGTAGTGGCCCTGCATTGAAAAACGCTGTTGTTCTTGTCACACCAGCAGTAATCCGGTCATATTCGGCAAGTAATGCACGATTCTGCAAGCGTATTGGCGCGGTGGGATACGGCGCGAGCCGCAAGCGCGGTTTGCGGAATACGTGCCAGGTTCCCTCTAAGCCTACGATCGTCGAAAGGTTCAGGTCATGACCGAGGCTGCCGGCAAGAGTTTCATCGACCTGACCGCGAATATCGTCTCCGCCTATCTCAGCAACAATCCGACGCCGGCTTCCGAAATCCCGGCCCTGATCGGCCAGATCCATGCGGCATTGCTGCGGGTTTCGACCGGCCGGACCGAGGCGCCGCTCGAGCCGGCCAAACCGGCGGTTTCCGTGAAGAAATCGATGACCCCCGATTATCTGGTGTGCCTGGAGGACGGCAAGCGCTTCAAATCCCTGAAGCGCCACCTGCGCACGCAGTACAACATGACGCCGGAACAGTACCGCGACAAATGGGGTCTTCCCGCCGAATACCCGATGGTGGCGCCGAACTACGCGGTGGCGCGCTCGCAGCTTGCCAAGAAAATGGGGCTCGGCCAGCAGCGGCGCCGGCGCAAATAGCCGGGAATTTCAGGAGGCCGCGGCCAGCGTCTCGCGTGCGTCAGAGCGAATCCGCTCGACCATGGAACGCAGGCCGTTGGAACGTTGCGGCGTCAGATGCTCGCGAAATCCGAACTCGTCGAATACCGCGATCGCGTCGGTGGACAGAACCTGCTGCGGTGTATGACCGGAAAACAGCGTCAGCAGGATCGCGATCAGTCCGCGCACAATATGCGCGTCGCTGTCGCCGAGATAATTCAGCAACGGCTCGTTGTTGCCGCTGCGGTCGAGTTGCTTCGATAGCCAGACCTGGCTGACACAGCCCTGCACCTTGTTGGCCGCGGAATGTTCGGCTTCCGGCATCGGATCGAGGGTGCGGCCAAGTTCGATGACATACCGGTACCGGTCGTCCCAGTCGTCCAGCAGCGCAAAATTATCCCTGATTTCGTCGATCGTCATCGTGTCCTGCGTTCGATCCCAAAGCCATATATGGGATCGCGGGCGGCCGAAAGCGATATCGTCGGGCAAGAAATGGCGGCAGTTCCGGCAAGCTCAGGGCGCTGGCGGGACATGCCACCTGGCCACCAGATCGTCCGGCGCCAGTGTGTCGTGTCTCGCTGTATCGTCGGACGACGGGTCTGCATCCGCGCCGCCGTCGATCGAGCCGGTATGATCGGGTGCGCGCTTCTCGGTGATGATCTCGTAGAGTTTGCGGGCGCCGCCTTGCGCGCGCTGCCCGATCGCGGTCGCGGCCTGCCCGCCGACCTCGCAGGCCGCCGGCTGGCGCTTGCAGAATTGAGTCATGTCCGAGACTGCCGCGGTCGCAGCCGAGATGGCTTCCGACGCGCCGATCTGCGGCGCCTTGGCCGTTTCAGGCGCCTTGTCCCTCGGCAACAGCACGAGCACCAGCCCGAGCCAGAACGCCATGCGAAGCAGAAAAAACATCTCGCGATCCCGGTCGTCTCTCTTTTTTTGGTCCTGCTGCGTTGATTTCGCGCTTTCGACCCTTGCTAGCAGCGGTCGATAAATCGCAAGTGTTTGCATTGAGCTTAATTCGCCGAAACTTCGCCAAAAGTCCGAATGATTCGATTCGGTGTAAATTTTCGATTGATGGCGGCATCGCCGAGGCAACCATGGCGGCGGCACGTCCACCCTTTCGAAACCATATCGGATCGGTTCCGGAAACCCGACGTTCACCATCTGAATTGAATGAGGCGGCCCGTGCGCGCCAAAACCCCGGCCGCGGCGCGGTCTTTCGCGGGCGGCTGCAACGCCTTAGCGTTCGCTTAATGTCGCTCTGACACGGTGGCGCAACGATAAAGGGGGCGTTCCGGCGCGTCTGTGCGACGAACCAGCCGAAGCGCGGGAACCGTGACCGTGTTGAACATCATCCGCGACTGCCTCGATGCGCTGCTGCATCCCTCGGCACGATATGACATGCTGACGCGCGCGCGTCATCGCGCCTTCATTGCGCCGCGGTTGCTGGGCAGCCTTGCGGCACTTGCGGCGTTTCCGGTCTATCTCGCGATGCGCGGCGCACCCTCGGCGCTCGAGGTCGCGGTATTCAGCTGGCTGATCGCGCCCATTCTGCTGTCGTGGTTCCTGTCGCGTACCGGCCGCTACGAGGGCGCGCATGTCCTGTCGTCGCTGGCGCTGGCGGGTCTCGTCATGACGGTGGCGATGCGTACCGGCGGGATCGAATCCTTTGCCGCGATCTGGCTTGTCGTCGTTCCGCTCGAGGCCGCGCTTTCGGCGTCGCGACGCGTTGTCGCATTCGCATCCACGCTGGCACTGGGATGTGCCGCGCTGTTGATCGCTCTGGGATATCTGGACATGCTGCCGGCGCCGGCTGCGAACGCGGTGCTGCGCGGCGAGTTGATGGCGTTTGGCATCGCGTCGGCGACGCTCTATGCCGCCGGGCTCGCCTTCGGCGCGGAATCGCTGGCGCGAACCAGTGTCTCGCTGCTCTATGTCGAGGAAGATCGATATCGCCTGCTGGCACGGAACATGAGTGACGTGATTTCGCGCCATCACCGCAACGGCGCGGTGCAGTTCATCTCGCCTGCCGCGGAGACCATGCTGGGCGCGCCGCTATCGCGGCTGCTCGGGCACGGCCTGTTCGACCGCGTGCATGTCGCCGACCGTCCGGCCTATCTCACCGCACTTTCGGACGCCGCGCGCGGCGGCGAGGCGCGCAGCGTCGAATTTCGCCTCAGGCGGGATGCACCGCGCGGAAACGAACGGGGCCTGAATCATCCGGTCGACTTCATCTGGGTCGAAATGCGTTGCCAGCCGCTCGACCAGGCGTCCGAGGCGGCGACGTCGCCCGAGGCCGAAGTTGTCGCCGTCATGCGCGACGTCACCGATCGCAAGATGCAGGAGCGGGCGCTCGATCTGGCACGCACCGCTGCCGAGCAGGCAGATGCATCCAAGAGTCGCTTTCTCGCCACCATGAGCCACGAATTGCGCACCCCGCTCAACGCCATCATCGGCTTCTCCGAGATGATCGTTCAGGAAGAGGCGCTGATGCTGGATGCGGCGCGCCGCAGGGAATATGCCCAGCTGATCAATGATTCAGGCCAGCATCTGCTGTCGGTGGTCAACGGCATTCTCGACATGTCCAAGATGGAGTCGGGCAATTTCGAGATCGCACCGGAGCCGTTCGCGCCGCGTGCGGCGCTGCTCAATTGCTGCAACCTGCTGGCTTTGAAGGCGCGGGAAAACGGCATCGACCTGCTGACCTGCGTGCCCGAGGATCTGCCCGCCATGACCGGCGATCCGCGTGCTTTCAAGCAGATCGTGCTCAACCTCGTGTCGAATGCGATCAAGTTCACCGAGCGCGGCGGCAGGGTGACGGTTTCCGCCGCCGTCGAGGGATCTCGCCTCGTGCTTCGCGTCGCCGATACCGGGGTCGGCATTGCCGACGACGATCTCAAGCGCGTTGGCGACCCCTTCTTCCAGGCCGGCAAGACCTATCAGCGTCGGCACGAAGGCACCGGCCTCGGGCTCTCGATCGTGAAAAGCCTGGTCGGGCTGCACGCCGGCGAGATCACCGTGCAAAGCAGGATCAACGAAGGCACCACCGTCATCATCGCGCTGCCGCTGGCGTTCACGCCACCGGCCCAGCAGCCCTCCAGCAATATTGCAACGCTGACACCGGTGGTGCGATCCGGACCGCCAGAACCAGCCCATCAGGTGAAGAAACGTGCCTAAACGAAACGCCGGGGAAACCGACAAACCGCGCCGCCGCCGCGGCGTCAATGCGATGGCGCTCGAGGCGGCGACGGAGCGCGGCCTCATGATGCGCATCCTGCTGCACAGCCCGAAAGACATGGCCGCGGGCGCGCTGGCATTGGCGGCCCTGATGGCGATCATCGTCAATGCGCTGTTCCTGCAGGCAGGCCACCATCCGGCGCCGATGTTCGGGTCGGTCGTCATGCTGCCGGAGACGAGTCCACTTCCGCGCCCGCGTCCGGTCGAAGCCTCGGTCAGGCCGGCGGAAATCTCGCCGCCGGAATCGAAGCCTGCAGAGCCGAGAACCGCCGATCCGCTGACCAATCTGGTCAAGGCGACCAGCGAGGCGCCGGTGGCGACTTCGAACGTGCCGCGACCGCCGGCAGCGGTGCCGGTTGCGCCCCACAACGAAGCCCTTGTCAATTCGGGCTCGCGCCGGGTGGCGGCGGTGCAGCGCGCGCTGACGGACTACGGCTACGGCCAGTTGAAATCGACCGGCACCATCAATGCCGACACCCTGGCGGCGATCCAGAAATTCGAGCGCGAGCGCAGGATTCCGTTGAGCGGGCAGGTCTCCGAGCGCCTGGTGCACGAACTCTCGGCGATGATCGGCCATCCGATCGACTAGCCTTGGCGTCGGTTTCTTGTTTTGACGCGTTTTCTTCACGCGAACCAGTATCCACTTCGCTCGAAAACGCTATAACGTCCGCCGCATGCGGTTGAAATCGAGCATATGGGTGGCGGCTTATCTGCGCCGCTGCCAGACCGAGGGAATCTTCGGCGCGGTGCGCCGGCGTGGCGCCGAAGAGGCCGGCGCGGTTTTCGTCAAGGTCGCCACGCTTGACGGCAACGCCATGCTGTATGCCCCGGCGCCGCAGACCGTCTATGACGACACTCGCCCGGCCGAGCGCATCTTTGTGCCGGCCTCGCCCCAGGCGGTGCCGGAAACGTCGGTGGAAGAACGTCTCGCCAGGGAAATCCGCTTCGACCCCGATGCCTGGATCGTCGAGACCGAGGACCGGGCAGGGCGGCATTTTCTCGATCTGGCCAAGGCCTGAAACTAATCAGGGGTTGGCGCTTTCGGCGCGTGACCGCGCATCCCGTGGCCTCGTGGTTCGAGACGCGCCTTCGGCGCTCCTCACCATGAGGGTCGAAGACCTCATCCTGAGGAGCGCGCTTGCGCGCGTCTCGAAGGATGAAGCCGCGGTGCGCGAATCATGACCGCACATCCAGGGCCTCGTGGTTCGAGACGCGCGGCCCGATGATAGACTCCGCGCCGTCTCGGAGGATGGTGAAATACATTTTGAGGACAAGATAAGGTGTTATCAATGCTTCTGGCGGGGACTTGTACAACGGCCCGTGCGTATGAACATGAATGCGCGAACCATCGTGTGTTCTTCCCCGGAACCAATCCGGCCACCGCGGCTTATCGCGTTATCAAACCGGGAGACTGCCATGAAAATCTCGCAGCTTATTCTGGCTGGCACTGCGACCCTTGCCATCATCAGCTCGGAAGCTTGGGCCCAACAAGCGCTTACGGGAACGCTCACCCAGATTGACCGCATTCATCGTACCGTCGCGATCAAACAGACGCAAAGCGGTACCACCGGAGTGAATGCCGGCGCTGCTGCCGAAGAGTTCAAAGCACAAGACGGATTATCGCTAGACGCGTTGCATGCGGGGGACAAGGTCACCTTTTCCGTCACCGAAACAGCTGGGGTCAAGACGATCACGAAACTTCAGAAACAGTGAATATTCAGAAACCGGCGTTTGACAGAGCTGCGTAGTTGCCAGGCTTCATCCAGAGCTTTGCCCGCCAGGCCGCTTCCGCTCGCTATTGGACGACGTCAAGTCTGACCTTTGCGATCCCACTTCCAACCATCCCCAGCGCATCGGCCGCAGAATGCGAGACATCGACGACTCGTCCGGGAACGTACGGACCGCGGTCATTGACCCGAACTGTCACGGACCGCCCGGTCGCGACGTTGGTCACCCGCAACCGGGTGCCAAACGGCAACGTAGGATGAGCGGCGGTTAAATCGTGCGTATCGAACTTTTCACCGCTCGCGGTCTGTTGCCCCTCTGTGTAGAAGCTGGCAATTCCCTGCGAGGCGATCTGTGTCGGGGCCGCATGGTTGTGCCGCGCGAACGGGGTATGCTTTTTCGCGGATACGACACGCCTGTCGGTAACGAATGATGCCGTTCGATTGTGTTGCAGCGACGCCTGTCGACTGCGGCCAACAAATTCGGAATTCCTGGTGACAACGGATGACTGAGCGCAAGCCGCAAGCAACGCCGCGCCGAGAACGACGGCAAACAGTCGAATGACGTTCCGGACACCAGCGCCCGAGACCGAGAACGCGTCGGGAATATGATTTGCTTTAGTGGCGACGAAAGAACTCTTGGCGCAATCGATGGAAGACATGTTGCATCCCCAACTTGTGCTCCAAACTAAACTCGACCCGCAATGAGGGCGGAACCGTGGCTGGATGAGACCATGCACGGCACCAAGCATGCGATTTCATTCGGGTGTGATTATTGCGCCACAACTCGCCGCAAGCGCGATGTCGCGCGGCTTGCCTTCGGCCTCACAAAGACCGAAACTAGCGGCCGTGCAGCTGGTTCGAACCTGCTGAAAGAACCAGTCATCGCGGGGCAATGGTGCAGAGACCAAAAAACGGCCTATTGGCGAGCATACCCGCCTCGGAATGGATCGAAGTTCAGAGCCTGTGTGAGCCGGTCAAACTACCACTTGGCCGGGTGCTGTACGAACCGCGCGGCCCATTCGATTACGTGTACTTCCCAGAAACGGCGATTATCTCCAACGTTGCCCCGCTAAAGACCGGCAAGACGGCCGAAACGTCGACCACCGGACGGGAGGGGCTGGTGAACGTCGGAGCTATCATGGGCGACCACCAATCACTGCACCGGGCCGTCGTCCATGTGTCCGGTGACGGCACTCGTATTTCTTTTCGCGAGTTCCAGGAGTTGCAAGCACGCCTGCCTGTGTTCCAGCGCAAGCTCAACGCCTACTCACGAGCGTTCCTCGCTCAGGTGATGCAGTCCGTTGCTTGCAACGCCAGCCATACGCTCCGCCAGCGTTGCGCTCGATGGCTGTTGAAGTGTCACGACCGTGTCGACGGTGATAAGCTTCACCTCACGCAACAGTTCCTGGCGGAAATGTTGGTTGTTAGCCGCGTAGCGGTAAACACCGAACTCAAACAATTTCAGCAACTGCGGGTCCTCACATACAGCCGCGGCATCATCACGATATTGGACCGGCGATTTTTGGAACGCACATCTTGCGAGTGCTATCGCGCGATTCGGCGGGAATACGACAGACTGCTGCCTGGCTCCTTCACAAAATAAAATGCTGCTTATGTAAACTGGTTGACTATACGGTCGCCTTTAACATGAGTACAAAATACATCAATGCCAAAACACCGACAGGGAGCAGTGCACATATGCCGAGACATATCTCATTCTACGACGAATCTCTAAAGAAGCAGATCGAGGGCTCTTCCGTATCGGATGGCAAGTCAATCCATGCCGGTTCCGGAACATTAGGCTTTAAGAGTGCCCCCTATGGCCATCTTGGCACGTTCATCGATCAGGATGGACAGGATTTGTTGGCGCAAAAGCTATTGAGCGAGTTGGCGCGTCATGCAGCAAAGCACATGAACGGCGGCCATTAGGTTCAGGTAAAGAAATAAATGGTGTAAGCCACCAAAGCTGTTCAGATACCGTCATCGCCTTTTGCCGCGGAGGGCCGTTACATTGGCCCCGCTGGCTTGGGCGGCGGCGACGTTCAAGTGAGCTGCTGAATCCCCCTCCGCCTCGCGCGTCACAGCCGGCGCTTGCCGATTCCTGACCTTTCAGGGGTTGGCGCTCTCGGAGCTCAGCCGATTCGGAGCGTGACCGCGCATCGCCGAACCTCGTGGTTCGAGACGCGCGGCGTTGCTGCGCTCTCACCATGAGGGTTTGGCGTCGCGTCCCGTCTGCGAGCTCATCCTGGGAGCGGCGCTTTCGCCGCGTCTCGAAGGATGGAGCCACGGTGCTGGAAAATGCTGTCAGCTTTGCGAAGCGGTGCGCGGGACGACGGCGTCGGGCAGTGCTGGCGCGGGGCGAGTCTCGGCGGGCGCGCGGGCGCGATGGCGTTCGTCATCGTAAAGCGAGGGGCGGTATTTGGCGCGGGTGGTGGCCATGGTCGAACCGCGCCACGCCGCCAGCATGATCAGCGCCGATCGCTCGCCGAGCCGGTCGTACAGCCGTGACAGCCGGTAGACGGTTTGCACGGAAGCGCCGAATTCGGATTTGAGAAACAGCAGCACCCGAAGAAAGACGGGGCTCGGCATGTCGAGCGCCCGGCATGCGCAAGCGAGCGGTTCGCCGGAGGCGTCGTTGACCAGTTGGGCTGCCACCCGCGACGGCAATATCAGCGTCTCGCCGAGCTCGAGCGTGAAGCTTTCGATATCGGCGGCGAACGCGGCCATTTCCAGCGTTTCGATGGCGCGCGCCGCACGCGCGGCGGGAATTCGCGCCGAGGCCTTCAGCGGGGTGTCCTGCAGATTGTGCAGGATCATGGCGCGTTCGCGGGCGTTCGCGCGTGAAAACATGTCGTTGATTTCGGCGGCGTCCTTCGGCTGCATCGACAGGTTCGAGGCCACCCGCAATTGCGCCTCGCTGGGTGGCTTGACCGGCGCTATCGCCACCGGTGGCGGTGGCGCCTCCGGCAGCGGCTGTGCGGCACGGAACGGATTCAGCCCGAGCTTCCGCAACACTTCGCCCGGGGTGTCCGGATAGACCGCGAGCCGCGCCCGCACTGCCGCTCGTGTCGCGTCGTCAACCTGGTCGATCAGCCGGGAGGTCAGTTCGACAAACTGCCGCGCCTCGTCCTCGCTGTGCCGGCTGGTCTGGACGTAGAGATCGGTCAGCACCCGCAGCAAGGTGGGACGGATATCGACGCCCTCCCGGCGGGAGAGCGTGATCAATCCGTCGAAGCCTGGAAACAGTGAGGATGCGGTCATGTCGGGTACGGGACTGAATAATCCTCGCGTGAGCCTAGGTCGGTTGCTTTAACAGTTCGTTAAGGAAAACAGTCCGTGAAGAAGTGCCGGATATTCGCTCGACTTGTTGCGCGTTGGCATCAGGGGTCGGGAACGCTGTGGCCCAAAAAGCAAATTAAGATGCCGTTAACCACGTCCTGATCTTAATGATGGCTGTCGCCGGCCAAATCAGGTCCCAGGCGGCACAACAGAGAGCTTCCAATGGCCACCGTCATTGAATTTCCAGCGGATGCGGCTTCGCGGCGGCTGGGTTCGACCCTGGATGGCGCTCCGCGCGAAGGCATGGGCACCATCCTGATCCTTCCTGTCGTCCGCATTGAACGCGACACCGATGAAACCAGCGGTGGCAGCGGACCCGAAGAAGGAACCGCCCCGGGCCGCCGTCGCCGCCGGCGCTGAAATCGGGACATTTTGCATGCCGGCGATGCGCTTGCCGACCCGGACCGGGCAGCGGATACAGGCCGCATCACCGGTGCTGACGCTGATTTTGCTGGCCGCGATGCTCGGCGGTTGCAGTGGCGGCGACTTCGGCCGCACCCGGGCGGATTTTCGCAACGACGACATGCATGGCTGGATCGGTGCCGAGGCGACCGCAAGCATCGGCCTGCATCCGTCGCAATTCCAGCTCACCGACTACGAACGGCAGCTTCGCGATCTCGCCTATCCCCTGATCGAGCCGCCGCATTCGCGGCCGGCCTGGAAGAGCGTGTTCGGCGATTATCAGCCGATTCCCTCGCCATGGCGGCAAGCGCCGGTGTTCGATCGCACGGCCTATGGGCGGGCGTTGATCGACGAACCGCACCGCTCGCATGCGTCGCGTTACGCGCAGCTGATCGAAGACGTGCGCGACGACATCACGCGGTTCGAGCCGTTTTTCACCACCGCGATCCGCGTGCTCGACCTCGACAGGAAACGCAATGCCAGTCTCGCGCATGTTTCCGAATTGTCGCCACGCGAGCGCGCCGACGCCGTCGCCCGCATGGAGGAGAACAGCCTGATCGTGCAATGGGTGCAGCAGTGCCTGGAGCGCAGGATCTCGTCTTACCACTGGGCGCTGGAGCGGCTGGTGATCCAGGCGCCGGACAACATGGCGGCCGATGCCGACCGATTGATCGGCGAGCTCGCCGCGCTGACCGCAAATCCACCGGTCGCGGCGCGGCCGGTCATCGGAGCCGTGCTGAGCGTGCGCGGCTGACGCAATCCTGCGGCTTGGCTTCGATCAGCGCTTGGTCCGCGACGGCTCGGCCTGCTTGGCCACCTGCGGTTCGGTCTGCACCTTGCAGGTCGATGCGGCGAGCGATGCCTGGGCCTGCGGCATCAGGCCGGGCTCGGGCGCGAGCGCTCTCAACACGATCAGTCCGGTCGTGGTTGGCGAATCGATGATCAGCCGATCGGCCGCCGTCACATCCTCGTCCTCCGGCAAGGCCGCATGCTGGGCTTCCGTCATGAGATCGAGTTCGATCACCTTGCGTCCGGCCGACCGGTCATTGATGCCGTAATAGGCGGTGTCGCTGCGCGTGTAGAACGACACCGCGGTGTAGGCCTGGCTGACGGGCACTGCGAGCTTGATCGGCCCGCTCGACAGGTCGTAGCGGCAGATCGCGGTCGCAAATGCTGGATCCATGTAAGGCATGAGGGTGGTGCCCGGATCTGCCAGCGGCAGCGCAGTAACGGCGTTGAGCTTCGTGATCGGCGTGAGGCGGGAGTAGGCGTCCTCGGTTGCAATGCGCGGCAACGCCAGAACGCTGACGAGATGCACGACGCCGCCCAGCAGCACGCCCGCGACAATCGTGAACAGCACGCGGATCACGGGCACCCCACTGTCGCAATCGAGGGCATCGGGGCATCGCGCTGCGTTCGCGTCGCCACCCCGACCGGCGTGTCGTAGAGCCGAAGCATCAGCACATAGCGCTCGATGCCGCCGGTCGGCAGCCAGTTGCCGGAGCGCGACCGCGACGCCACCCGGATTTCGAAGCCGCCGTCGGCGCCGCGGATGATCTCTTCGCTGGTGAAGCCGTAGCGCTGCAGCGAGTTCGCCACCAGACGTCCTTTCCGGTCGTACAGCGTCAAGGTCCAGAACCGCGCCGCAGGCGTGACGCCACCGACGACGACATCGCAGCGGCCGTCGAGCGGCCGCTTGTGGTCGTCCGCGGTCGCCACGAACGCGACGCCATCGCCGGCGCCGAGCGGCAACTCGCCGCTGCGGGCGATGGCCGCGCGCGAATACGGATCGACATCGGCGGTGCCGTTCTTCGGGCGGGCGGTCCAGGCGCCGATCGTAAGCGTGCCGAGATCGGTCCCGCGTGTCGCCGTGACCCACGTCGCGCCGAGGCCGATGAAGGCGGCGAGCATCAGCGCCAGCAACGTGATGAAGATCAGCCGCACGTCAGTTCTTGCGCGGCAAAGGTGCCGCCGCGCCATCCGGTGCCGCCGCCGCGAAGCTCTCCGGCAGGGCGAGCGAACTCGACCTCGCAGGCCGCGCCGGGTTCGGCGGCTCGTTGGACGAGGTCTTGCCCGCGGTCTTGCCGGCTTCGTCGAGCAGCTTTTCCACCCGCACCAGAACATCCGCCCCGCGCTTGGTCAGCACCGGCGGCGGTCCCGGCTTGATGTCGAGCACTTTCGGGGCGCCGTTGGCCGCAACCGTCGTGGCGGAAGCAGGCGTCGGCAGTTTGGTGCCCATTCCCACCCCCACAAGCTCCTTGATCTCGACGCCCTCGTGGGCCGCGACCATGATATCGTGCCAGGTCTGCGCCGGCAGCGAGCCGCCGGTCATGCGGTTGGTCGGCGAATAATCGTCATTGCCGAACCATACCGCACAGACGAAATTGCCGGTATATCCGACGAACCAGGCGTCGCGATACGCATTGGTGGTGCCGGTCTTGCCGGCAGTCGGAATGCCGTCGAGCGCCGCGCGCCGCGCGGTACCTTCACTGACGACGTGGCTCATCATGCCCGCCATGTCGGCGGCGATGGAGGGCGGGATGGCCTGAGTCGGTTTCGGCCCGTCGCGGTCGTAGCGCCAGACCAGATCGCCGGTGCCGGTGCGGACTTCCAGCACCGCATGCGGCGTCACCGCCTTGCCTCTGTTGGGGAACGTGGCGTAGGCGACGGCATGTTCAAGCACCGTGACTTCGTCGGCGCCGATCGGCAGCGAAGGCGTATCCGGCAACGGCGCCTTGATGCCGAAGCGGCGGGCGACCTCGATGATCTTGGCGCGGCCGATCTTGGGGTTGCCCTTGCCGAGCGCAATCGACAGTTTCACCGGAATCACGTTGATCGAATGGGTGATCGCCTGCGTCAGCGTCACCGGACCGGAATAGGAATGGCCGTAATTCTGCGGACACCAATTGCCGATGCAGACCGGACCGTCGACCACGATGGAGTTCGGCCTGAAGCCGTTGAGCAGCGCGGCGGTGTAGACATATGGCTTGAACGACGAACCGGGCTGCCGGTAGGCATCGACCGCACGGTTGAACTGGCTCGCGCCATAGTCGCGTCCGCCGACCATGGCGCGGACGCCGCCGTCGAGGTCAGCGACGACGGTGGCCGCCTGCGTCGCGTGATAGTCGCGGCCAAACTGGCGCAGCTGATTCTCGACGGCGGCTTCGGCGGCATGCTGCACGTTCATGTCGATCGTGGTGCGGACGACGAATACGCGCTCGTTATATGATTTCGGGAAGGTGTCGACCAGCTTGCGCATTTCGTCGAACGCATAGTCGAGATAATAGTTCGGCGAATTCTCGTCGCGGCGATCGACAGCCGTCGCCGGATTGCGCCGCGCGCCGAACACCTGGCCCTCGGTCATGAAGCCGGCGTCGACCAGATTGTCCAGCACCACGTTGGCGCGAGCGCGGGCGGCGGGCAGGTTGATGTGCGGCGCGTATTTGGTCGGAGCCTTGAACAGCCCGGCCAGCATCGCGGCTTCGGCGAGGCTGACGTCGCGCACCGATTTGTTGAAATAGAAATGCGCGGCGCCGTCGACGCCGAAGGTGCCGCCGCCCATGTAGGCGCGGTCGAGATACAGCTTCAGGATTTCGTTCTTGGTGAGCCGCGTTTCCAGCCAGATCGCGAGAAACGCCTCGTTCACCTTGCGCTCGATGGTGCGCTCGTTGCTCAGGAACAGGTTCTTCGCCAGTTGCTGGGTGATCGACGAGCCGCCCTGGCGAACCCCGCCGGCCTGCGCGTTGGTCAACAGCGCACGAAAGGTGCCGGCGACATCGATGCCGAAATGGTCGTAGAAACGGCGGTCCTCGGTGGCGAGGGTGGCCTTGATCAGGTTGTCCGGAAAGTCCTCGAGCGGAATCGAATCATTATGCTTGATGCCGCGGTTGCCGATCGGGTTGCCGTAACGGTCGAGGAAGGTCACCGCGAGGTCGGATTTCTTCAGCCAGTCGTCATCGGCGGTCTCGCGAAAGGCGGGCACCGCGAGCGCCAGCATCAGGACCAGGCCGGCGAGCCCGATCGTGGCGGCTTCCGACAGCGGCTCGATGAACACCCAGCGCTTCCAGCGGCCGACATAGAAGCGGTCCATGAAGGTCGAATACCGCTCATAGAGTTCGCGGGCGCCTTTGCCGGAGGAGAACAGGGTCGAGTCGATGCGCGCGTCGAGGTCCAGCAGCCAGTGCCGGAAGCTTTTCTTCCACTGCGGTGGTACGATCTGGCGCACCGGGACCCTTGATCAGTTCGAAAGCGCTGAAGCACCCGGTTGGGGTACCGTTGAAACGTCTTGCGGGAATGTTGCGGCAAACCCAAGGCGCTTTTGCGCTCCCCGGGGACTGGCTCACTATGTAACCGAGCAGGGGCGATAAACCAATGGTCCTGCTGCGATTTTGAACAGCAGGGCTAATGCGGACAACAGCCATTCGGGCGACCGCCACATGGCCCCTTGCACCGTCGCCGCTGCAACCCCTAGAAGGACTGACGCCGAAACGGCTGGGAACTCAAGGAAATATGACCGTCCGATCCAAGCCGCCCTCCAGCCAGGAGGGATTCTTTTGGAAAACCAAGACGTTGGAGGAAATGTCCAACGCCGAATGGGAAAGCCTGTGTGACGGCTGCGCGCGCTGCTGCCTCGAGAAACTCGAGGACGAGGATACCGGCAAGATCTATTTCACTCATGTTTCCTGCAAACTGCTCGATGCCGGGCTGTGTACCTGCAAGGACTATGCGAATCGTTCGGACCTGGTTCCGGACTGCGTGCGGCTTACCCCGGCGAACGTTCGCACCCTGAACTGGCTGCCGCCAAGCTGCGGTTACCGGCTGGTCGCCGAAGGGCGCGATCTCTATTGGTGGCATCCGCTGATTTCCGGCGACCCCGATACTGTTCATAAAGCGGGCGTATCGGTGCGAGGCAGGGTGCAGGGGACCGAGGAAGAGGTCGCCGACGCCGACCTCGAGGATCACATCGTGCAATGGCCGACGCTGTTGCCGAAGCGTGCCCGGCTGAAGAAGCGGCCACAATCCTGAAGACGGCGCACCAATCAATCACGCGATCGCGGTTGTCACTTCGCGGGACGCACCCATGCAGCCGACCCGCTGCCGCGCTGGTCTTTTCTCCGCTAAGCATAACTCAAACCAGCGATTCCTCATGGTGGCATGCCACTCCACCTTTGTTGAACTGAACAACCTCCGCGCGCCTCCCCAATGAACAGGTTTGAACGGCAGAGCCCTCGACCGGCTGACCAGCAGGCCTTGCCCGAAGGGATCGCGAGCGAGTTGTCGCGGATTCCGGGCGAGGTGATCGAGATCAGCGACGCGCCGTCGATCGCGCCGCGGGCCGTGCTCGCGCCGAGCGAAGTCCGCACCATCCTGATGAGCCTGATGCTGACGATGTTTCTGGCCGCGCTGGACCAGACCATCGTCGCGACCGCGTTGCCGACCATCGGCCGCCAATTCCAGGACGTCATCAGCCTGTCCTGGGTCATCACCGCCTATCTGCTGGCATCGACCGCGGTGGCGCCGGTATTCGGCACCCTGAGCGATATTTACGGCCGCCGCGCCATGATCATCGCCGCGCTCAGCCTGTTCATTTCGGGCTCGATCCTGTGCGCGCTGGCGCCCAACATGCCGGTGCTGATCCTCGCGCGCGGCCTGCAGGGGCTCGGCGGCGGCGGCATCATGCCGATCGTGCAGACGGTGATTTCCGACGTGGTGACACCGCGCGAGCGAGGCCAGTATCAGGCCTATTTCAGCGGCGTGTGGGTTGCGGCCGGGATCGGCGGGCCGATCCTCGGCGGCGTATTCGCCGAACACCTGCACTGGTCGATGATCTTCTGGATCAACGTGCCGCTCGGGCTTGCATCGCTGGCGCTGCTGCTCCCCAAGATGGGCAAGATCCCGGTGTTCCACCGCAGGCGCAAGGTCGACTGGCTCGGCGGGGTGCTGCTGATGGCCTCCGCGGTCGTCTTCATGCTGGTGCTGACCTGGGGCGGAAACCGCTATCTCTGGCTGTCGCCGACCATCCTGGCGATGGTCGGCGCCTCGGTCGCGCTCGCGCTTGCGTTTGTGTGGCATGCCCGAATGGCCGAAGAGCCCTTCCTGCCGTTGCCGCTAATGGGTGGAAAGGTCGTGCCTTACGCCATGGCCGCCGGCGGCTGTGCGCTGGGTGCGATGCTGGGGCTGACCGTGCACCTGCCGCTGTATTACCAGGTGGTCTATCACCTCAGCGCCAGCGAGGCGGGGCTTGCGCTGATCCCGCTGGCCGCGGTCTCGACCGGGGGCGCCGCGATCGCCGGCCGGACCATGGCGCGGGCCAGGCATTACAAGCGGGTCGCGATCATCGGTACCGCCTGCTCGGCGGCCACGGGATTGGCACTGACATTCATGGTGTTGCCGCTGTGGGCGCTGTTGCTGCTGCTCTCGGTGTTCGCGCTCGGGCTCGGCACGGCGTTCCCGGTCAGCGTGGTATCGCTGCAGAATTCGGTGGCGCGCGCCCAGGTCGGCACCGTGACCGGGGCGATGAATTTCTTCCGCGCCCTGCTGGCGTCGTTCACGGTGGCGGCATTCAGCACCATCCTGCTGATGGCACTCGGAGCGGACATTTCACTTAGCGGGGAACATCGCGGCCCGGTGAACTCAATTTCCGCCACCGACATGGTCGCGGCATTCCGCTATGTGTTTGCCGCCGCCGCCGCGCTGATGGCCGCTTCGTCGCTGTGCATGATTGCGATGGAAGAAAGGCCGCTGGCCGGGCCCGCCACGCCGGTGGAGATGGCCGAGTAGGCTGCCCCGGTTCGGTGATTTCGGCCCGCTGCTGGCTATCCCTGCGCCGCTATTTGATTTAACAGCGGCCGCAAGCCAAATCAGGCGTCGAAATCCGACAAGGAGCCGGCCATGAGCAAGCCTACCATCGAGCACACCCGGATGGGCGCCGAGGGCATTGTGTTCTGCATCGCGCGGACATTGATCGAGCGCGACCCCTCGCTGAAGGCGCCGATGCGCGCCAATTTGCGCAAGATGTGGGAACTCCTGGAGGAGCGCGAGGATCACGGCGCCGCCGACATGGTCGATACCATGATCAAGGCGCTCAACGATCCCGCGTTCTTCAAGCCGTAAGCGGCGGGCTCATCCCGCCTGCTGCAGCCGGGTGTGGATTTCCTCCCGCAGCAGATCGAAATCGATCGGCTTGGTCAGCAGCCCCGTCGCGCCGCTTTCCATCGCCCGGCGCCGGGTCTCGGGATCGGCGTAGGCAGTGATCATGATGACGGGAACACCCGGTCGAATGGCCTTGACCCGGGGCAGCATTTCAAGACCGGTCATGCCGGGCATATTGATGTCCGAAAGAATCAGGATCAGCGACTGTTCGATCGTGCCGGCGATGCGCGCCAGCGCATCGGCTGCTGAAATGGCAAAATCCATCACGAAACGCTGCGCCCGCAGGTCGCGCCGGAATTGTTGACGGAACAAGGACTCCACGTCGGGCTCGTCATCCACCACAAGAACCAGAACACTCACGTCCAACCTCTTTATTTACTTGAGAAATTTCTTGTGCGCGGCAAAACGATCCGAAATTCCGTGAATGCGCCGGGCTCGGTGTCGACGTCGATCGTGCCACCATGCTGTTTCACGATGATGTCGTGGCTCATCGACAGCCCAAGTCCGGTGCCTTCGCCGGCCGGTTTGGTCGTGAAGAAGGGATTGAACATCTTTTCCTTCACCTCAGGCGGGATGCCGGTGCCATTGTCGCGGATCCGGATTTCGACCTCGGCGCCGCAGTCTTTCGTGGTCGCGCTGACGATCGGCTCAAAACCCGCGCCGTTCTCGGCTTTGCGCTTGGCGACCGCGTAAAATCCGTTCGCGATCAGGTTCAGGAATACGCGGGTGATCTCCTGCGGGAAGACCTCGATCACCCCGGCGTCCGGATCGAAGTTGCGCTGCAGCGTGACATTGAATTGCGGTTTCTCGGCGCGCGCGCCGTGATAGGCGAGGTTGAGGCTTTCGTCGATCAGGGCGTTGATGTCGGCAGGCCGATGCTCGCCGGCGCCGTCGCGCGAATGCAGCAGCATGTTCTTGACAATGGAATCGGCGCGCTTGCCATGCTGCACCACTTTCTCCAGATTGTCCTTCAAAAGGCCAGTCAATTCATCGACTTCCTCGCGGATCTTGTCGGCGAGCCCAGCCGACTTCAGGACGTCGTTGAGCTCGTCGGTCAGTTCCGCTGAAAGCGCCGAGAAATTGTTGACGAAATTGAGCGGGTTCTTGATTTCATGGGCGATGCCCGCGGTGAGTTGGCCGAGCGAAGCGAGCTTCTCGGTCTGCACCAGGCGATCCTGAGCGGTGCGCAGATCGTCGAGCGACTGGGACAATTGCCTTGTGCGCTCCTGCACCTGCTTGAACAGCCGCACGTTGCCAATGGCAATCACCGCCTGGTCGGCGAAGGTCCGCAGCAACTGGATGTGATGGTCGGCAAACGATCCGGGTTCCTTGCGCGTGACGCTGATCATTCCGGTCGGCGCACCGCCGCTCATCAACGGCACAAACAGCATGCTGCGATAGCCGCGCAATCGAGCCAGGTCCCTGTTCAACGGGGGGACTCCTTCCGATTCGGTATCCGTGAACTGAACGGTCGCACCATCGCGAACCATCAAGAACGGTGGGAACGTGCCGATCGGCTGCGGAAACGACGCCTGCAGGAATTCATCTGCCTCCGGGTTGGTCGGTGTGAATGCCGCGAGGTGCAGGCTGTCGCCGACAAAGCGCAGCACCACCGTCGAGAACCCGCCAATCAGCCGGTTGGCGCTGGTCGCGATGGCCTCGAAAACCGGTTGCACATCCGACGGCGAACTGGCGATGACCTTCAGGATGTCGGCCGTGGCGGTCTGCCGTTCCAGTGCTTGCGCGGTCTCGTTGAACAGCCGCGCGTTCTCGATCGCGATCACGGCCTGGTCGGCAAAACTCTGCTGCAGCGACAGCTCTTGCGCCGTGAAGGGTTGCAGCTTGTCGCGGTAAACGACGAAGACCCCGATCGCCTGGCCTTCGCGCCGAAGCGGCGTACCGGCCACGGTACAGATGCCGGAAGCGCGCGCGCTCAGCAGACCAGGCCAGTCGGCCACTTCGGGTTCAAGATGGCTCAGGTCGGGAATGTGAATCTGCCGGTTTTCGCGGACGACGGTGCCGGGCAGGTTGCGGGCTCTAATCCGCAGCTGTGCCGCCGGAACCTCCGTCGCGATCCGCTTTGAAATCGCCCCGAACCGGATCGAGCGTCCCCATTCCTCACCCTCGGCGATCCGGATCGTGACGCTTTGGGCCGCGAACAGGCGGGCGGTGATCTCGGCGATCTGTTGCAGCGATCGTTCGGCATCCCCCGAGGTGCTGGCTATCGCCTGGAGGATTTCGGCACTGGCCGTCTGACGATCCTGGGCGGAGCGCAATTCGCTCAAGAGGCGCGCATTCTCCTGCCTGAGATCGGCCTCCAAGTCTTGGGAAAGCACCGTCACTCCATCAATTCCATGTCGCTTGGCGACGAGGGCTCGGACCCTCAGTACCCGTCCGGGAATCCGATTATTTCATCATGGAACCGTCCGGGCCAGCGGAAGCCCGATTATTTTCCGCACTGCACCATGGCAGGCCTTACGTCCCCGGCCTTGAAACCTCGGTTTCCTTCGAGGTGATGAACTCCAGCAGCACCGGGATGCCTTCTTTGGTCTTCTGAATGCCGCGCCGGATCGCCGGGATGATGTCTTCTGGCCTTGTCACGCGTTCGCCATGGCCGCCAAAGGCGCGGGCCATCGCCGCGTAGTCGCCGGAGATATCGGTGGAACGGTATTTCTCGGTCGAAATCGGCATCACCTTCAGTTCAATCGCCATGCTGAAATTGTTGAGCAGGATCGACAGGATCGGAATCCGCTCGCGCACGGCGGTCTCGAAATCCATCCCGGTGAAGCCGATGGCGGCGTCGCCCCAGACGTTGATGCAGAGCTTGTCGGGCCTCGCGAGCTTGGCGCCCATCGCCAGTCCGAGCCCATAGCCAAGCTGGGTGGTCTTGCCCCAGCCGAGATAGGACAACGGTTCGACCGGCTTCCAGAACGGCGAGAGCTGATCGCGCGGGCTGCCGGCGTCATGGGTGATGATGGTATTTGCGATATCGACGGTGTGCTGCAGATCCCAGAGCACGCGGTAGGGGTTGAGCGGCGCGTCGTTGCTGGTGAGCTTGGGCATCCATTTCGCCAACCACTCCTTGTGCGAGGCGGCGATCTCGGCAGCGACGGCAGACGCGTCGCGATCGATGCCCACACTCTTGCCGATCTCCTCGAGCAGCGCGTCGAGCACCAGACCGGCATCGCCGATGAGCCCGATTCTCGCCTCGACATCCTTGTTGAGATGCGCCGGGTCGAGCGTGGAATGGATAATGGTCTTGCCTTTGGGCATGGCGATGCCGAACGAGGTTTCCGTGAACGAACAGCCGACGCCGAAAATCACGTCGGCCTCGCCAAGGAATTTCGGCACCGCACGCGGCACGGCCAGTCCGCCGGAGCCGAGCGATAGTGGGTGGGTCTCGGGGAATGACGATTTGCCGCCAAGGCTGGTGGTGACGGGAATAGCGAGCCTTTCGGCGAGCCGCCGCAGTTGCGGCCACGCCTTGGCGTAATGCACGCCCTGGCCGGCATAGATCACCGGCCGTTTGGCGCTGATCAGCAGCGCCGCGGCTTGCTTCACATGGACCGGGTCGGCGCCGTAGCGGGTGCGCAACGCCGGCGTGTAGTTGAGCGGCTCGGGGATTTCCTCGTTCCACATATCCGACGGTATCTCGACGATGACGGGTCCGCCGCGGCCGTTTTTCAGCCGGGTGAAGGCGCGCCGGAAGATATTGCCGACTTCGGCCGCGAGGTTGATCGGCTCGGCCGACTTCGCAAACGCCTTCATCGCCTGGCTGGAATTGAAGTTCGGCTCGATATTGGCAAGCCGCCGCGCATAGCCCATCGGCAGCACCAGCACGGGCACGGACTCGCCATAGCATTGGGCGACGCCGCCCATGGCATTTTCCGAGCCGGGCCCATGTTGCATGCAGAAGGCGCCGATGGTGTGCCCGGAACTGACCCGGGAAATCGCGTCCGCCATATGCAGTCCGATCCGCTCCTGCCGCACCATCACCGGGCGGATGTCGGCGTTGGCCGCGTGCTCAATGAGATGGTTGACCGGATAGCCGCAGAGAATCTCGATTCCCTCGCGCTTCATGATTTCTGCGATGGCGGCGCCGAGTTTCATGCCGATTCCTCCCCAAGGCCGGCCGAGATCGTGCTCGACCTGTGCCGGCTAGTTGGAACAGGAATTGTTCGGCCGGTAAAGCTTGGGCGCGGTGTCTGCGGCGAGCCTCTGCTATCTCGTTTTGCATCCCCGACAGGCCGCCTTGGATTCAGCGCAAGAGGGAGTTCGGAAGGCGCGGCGATGTGGTTTCGCGATGCGGCAAAAGGCCGGTCCTGGCCTTAACCTGCCGTTCAGCCTGTTCGTGAATACGCTTGCAACGAAATCGGCCTAGGATTACGCCGGGGCTCGCGCGGCAGGCCCCCATGGAAAGCGCGACAGGAGCTTTGAATGCGGGCGTTGATTTCAAGATTCTGCGGCGACGAAACCGGAGCTACCGCGATCGAATATTGCCTGATCGCCGCCGGCATCGCATTTGCGATCATCGCCACGGTTCAGGGCATCGGGCCCCAGCTCAACACCAAATTTGCTTCGGTCAACAGTTCGCTGAAGTAGGCGCAAGGTTCGCCGTCGCGGTCTGAACTCTATCCATCGCCGTTCAATGCCCGCATCACCCCGATCCGCGCAAACATCAGCCAGCCGCCGCCGGCCTCCGCGGCATTGATCAGGTTCTCGATGGCCGTTTGCCAGCGCGCCTGCTGCTGGACCTCCTGTGGCAGCTTCATGATGTAATCGGCGGCCTGTTGCAGCGTCGCGAGCCTGCCGCCGCCGGGCAGCGCGATCGGATCGTCGAAGGGCGTCGACCACGGCATCTCAGGCGCGGCGGTCGGCCGGTTGCGAGGTTGCCAGGCTGTCCCGCTGTGCCATCACCGCGCGCTGCCGCCCGCGCACTATCCCGCCTTTTTCGAGCGGGCGGGGGCGCGAACCGGCTTCGCGACCTTCCTTTGCTCCGGCGCTTTCGCGTCTTCCTTGGCGGCGCGTTTGCCGCTGATCGGCAGCAGCATTTCGCGCTGGCCCTCGGTGCGCTTGCGCGGCTTCTTGGTCGTCTTGGGCTGCGGGGCGGCCTGCCTTTCGCTGGCGAGGCTGCGCTTCAGCGCATCCATCAGATTGATCACGTTGCCGCCGGATTTCGGCGCGGCTTTTGCCGTGGTGCGCAGACCGTTGCGCTTCTGGTTGATCAGATCGATCAGCGCGGATTCGTAGCGGTCCTCGAACCGGTCGGGCTCGAACGATCCGGATTTCTGCTCGACGATGTGTTTGGCGAGATCCAGCATGTCCTTGGTAACCTTCACGTCCTGGATATCGTCGAAATATTCCTTTTCGCTGCGTACCTCGTAGGGGTAGCGCAGCAGCGTCCCCATCAGGCCCTTCTCGAGCGGCTCCAGCGCAATGATGTGCTCGCGATTGGTCAGCACCACGCGGCCGATCGCGACCTTGTTCATGCTGCGGATGGTTTCGCGGATCACCGCGAAGGCGTCATGGCCGACCTTGCCGTCGGGCACGAGATAATAGGGACGGATCAGATAGCGGCCGTCGATATCGGACTTGGGCACGAACTCGTCGATCTCGATGGTGCGGGTCGATTCCAGCGCGACGTTGTCCAGTTCATCCTTCGACACTTCGATGTAGGTGTCGGTGTCGACCTTGTAGCCCTTCATGATGTCTTCGGCGGCGACCTCCTCGCCCGTCTCGGCGTCGACCTTGGCATATTTGATGCGATGGCCGGTCTTGCGGTTGATCTGGTTGAAGCTGACCTTCTCGGTGTCCGATGTCGCCGGATAGAGGGCAACCGGGCAGGTCACGAGCGAAAGGCGCAAAAAGCCTTTCCAGTTGGCGCGGGGGGCCATGGGATACTCCGAAAACGCAACTGAGGACCCGGCACGATACCACCGCGGAACCCGGTTTCAAGCGACCGGGACGGGGAATCTGCCAACGGCGTTAACCGTGCGGCGGGCGGGTTGTTCCGGGCGGCCGGCCGCCGGCGGGCTCGGCTGGCCGCGCCTCGGTCGGGGGCAGGCTCTTGGGGCTTTCGATCCAGCGTGCTAGGCGTCTAAATCAACAGACACGCTGATTTGAGTTGCGATCGGCGGGATTTGCCGCACGACGGAACGCCGCGAACAACACTTGTGAAGAAAAAGTAACGTGGCGCATGAGCGCCGTTCATGGCCTGTTCACGACCGGCAGGGCTTTCTGGCAACTGCCTTCGTGAGGGCAGTTGTAATGCAGCTCATGTTCGGAGACCAGCTTGCGCCTCCTCGTCGTTGAAGACGATCCCGATCTCAATCGTCAGCTGACCACGGCGCTGAGCGATGCCGGCTACGTGGTCGACCGCGCCTTCGATGGCGAGGAAGGCCACTTCCTCGGCGATAGCGAGCCCTATGATGCGGTCGTGCTCGACATCGGCCTGCCCAAGATGGACGGCATCTCCGTGCTGGAGGCATGGCGTCGCAACGGAAGGCTGATGCCGGTGCTGATCCTGACCGCGCGCGATCGCTGGAGCGACAAGGTGCAGGGCTTCGATGCCGGCGCCGACGATTATGTCGCCAAGCCGTTTCACCTCGAGGAAGTGCTGGCGCGGATCCGGGCGCTGCTGCGCCGTTCCACCGGTCACGCCCAGAGCGAACTGACCTGCGGTCCGGTTTCGCTGGATACCCGCACCGGCCGCGTCAGCGTATCGGGCAATCCGATCAAGATGACCTCGCACGAGTATCGCCTGCTGGCCTATCTCATGCACCACACCGGCCGCGTGGTGTCGCGCACGGAATTGGTCGAGCATCTCTACGATCAGGATTTCGACCGCGACTCCAATACGATCGAAGTTTTCGTCGGCCGCATCCGCAAGAAGCTGGAGGTCGACATCATCCAGACCGTGCGGGGGCTTGGCTATCTGCTGACCCCGCCATCGCCCGGCGCTTGATTGACATTGATCCGGCGCCAGGCTTTTGCTCTGGTTCGAGCATGATCCTGTCCCAAAACCGACGTCCGTCATTCGGCCCGCGGTCCGTGGACCGGCTTGTCGGAACGATACCCTGATGCGCGGCAGTTCGCTCGCCACCCGCCTGTTCCTGTCTGCGACCGCCTGGGTGGTGGTGATCCTCGTCATCACCGGCATCGTTCTGTCGTCGGTTTACCGTGACGCGACCGAGCGCGCGTTCGATCGCCGCCTCAACCTCTATCTGCGCACTCTCGTGGCCGAAGTCGCCACGCCGGACGAGCCGCCCGATCATCAGTTCCAGTCGCTCGGCGAGCCGCTGTTCGAATTGCCGCTGTCCGGCTGGTATTGGCAGATCGCCCGTACCGACACCGACAAGGCGGAAACGCGGGCCTCGCGCTCGCTATGGGACAAGAAGCTGCCGAAGCTCGAGGACCGCGGCAGCAATTTGACCGCGGCCGGAGTCCGGCTCGGCTATGTCGATGGTCCCGAAGGCCAGGACCTGCGCATGGTGGAAAGGCCGGTCGATCTTGGCGCCGACGGCAAATTCCTGGTCAGCGTTGCCGGCGACGCCACCGAGATTTTCGACGAAACCCGCACCTTCGATTATTACCTGGGCGGCACCTTCGCGGCGCTCGGAATTGTGCTGCTGCTGACCACGATCTTCCAGGTCCGTTTTGGCCTGGCGCCGCTGAAGCGCATTTCCGACGCAATTGCCGACATCCGCTCCGGCCGCGCCGAGCGGCTCGAGGGTGAATTCCCGGTCGAAATCGCGCCGCTGGCGCGCGAGACCAACGCGCTGATCGACGCCAACCGGGAAATCGTCGAACGCGCCAGGACCCATGTCGGCAATCTCGCACATGCCATCAAGACGCCGCTCTCGGTGATCGTCAATGAAGCCTCCGCGCATGCCGCCGATCCGTTTGCGACCAAAATCCTGGCACAGACCGACGTAATGCGCGACCAGGTGGCGCATCATCTTGAGCGAGCGCGTATCGCCGCGCGGCTGACCATTATCGGCACCGTCACCGAAGTCGTGCCCGCGATTGAGGCGCTGCGCCGGACGATGGAGAAGATCCATCGCGATCGCGGCGTCGTCATCGAAGTCGAGGCCGACACGCAGGCGAAGTTTCGCGGCGAGCGGCAGGACCTTGAGGAGATGGCCGGCAATCTCGTCGACAACGCCTGCAAATGGGCGTCCTCGCAGGTGTTCGTCGAGGTGCGCCTGGAGCCGCCGCGGGAGCCCGGCGCCGGCCCGATCCTTCGCATCACCGTCGACGACGACGGGCGCGGGTTGTCGGCAGCCGAGCGCGCGCAGGTCTCGCGCCGCGGCCAGCGGCTGGACGAATCAAAGCCGGGTTCCGGACTTGGCCTGTCGATCGTGGTCGATCTGGCGGCCCTTTATGGCGGCAGCCTTTCGCTCGGCAATGCGCCGATCGGGGGACTGCGGGCCGAGTTGGTGCTGCCGGGGGTTTGAAGAGCTTTCGGGCCATATTCCGGTGCGCCCGATGCGCCTTGCGCTGTTCCTAAACGACTTCTTAACGTCGGCGCTTTTATGATGACCGGAGGATCGGTTCTGCGGTCCGCGACGCACGCATGCATACCGGGCGCATGAGCCAGACATCGACCGAGCGGCTGAGAGATTATCTCGCACAGCTTCCGCCGCAGGCGCAGGCGCTGCTGATGCGCGAGTTCGAACGCGCCATCGAGCGCGACGAAGACGCCTCGGTCGCGACCCTTGTGCTCGAACAATTGCGCAAGGTCGTGCGCGGAACCGACGAAGAGGCCCAGCCGCGTACCGACGATCCGGCGCGGCTGGTATTCCGCCCACTGGAGCCCTTTCTGGTCGAAGGCAGCTATCCGAAACGGCCGGGCCAGATCCGCCGCGCTTCCCTGCTTCCGGTGTGGCAATGGCTGATCCGCGACGGCGCGCCCGAACCGGCGCGCGAACTCGACGCGGCCCTGGCCGAGCTGCGGAATACCGCTACGCTGTCCGCGGTTGAACCGCCGGTCCGCGTATTCCAGCGTGCCGCGGCGGAGGCGATTGCCAGGATCGCGACCCCCGGTATCGGCGGTGACCGGCGCGCGCTGGCCCGCGTCGGTGCGCCGGACGTGATCGAGGATCTGCTGCCGATCGGCTCGATCCTGCAGGCCCGCGAGGCGCTGGACACCCTCAATGCAAGGCTTCCCTCCCACTTCAGGAATTTGGCGGAAACCGAGATCGCCTCGGTCGGCAAAGCGCTCAATGTTCCTTCCCTGCAGACGCCGCTGTTGCTGCCGTTTGCGCTGTCGCTGGTGATGCAGCGGCTGACGGCGCCCTGGCAAATCATCCGTCTCGCCATCAGGATGGCCGCATCCGACGATGAAATCCGCGTTGCTGCCACGCCCTATGGCGTAGCCGTCACCATTGCGCTGCACGATCTGTCCTATCTTGCCGCGGTGCTGCGGACCGATATCAGGCATGGGCATTTCGACAACGTCGCCGAGCATCTCAAGATGCTGCATGACGGGGTCCGAGGCTTGCGCACTGAACTTGATTTGCGTCACGATTCCTCGTGGGGCAAACAGTTGACGTCGATCCGGGCGGAAATCTCCAATGCGCTGCAGTCGGAGATCGACCGCGTGCCCGGCCGTGTCCGGCGTCTTCTCCGTCAGCGCGCCGACAAGGATATTTCCGCCGGTGCCAGCATCGACGGCGGCGATGTCGATGAAACCGCCGCCCTGATCGATTTCGTCGCGGTGTGCCGGACCTACGCCAGCGAACTTGCCATCAACGAGGTCACGCTGCGGACCTATTCCGATCTCCAGCAATACGTCGAAAAATCCACCGAGGCGCTGGTGCAGGCGCTGCGCGGCGGTGACGCCAGGACGCGCAGCTACCGGCAGATGCAGGTCCAGGCAGCCATCCGCTTCTGCGAGCTGTTGTTCGGCCAGGATTATGCGTCGCTGATGAGCAGGGCGGCCGAGAACGCAATGACGGGCGAACGCAATACTTCGCGTGCCGGTTAAGGATTAGTGTAAATCTCAGAAGATACAATTTCTGGTTGACCGTTTCGGGCGAGCGACGTACCTAGTCGGTATGAACTCGATCATCAGATTTGTCGAAGTTGAGAACCGCGTCATCTCCGCGACCTACCGGAACCTGATGCTCCGGGCAAGGGTAGTGCTCGTCGAGGGTTCCAGCGGGGAACAGCTGGCGGAGCCTGTCACCACGATTTCGTCTCCGGCCCCGAATGGATCCCTGAGGATCCGGCTGCCGGACTCGGTCAAATCGGGCGCATATTATCTGAAAGCGCTGAACGGGCATGGCGAGGTTGCCGCGCAAAGTATCGAGTTTTACGTGACTTAGCGCGAGGCCTTGGGCAGCGGCCGGGTGGAGAATTGTTAATTGCCCGGCTTGCCGCCCGTGGTGTAAAGCGGGCCATCGGCGCTGCCACGTGGTACGCCATCGGAACCCGCTTGATGACCCTTTGGTTTGTGTTCGCGCTGATGACGGCCGCGGCGATCTTCGCCGTGCTCTGGCCGTTGAGCCGCCGCGGCCGGCCGCGCCTCGAGGGCAGCGAGGCCACCGTCTACAAGGATCAACTTACCGAGATCGGTCGTGACGTTGCCGCCGGCCTGATCGGCGCTTCCGAGGCGGGGGCTGCGCGCGTCGAAATCAGCCGCCGCTTGCTGGCGGCGGCGGCGGCCGACGAGCGCGCGCCGCCGACCGTATCGAACGTCAGGTTGCGACGTGCCGCCGCGATCGTCGCCCTGGTCGGGCTGCCGGTCGTATCGGTGGCTTTCTACCTCCCGCTGGGCTCGCCGCGCCTCGGCGATTTTCCCCTGGCGGAACGTATCCGCGCGCCGGACGCCAGCGAGCCGCTCGCCAATCTGGTGGCGCAGGTGGAAGCGCATCTGGAGAAAAATCCGACCGACGGCCGCGGCTGGAACGTGCTTGCGCCGGTGCTGACGAAATTGGGCCGGTACGACGACGCGGTGCGCGCCTATCGCAATTCGATCGTCTATAGTGGCGACGGTGCGGAGCGTCGCGCCGATCTTGGCGAAGCCCTTGCCGGTGCGGCAGGTGGCGTCGTCACTGCCGAGGCCAAGGCGGAATTCGAACACGCCATCGCGATCGAGCCGGACGAGGTCAAGGCGCGTTACTTCCTCGGCGTTGCCGCCGCGCAGGACGGCCGCAACGCCGAAGCGGCGTCGATCTGGCGCGCGATGCTGGGACAGGCGTCTTCCGATGCGCCATGGCGTCCGCTCGTCCAGGCCGCCCTGGCCCGGGTCGATGGTTCGGCGGTGCCGGCATTGCCAAACGATACCGTAGCCGCGGCAAAGGACATGAATGAGGCCGATCGGGGCGCGATGATCCACAGCATGGTGGACCGCCTCGCCACCCGATTGAAGCAAAACGGTGACGATGTGGAGGGATGGCTGCGGCTGGTGCGGGCCTATATGGTAATGGGCGATCGCGACAGGGCGAAGAGCGCGCAGGCGGATGCCCGTCTGGCGGTCGCCAACGACGCAGAGCGGCTACGCCAGTTGAACGAGGGCCTGAAAAATCTCGGGCTTGATGGATGAGCATGATGCCGGAACGGCCTGATCGATCCCCGGACCCCATCACGCGCAGGATTGAAGGGCTCGCATGACACGCAGGCAGCGGCGTTTGACCATGATCGGAGGCTCGCTCGCGGTGCTCGCCATCGCCGCGGCGCTGGTGCTGAACGCGATGCGCGATTCCATCGTGTTTTTCTCGACGCCCGCGGTGGTGGTCGAAAAGCACATTCCGGCCGGGCGGCGTTTCCGGCTCGGCGGCCTGGTCGAACCGGGATCGCTGGTACGCGGCGACAATTTGGTGGTGACCTTCAAGGTCGGTGACGGCAATGCCACGCTGCCGGTCGCCTATCGGGGGATCCTCCCCGACCTGTTCCGCGAAGGGCAGGGCGTCGTCGCCGAAGGCGCGCTTGATGCCGCGGGCGTGTTCAGGGCCGACACCGTGCTCGCCAAGCACGACGAGACCTATATGCCCAAGGAGGTCGCCGATGCTCTGAAAAAGCAGGGCCACTGGAAGGACGACTACGGCGCGAAGCCGGCGCCCCGCGCGGCGGCCGGGAAGACGTCACAGGCGGCGCAAAACGTGCCGCAGGCAGCGCCGGATACGGCGCAAGGAGTACGGCAATGATCGCGGAAGCCGGGCATTATGCGCTGGTGCTGGCCCTCGGCCTCGCCTTGATCCAGTCCACCGTGCCGATCCTCGGCGCGCGCTGGCGCGATCCCGCCCTGATGAATGTGGCGCGTTCGACCGCGCTGGCGCAACTGCTGTTCGTCGCGGGATCGTTCGCCGCGCTGGTGACGCTGCACGTCACCTCCGACTTTTCCGTCGTCAACGTGTTCGAGAATTCGCATTCGATGAAGCCGCTGATCTACAAGATCACCGGCGTCTGGGGCAATCATGAAGGCTCGATGCTGCTATGGGTGACGATCCTGGCGCTGTTCGGCGGCCTCGTGGCGGCGTTCGGCAACAATCTGCCGCTGTCGCTGCGCGCCCATGTACTGGCGGTGCAGGCCTGGATCGCCGCGACGTTCTATCTGTTCATCCTGCTCACCTCGAACCCGTTCCTGCGCATCGCCGTTCCGCCGATCGAGGGCCGAGACCTCAATCCGGTCCTGCAGGACATCGGCCTCGCGGTTCATCCGCCGATGCTCTATCTCGGCTACGTCGGTTTCTCGATCTCGTTTTCATTTGCGGTCGCCGCCCTGATCGAAGGCCGCATCGACGCGGCCTGGGCCCGCTGGGTTCGGCCGTGGACGCTGCTGGCGTGGATATTCCTCACCCTTGGCATCGCGATGGGCTCGTACTGGGCCTATTACGAACTCGGCTGGGGCGGCTGGTGGTTCTGGGATCCAGTCGAGAATGCCTCGCTGATGCCGTGGCTGGCCGGCACCGCGCTGCTGCATTCCGCGGTGGTGATGGAAAAGCGCAACTCGCTCAAGGTCTGGACCATCCTGCTTTCGATCCTGACGTTCTCGCTGTCGCTGCTCGGCACTTTCCTGGTGCGTTCGGGCGTGCTGACATCGGTGCATGCGTTCGCGACCGATCCGACCCGCGGCGTCTTTATCCTGCTGATCCTCTGCATCTTCATCGGCGGCAGCCTGACACTGTATGTCTGGCGGGCATCGGCGCTGAAACAAGGTGGTCTGTTCGCGCCGATCTCGCGCGAGGGCGCGCTGGTGCTGAACAACCTGTTACTGACGACGGCCTGCGCGACTGTCTTCATCGGAACGCTGTATCCGCTCGCGCTTGAAGTCCTGACCGGCGACAAGATTTCAGTCGGCGCGCCGTTCTTCAATCTCACTTTCGCACCGCTGTTCGTGCCGCTGATGGTCGCGGTGCCGTTCGGGCCGTTGCTGGCGTGGAAGCGCGGCGATCTGCTTGGCGCGGCGCAGCGCCTCACCGCGGCCGGCGCTGCGGCGCTGATCGCCGTTGCGGTGCTGTGGGCGTGGACCCGCGGCGGCAGCGCATTGGCCCCGCTTGCGATCGGGCTTGCCGTTTTTGTCATCGCCGGGGCGCTCAGCGATCTCGCCGAACGCACCGGCCTGTTTCGCTTGCCGTTGACGACTGCCTTGCGGCGCGCCCGCGGATTGCCGCGCGCGAGTTGGGGCTCGGTATTCGCCCATGCCGGCGTCGGCGTCGCCTTGATGGGCATCGTCTGCGAGACCACGTGGAACACCGAATATATCGGGACCATGAAGCCCGACGACGTCGCCAAGGTCGCCGGCTATGCACTCAAGCTCGACGGCGTGTCGCAGCGGCAGGGGCCGAATTATCGGGAAATGGTGGCGCAATTCACCGTCAGCGAGGGTGGCACGCGGCTGAGCACGATGACGCCGTCGAAACGAAGCTTTACCACCCGCAGCACGACGACCACCGAGGCCGCATTGCTGACGCGCGGCGTCAGCCAGCTTTATATTTCGCTGGGCGATACCGCGGCTGACGGTTCGATCGCGGTGCGCATCTACCACAAGCCGATGGTGCTTCTGATCTGGTTCGGCCCTGTGTTGATGGCGTTCGGCGGCATGTTGTCGCTGTCGGACCGGCGGCTCCGGGTCGGGGCGCCGAAGCCCGCCAGGGCCACCCAGGGGCTGCAGCCGGCGGAGTGATCGATTGAGGAAACTTCTCGCCTGCTTGTTTGTCGTCGCTGCCATGATCGGCGCATCCGCCGCCTACGCGGTGCAGCCGGACGAGATCATGTCGGATCCGGTCAAGGAAGCGCGGGCGCGGGTTTTGTCGCGCGAGCTGCGCTGCATGGTTTGCCAGAACCAGTCGATCGACGATTCCGAGGCACCGCTGGCGCGCGATTTGCGGCTGCTGGTGCGGGAGCGGATTGCCGCCGGCGACAGCGATGCACAGGTGCTCGATTTTCTGGTGGCGCGCTACGGCGAATTCGTGCTGCTGAAACCCCGGTTCGAACCGGCCACATTGCTGCTGTGGCTGCTGTCACCGCTGGCGCTGGCCGGAGGCGGCCTCGCGCTGTGGGCCTATAACCGGCGGCGTTCGAAATCCGCCGCAAGCGAAGATCCGGCCCTGTTCGAATTGACCGCGGAAGAAGAGGCGCGATTGCAGCGCCTGATCGGAACGGAACCGTCGCCGAACAATCCGGCCTAGCAGAACGGTTTCCCTTAGGTTTCGCTTAGGTTTCGCTTAGGTTTCCCTTGGGTTTCGCTTAAGTTTCCCTTGAGCTGAACCGCGGTCGCCCTGCGATAAACTGCCGCACGGGTTCACAGGTTTATTACAAAAGTTTAATTCCCTCGCCAGCGCATCGTAAGGCGGAGATACCCATCTTCAGAACCACAAGTTCAGAACCACAAGGTGCTTGCGGCCCGCACCGTCGATTCAGGCCCTGGAGACTCTCTAAATGACCGACCGTCCGACCGATCTTTCTTCGCTTCCGTCCTATCAGTCGCCCCGCCGTTCGCTGTTCTCCGCGCGCAAGTTTGCATTGATGGCCTCTGTCGCCGCCGGCCTCGGCATTGCGGTCTACGGCTTCGGCCCGTCGCATGACCCGGCCAACATCTTCAGCAGCCCTGCGCAGGCGCAGGTCAATACCGAGGTCAGCAAGGTCGCGCAGCCGGTCGGTTTTGCCGACATCGTCGAGCGTGTGAAGCCTTCGGTGATTTCGGTGAAGGTCAACATCAACGAGAAGGTTTCCAAGGAAGACGGCGAGGAATCGCCGTTCCAGCCGGGCTCGCCGATGGAACGCTTTTTCCGGCGCTTTGGCGGCCCTGACGGCCTGCCGCCGGGCCTGCGCGGCGGCCACGGGCATGGCGTGGTGACCGGCCAGGGTTCCGGCTTCTTTATTTCCGCCGACGGCTATGCCGTCACCAACAATCACGTCGTCGACGGCGCCGACAAGGTCGAAGTGACGACCGATGACGGCAAGGTCTACAAGGCCAAGGTGATTGGAACCGACGCGCGCACCGACCTTGCCTTGATCAAGGTCGAGGGCGGCTCGGACTTCCCGTTCGCCAAGCTCTCCCAGGGCAAGCCGCGGATCGGTGACTGGGTGCTCGCGGTCGGCAATCCGTTCGGTCTCGGCGGCACCGTCACGGCCGGCATTGTCTCGGCCAGTGGCCGCGACATCGGCAACGGTCCGTATGACGATTTCCTCCAGATCGACGCGCCGGTGAACAAGGGCAACTCCGGTGGCCCGGCGTTCAACACCAACGGTGAAGTGATCGGCGTCAACACCGCGATTTATTCGCCTTCCGGCGGCAGCGTCGGCATCGCGTTCTCGATCCCGGCACCGACCGTCAAGAGCGTGATCGCGCAGCTCAAGGACAAGGGCAGCGTCAGCCGCGGCTGGATCGGCGTTCAGATTCAGCCGGTGACCGCCGACATCGCCGACAGCCTCGGATTGAAAAAGGCTGAAGGCGCGCTGGTTGCGGAGCCCCAGGCCAACGGTCCGGCATCCAAGGCCGGGATTGAATCCGGCGACGTGATCACGGCGGTGAACGGCGAGACGGTCAAGGATGCCCGCGAACTCGCCCGCACCATCGGCGGCCTGGCGCCCGGCAATGCGGTGAAGCTCAACGTGCTGCACAAGGGCCAGGACAAGGTCGTCAACCTTACGCTGGGCCAATTGCCGAATACCGTCGAGGCCAAGGCCGACAACGACAATGATAATCGCGGCGGCGCGACCCGAGGTACCGACGTGCCGAAGCTCGGCATGACGATCGCGCCCGCCAACAGCGTCGCCGGCGCCGGCAAGGAAGGCGTCGTCGTCACCGAGGTCGATCCGAAGAGTGCGGCGGCCGAGCGTGGCTTCAAGGAAGGCGATGTGATTCTCGAAGTCGCCGGAAAGAACGTCGCCAATGCGGGAGACGTGCGCGAAGCGATCAACGCCGCGCGGTCCGACAACAAGAACAGCGTCCTGATGCGGGTCAAGACCGGCGGGGTATTGCGCTTTGTCGCGGTGCCGCTGGCAAAGGGTTGAGACCAGGCATCGAACGTTCGACAGGATGGAGGGTGTCGCCGGCATTAGTCGCCCCCGCCGACGGCTCTCTCCTGGGGGCGGGTCAAAAACTCGCTCCCTCAGTTACCTTCCGGTGGAATACGCCCCCCTCCGTCGGGAGGTCAAAGGGCGGTGAGGTCCCCCCAGCTTCACCGCCCGCGTTTTTTTGCTGAATCGAGAGGTGTCGGCTCGCCTTGCATGATGATGCCGACCGCGCCATGGTGACAGAAGGCTGATCCACTTGACCGCGACCGATCCCCAAATGCGCCTGCTGATCATTGAAGACGACCGCGAGTCCGCCGACTATCTGGTGAAGGCGTTTCGCGAAGTCGGCTACATCGCCGATCTCGCCGGCGATGGCGAGGAGGGATTGGCGCTCGCCGACACCGGCGACTACGACGTGCTGGTGATCGACCGGATGCTGCCCAAGCGCGACGGACTGTCGCTGATCGGTTCGCTGCGCGAGAAGGGCAACCGCACGCCGGCGCTGATCCTGTCGGCGCTCGGACAGGTCGATGATCGCATCAAGGGCCTGCGCGCCGGCGGCGACGACTACCTGCCAAAGCCCTATTCCTTCGCCGAGCTGCTCGCGCGGGTCGAAGTACTGTCGCGGCGCCACGGCGGCCCAGCCGAGGAAACCACCTATCGCGTCGGCGATCTCGAACTCGATCGTCTCTCGCACCGCGTCGCCCGCGGCAAGGACGAATTGACGCTGCAGCCGCGCGAGTTCCGGCTGCTGGAATATCTGATGAAGCACGCAGGGCAGGTGGTGACGCGAACCATGCTGCTGGAAAACGTCTGGGATTATCATTTCGATCCGCAGACCAACGTCATCGACGTGCACATTTCGCGGCTGCGCTCGAAGATCGACAAGGGCTTCGAACGGCCGTTGCTGCACACGATCCGCGGCGCGGGATACATGATCCGTGACGGCATTCGGTAAACTGGTCCGCACCACGGCGTTTCGGCTGACGCTGGTCTATCTGTTCTTGTTTGCCCTGTTTGCCGCCTCGCTGCTGGGCTTTTTCGCCTGGAACACGCGCCGGTTGATCACTGAACAGATCACTACCACGGTGAATGCGGAGATCGGCGAAATCGCCGACATTTATGCGCGCCGCGGGCTGCACGGTCTCGTCATCACCATCGAGAACCGGGCGCTGCGGCCCGGTGCCAACCTTTATCTCGTGACCACGCCGGCGGGGATGGCGGTCGCCGGCAATGTCGGCTCGCTCGCGGCCGGCGTGATGGGGACATCGGGCTGGTCGGAGACCGCCTATCGTCGGCTTGACGACCAGGACACTGCGGATCATCGCGCGCTGGTGCGCGTCACCGAACTGTCGAGCGGCTTTCGGCTGCTGGTCGGCCGCGACCTCGAGGAACGCCGGCGGCTGCTCGGCATCGTCGCCAAGGCCGCACAATGGTCGCTGTTGATCGTGGTCGTGCTCGGCCTCGGCGGCGGCGTCTTTGTCGCACGCCGCGTCTTGTACCGCATCGATGCCATGACCGGCACGACGCAGCGCATCATGGCGGGCGATCTGAGCGGACGGCTGCCGGTCGGCCGCAGCGGCGACGAACTCGACCGCCTGGCGGAAAACCTCAACGCCATGTTGGAGCGGATCGAGGCCCTGATGATGGGCCTCAAGGAAGTTTCCGACAACATCGCCCACGATCTGAAGACTCCGCTGACACGACTGCGCAATCGCGCCGAAGACGCGCTGGCGAAATCCAGCAACGAGGCCGAATACCGCGCAGCGCTGGAACGCACCATCGAGGAATCCGACGGCTTGATCCGTACCTTCAACGCACTATTGATGATCGCGCGCGCCGAATCCGGCCAGGCGCGTGACAATATGGACGACTTCGACGCCGCCGCGGTCGCCAACGGCATTCACGAGCTTTATGAGCCGCTTGCGGAGGACGATGGCATGACACTGCGTGTCAAGACGATGCCGGCACCGCTGCACGGCAATCGCGAGCTGATCAGCCAAGCGTTGGCCAATCTCGTAGAGAATGCGATCAAATACGGCAAGCCCGCACCGGCCGCGCAGCCGCTTGGCGCCGATGCGGTCGCCGGCGCCGCAAAAGAGATCATGATCGAAGCGCAGCGCGACGGCGATCGCGTTCTGCTCAGCGTCACCGACCATGGCCCGGGGATCCCCGTGGCCGACCGCGGCCACGCCGTGGAGCGATTTGTGCGCCTGGAGGCAAGCCGCACCCAGCCAGGTTCCGGGCTGGGATTAAGCCTGGCGTCGGCGGTCGCCACGCTGCATGGCGGTGAGTTGAGGCTCGGCGACGCCGAGCCGGGATTGCGTGCGACACTGGCGCTTCCCGCGCTGGTCGGCGACGTCGGTGACAGGCTTGCGGCGCAATTGCCTGATGTGTCACAAAAGGTGGCATGATCTCCTCCGCGAAGGGCGACGCGGACCAACGTCGTCTGGCCGCGCGGGTCGTGGACGGGCCGCATGTGTCCGCACCTGCCGAAGCCGAACAGCGTCTGGCAGGGTGGCTCGTTGATCTCGAGCCGCGGCAGGCGGCTGCGATCCGCGAGCTTGCCGCGCGGTATCCTTGCCTCAACATCATGCTTCTCGGCATTGCGGAGGCCTCACCCTATCTGTTCGACCTGCTGCGGGCCGATGCCGCGCGCGCGATCCGGCTGTTTGGTTGTACGCCGGAGCTGCACCTCGCCCGGTTGATCGAACACACCTGTCGCGACGTCGAGGCGGCATCGAGCGAAGCCGATGCGATGCAATTGCTGCGCCGGATGAAATCGGAAGCCGCGCTGCTGATTGCGCTATGCGACATCGGCGGTGTGTTGCCGGTGATGCAGGTAACCGCTGGATTGACCGACCTTGCGGTCGCCGCCGTGCGATCGGCGCTGCGCTATCTGTTGCGGCAGGAAGCGGCGCGGGGGCGATTGTCGCCGTCCAATGTCGATCGCCCCGAGGAGAACAGCGGACTGATCGTGCTTGCGATGGGCAAGATGGGCGCCGGCGAGCTGAACTTTTCCAGCGACATCGACCTGATCGTGTTTTTCGATGCCGAAGCGTCGACACTGGCGACCGATATCGAGCCGCAACCGTTTTTTGTCCGCCTCACGCAGGCGCTGGCGCGACTTCTGCAGCAGCGTTCCGGCGATGGCTATGTGTTCCGGGTCGATCTGCGGCTGCGGCCGGACCCGGCCTCGACGCAGGTGGCGATCTCGACCGCCTCGGCGCTCGACTATTATGAGCGGGAAGGGCGGACCTGGGAGCGTGCCGCCATGATCAAGGCGCGGCCTTGTGCCGGCGACGCCAGGGCCGGCGAGGCGCTGATCGCGGAAATCGCGCCCTTTGTCTGGCGCAAGCATCTCGATTTCGCAGCGCTCGCCGACGTCCATGACATGAAACGGCAGATGCAGACGTTTCGCGGTCAAAGCGAGATCGCGGTCGAGGGCCATAACGTCAAGGTCGGGCGCGGCGGCATTCGCGAAATCGAGTTCTTCGCCCAGACACAGCAACTGATCGCCGGCGGCCGGCATCCGGAACTACGGGTGCGGCCGACGCTCGAGGCCCTGAGCGTGCTGGCGTCAAGCCACTGGATCACCCGGGAGGCGAGGGACGAGATGTCGGCCGCCTATCAATTCCTGCGGCGGGTCGAACACCGGCTGCAGATGGTCGCCGACGAGCAAACCCATACGCTGCCCGAGGATCCCGAGGCGGTCGAACGCTTCGCCTGTTTCTTCGGCTATGACAACCGCGCTGCATTCGCAAAAGACCTTCTCGGCCATCTCAATGTGGTCCATGGCCATTACAGCAAGCTGTTTGAAGGCGACCCGACCGGCACGGCGAAGCTGCCGGCAGTTGACTATGGCGGGGGCCCGGACGATCCTCGCCTGATCGAGCATCTGGCCGCGATCGGTTTCAAGAAGCCGCTGGTGGTAGCGAAAACGGTGCAGCAATGGATCGCCGGCGACTACCGGGTGTTTCGGCTGGCGGCGACGCGGAATGCCTTCGTCGAGTTTGTCCCGGCGTTGATCGCGAGCCTTGCACATGCCGAAGAGCCCGACGACGCGGTGGCGGCTTTCGACCGCTTCCTGCAGGCGCTGCAGCGTGGCGGCCGGCTGGTCTCGCTGCTCAGCCAGAACAGCGACCTCGTGGCCCTCGTGGCCCTCATCCTCGGCGCCGCGCCGCGGCTTGCCGACATGCTGGCGCGGCAGCCGCAGATCATGGATGGGTTGATCGATCCGCGCTTCTTCGGCGCGATGCCGGACCAGCGTGAATTGTCGGCGCGCCTCGCGGCGACCCTGGCCGATGCCAATTCCTACGAGGAGTTCCTCGACCGCCTGCGGTTGTTCGGTCAGGAGAGCCTGTTTCTGATCGGCACGCGAATCCTGTCCGGCACGGTGTCGGCTTCGCAGGCCAGCGTCGCCTTCGCCGATGTCGCCGAGGGCATCGTCGATACCGTGCACGGCCTGGTGACCGAGCGGTTCGCAGCCCAGCATGGCCGGATCAAGCGGCAGGAGACGGCGATCCTCGCGATGGGCAGGCTTGGCAGCCGCGAAATGACCGCCTCGTCGGATCTCGATCTGATCCTGCTGTACGATTTCGACCATGACGAACCGGACTCCGACGGTGCACGATCGCTGCAGGGCGCGCATTATTTCGCGCGCTTTACCCAGCGGCTGATCAGCGCATTCACGACGCGGACCAATTATGGCGTGCTCTATGACGTGGATATGCGGCTGCGCCCGTCCGGCCGCGCCGGCCCGGTGGCCTCGCGGCTCGACTCGTTTGCCCAATACCAGGATCGCGAGGCCTGGACCTGGGAGCACATGGCCCTGACCCGCGCCCGGGTGATTTCAGCCTCGCCGCAATTCCGCGGCAGGATCGAGGCCATCATCCGCGAGGTGCTGACGCGGCCGCGGGACGCCGCCAGCATTGCCGTCGACGTTGCCGACATGCGCCGGGCGGTTGCGCTGGAAAAGGGCGAGGGCGACGTCTGGGACATCAAATATGCTGCCGGCGGCATGCTCGACGTCGATTTCATGGCACAATATCTCCAGCTTGTTCACGCCGCCGACAAGCCGGACATTCTCAATGTCAGCACGCTGCAGGTACTCGACAACGCCCTGCGGCTCGGCGTGCTGCCGCGATCCTCGGCGGAAATCCTGCGTTCCGCGACGCGCCTCTATCACGACCTGACGCAGATTCTGCGGCTCTGCGTCAACGACAAATTCAGGCCGGAAGTCGCCGGAGAGGATTTGTTGCGGATCATGGCGCGGGCCGGTGACGCCCCGGATTTCTCCTCGCTCGAGGCGCGGGTACGGGAGACCCAGGCCGAGGTGCGGCGGGTGTTTGTGACGCTGACCGGCGCCGGCAGCGGCTAATTTGGATCAGGCGGCCTCGGATATCTTCGCCGACGCCGTCCGCACGTCGCGCGGCAGCGACACGCGGACCACGGTGCCGGCGCCGAGCTTCGAGCGCAGCCGCATCGATCCGCCGTGCAGATCGGTCAGCGACCTCGCGATCGCGAGCCCAAGTCCCGAACCGTGATAGGTCTTGGTGAGCTGGCTCTCGACCTGCTCGAACGGCCTGCCGAGCCGCACCAGCGAATGCGGCGCGATGCCGATGCCGGTGTCGGCGATCGTCAGGAGGATGGAGTCGTTGAGCAGCCGGCTGCGCACCACCACCCTGCCGCCATCGGGCGTGAATTTGACCGCATTGGACAACAGATTGACGATGATCTGCTTGATCGCGCGGCGATCGGCCACCACCTGGATGCTGCCTTCGATATCGGCGTCGAGCTGCAGCTTCTTGTCATCGGCGCGTCCGGACACCACACGGAGCGATTCCGCGAGCGTCTTCGACAAATCGAGCTGTTCCAGGTCAAGCTTCATCCGCCCGGCCTCGATCTTCGACATATCCAGGATGTCGTTGATGACCTCGAGCAGGTAGTGACCGCTGGTCAGGATGTCGTGGCAGTATTCCTGGTATTTTTCCGAGCCAAGCGCGCCGAACATGCCGCTTCCCATGATCTCGGAGAATCCGATGATGGCGTTGAGCGGCGTGCGCAGCTCGTGGCTCATGTTGGCGAGGAACTTGGACTTGGTCTGGTTGGCTTCCTCGGCGCGGTTTTTTTCTTCGGAATATTTTTCGGCGAGATCGGCGAGTTCGATGGCTTGCTGTTCGAGCGCCGTCTGCGACCGTTTCAGGTCGCTCACGGTGGCGCGCAGCCTGAGATCATTGTCGACCAGTTTCTGTTCGTGCTCCTTGATGCGGGTGATGTCGGTTCCGACCGAGACGTAGCCGCCATCCTTGGTGCGGCGCTCGCTGATATGCAGCCAGCTGCCGTCGTCGAGCTGGGCCTCGAAGGTGCGCGCTCCAGGCGCCAGGGTGGCGGGGTCGTGCAACCGGGTGCGAACCTCGGGCATGCTGCCGACCTCGATCACGGTTTCATAGGAGGTGCCCGGGGTCACCGCCGCATCCGGCAGCTTGTGCAGGCGCTGGAAGTGCGAATTGCACAGCACCAGCCGATCGTCGGCATCCCACAGCACGAAGGCTTCCGGAATGGTCTCGATCGCATCGCGCAGCCGCAGGTCGGCCTCGACGGTCTTTTCCGCCAGACTCTTCTGCTCGGTGATGTCGACGGCTATGCCGATCAGGTGCAGACCGGTATCGCCCGCGGCGTGACCGAGCTCGCAGCGAACGCGTAGCCAGATCCAGTGACCCTCGGTGTGCCGCATCCGGAAGGTCTGGTCGATTTGGCCGGTCTTCGAGGCGATCAACCGGTCGGCGATCTCGAACAGATCGATATCGTTGGAATTCACCAGCGCGTTGACCTCGCCGAAGGTCAGCAGGTCGCTGCGGGCGTCGAGGCCCAGCATCGTGAACATCGATTGCGACCAGAAGATCCGGCCGCGCGACAGGTCCCAATCCCACAATCCACAGCGGCCGCGGTTGAGCGCGGTATCGATCCGGCCGCGCACGGCGTCATTGATGAGGTCTCCCTCGCGGGCGCGGGTCGACTGCCAGTGGAATGCGAAGCCCAGGATCAGCACGACAAAGCCGGTGGTGGCGGAGAGCGTGACCGACAGCGCGGCGTCGGAGCGCCAGAGCGAGGCGTTGTTTTCCTGGATGACGATGACCCGGCCGGGCAGCGACCGCACCAGCCGCTGGACTGCCAGCGCGCCGCCACCGTTGGGCAGTGTGAGTTCGGCGACGCCGGCGAACTGCCCCGTCGCGCTCAGCGGCAGCGCCGCACTGATGACGTCGAGAATGCGGTCGTTGTCTCCGATCGGGGCTTCGATCGGGATGCGGGCGAGCACGCGCTGGTCCGTGCCGGTGACGATGATATGCCGGCCCGCCGCGAAGCCCCATGACGGAATCAGGCCGGGAAGCAGGCTTTGCAGCCGCCCGATGGTTGCCGCGCGATCCTGTCGAACCGAAGCCAGGCGGTCGAGACGCTCTGCGAGCAGATCGGCAACCGCCGCGAGGTCGCGTTTGGTCGAGTCGCGCTTGAGACGGATTTGATCGACCACCTGCACGAACGCGCCGAGGCAGATGGTGATCAGGAACGCGATGATCAGGGTAGGCACGGCGCGGCGAAGCGCAGGTTCCGCCGTCAAAAGCCGGTGATACGCCGGTTTCGCGATCGATTGCGCCAATCCCTTGATCGAATCGGATTGGACGCACGCGTTCGCGCCGTGTGCGCGCGGCATGCCCTTGACCCCCATGGAAATATTTTCTGAACGCCGATCGGAAGAACCCCACTCGCTTCCGAATCACAGCGATTTGAATCCAGTTTTCGGGCACTGTCGAGAGTCAACGATTCCTTAATGAAAATAAATCTTATCCAATGCAAGTTCCTAGTCGCGAAGTGAATATCAAGTGAGTCCGAAACGAGAACATGGGTCGTTATTCCGCCGCTATGGCGTTTTCGAGCGAAGCGGGTACCGGTTCGCGTGAAGAAAACGCGTCAAAGCAACAAATTAAAGCCCGGCTCTGATTCAATCAGAACCGAACAGGCTTCAGGCCCTACGCGGCTCGGCGTGACTGATGACACGCTTCACGGTCGGAAACGCGCGGCGCAAGGCGCGCTCGATCTCATCGACGCTCTCGTGAACCTTGATCACGCTCATCGAGGGGGCTGCACGGCAATGGAAGTTCACGATCTCGCCGGCGTCGGTATCGCGCACCCGTACATTATGGATATCGTGAATGGCGCCATCGGCGGCAAATCCCGACAATGCGGTCCTGATCGCGTCGATCCGGTCGGGCGCGGCGTCGGAGCCGAGCGGCAACCCGGGTTCCAGCGGCTCGATGTGGGTATCGACCTCGACATCCTCGCCGAATTCCTCGCGGATGTTCCGTTCGAGGTCCTGGGCGATGTCGTGGGCTGCGGCGAGCGCCATATCGCCGTCCACTTCGAGGTCGATGCTGACGGTGAGCTTGCCGCCGAGATCATGCACGGTGACATGGTGGACGGCGAGACCTGAATTGCGCGCGATCACCATGATGCGTTCGCGCACGCTCTCGTTGTTGCGCGCGACCGGCACCGCGGTAAATGTCAGATCGGCGTCGTCAAGCGCGTGGGTGACCGCCTGCTGGGCCTTGCGCTTGATTTCGTCGATTCGATCGATCGGATAGGTGCGCGGAACCTGCACAACGGCGTCGATGAAGTGGGTCGGTCCCACCATCCGCACCCGCAGCCGCTCGACATCGACGACGCCGGGCACAGCCTTGATCGCTGCGGCGGCTGTCTCCGACACACCGGCGGGGGCCTGGTCGAGCAGGGTTTCCACGGTGGATCGCGCCAGCCGCAATCCCAGCGCCGAGATCACCACCGCGACGCCGATCGCGGCTGCGGCATCGCCCCAGGCATACCCCAACCCCGAAAGCGCCAGTCCGACAATCACCGCGACCGAGCCGAGCACGTCGGATGCAAAATGCATCGCATCGGCGGCCAGCGCCTGGCTCTTGGTGTCGCGGGCGGTGCGATGCAGCGCCAGGGCGCGCCAGAGGTTCACGGCGATGTCGAGCAGTAGCACGGCGAACGGGATTGCCGACAGCGTCGGTGGCGTCGCGCCTTCGCGCAGACGGCTATAGGCTTCGACCAGAATGCCGCCCGCCAGCACATACAGCATCGCGATCACGCCCAGCGCCGAAAGGCTTTCAAGCTTGCCGTGACCGTAATGGTGCTCGGCGTCGGCGGGGCGATCGGAAAACCGAACCACCAGCCAGGTGATGACAGTCGCAACCAGATCCACCGAACTGTGCAGGGCTTCGGAAATCAGCGCGAGACTGCCGATGGCGACACCGACCACGAATTTCGCAGCCGCCATGGCGGCGCTGGCAATGATCGAGATCGCCGCGACGCGGGCTTTGGCACTGTGAACGGGAGGGTTCATGAGCGCGGGTTTAGCAGCCCGCCATGCAACATTAAAGCGGCGATCAAATGCGCTATCGCCACTCACTTGCAGCAGCAATTGTTGCAAACTGTTCCTACTTGAATCAGGCCGGACGCTTACAGCGTCACGACAATCTTGCCGAAATGCTGGTTGGCTTCCATGCGGTCGAATGCCTTGCCGATGTCGGCGAATGCAAACACCTTGTCGATCGGCAATAGCAGTTTGCGCGATTCCACCGCCGGCCAGATATCCTTGCGAACTTCGTCGAAGATCTCGCGGATCTCCTCGATCGAGCGGGTGCGGAAGGTGACGCCGATATAGTTGATCCGGCGTGCGGCATGCAGGTCAAAGTTGAAGTCGCCATGGGTGCCGCCGAGCCTGCCGACATTGACGATGCGGCCCTTGATTTTGGTGGCAGCGAGATTCTGGCTGGCGACCTTGCCCGAAACCTGGTCGACGATCAGGTCGACGCCCTCGCCGCCGGTTGCGTCCAGCACCTGCTTGACCCAGCCGGGGTCGCTGGAATCCACCGCCAGATCGGCGCCGAATTCCCTCAACCGGCCGCGCCGCATGGCGTCGGTCGAGGAGCCGATCACGATTTTGGCGCCCTTGAGCTTCGCGATCTGCATCGCCATCAGGCCGACGCCGGAGCTCGCGCCCTGGATCAGGGCCGACTGGCCGGCCTGCAGGGCGCCGTTCGTCACCACCGCATTGTGCATGGTGGCGAGCGCGACGGGCAGGGAGGCTGCGTCCTGGTAGCTCATATTGCTGCTGGCAGGGATGTGAAACAGCCGGCCGTGATCCGCCAGCGTGTATTCGGCGAATGCGGCGCCGCCCGATCCCATCACGCGGTCGCCCACCTTGACGCCTTTGGCATCGGAACCGAGTTCGGCGATTTCGCCTGCCCATTCCATGCCGAGCACGGTGCCGAGGCCGCCGGCGCCGCCATGGGCGTGGCCCTTGGTCATGCCGAGGTCGGCGCGATTGAGGCCGCAGGCGCGAACCCGAACCAGCACCTGCGTACCCTTCGGCGCGGGCTTTGCGACGTCGGCGATTTCAGCGCCATTGGCGCCGTAGACAAAGGCCTTCATGACATCATCTTCCGCTGTTGGAGAGGGGGCGGCTATTCTGCCGCTTCGCGGCGCAGACCGGACATCATGGCTTCGAGCCGGCTTTGAATGATGGCTTCGGCGTCACGGATGATGCGCGACACGAGCTCGGCGCAGCTCGGGATGTCGTGAATCAACCCCTGCACCTGCCCGGCGGACCAGATGCCTTCATCGGCATCGCCGCTGGCGTAGACCATCTTGCCGCGTGCGCCGGCGACGAGATCGCGCACCTGCTCGAAGGTGGCGCCTTCCTTTTCCATCGCGACGACCTTGGTGCTGACCGCGTTCCTGGCGACCCGCGAGGTGTTGCGCATGGTGCGGAAGATCAGCTCGGTCTCGCGCTCGTCATTGGCGACGATCTTCTCCTTGATCAACTGGTGGATCGGGCTCTCTTTGGTGCACATGAAGCGGGTACCCATGTTGATACCCTCGGCGCCCAGCGCCAGCGCCGCGACCAGCCCGCGGCCGTCGCCGAAGCCGCCCGAGGCGATTATCGGAATCCTGACCTTGTCGGCAGCGACCGGGATCAGGATCAGGCCGGGTGTGTCGTCTTCGCCGGGATGGCCGGCGCATTCGAAGCCGTCGATCGAAATGGCATCGACCCCCATGCGCTCAGCCGACAGCGCGTGGCGGACGCTGGTGCATTTGTGCACGACCTTGATGCCGTGCTTCTTGAATTCGGTGACGTGCTCCTGCGGCTTGTTGCCGGCGGTCTCGACGATCTTGATGCCGCTCTCGATGATGGCCTGCCGATATTCGGCATAAGGCGGCGGCTTGATCGAGGGAAGAATGGTCAGATTGACGCCGAACGGCTTGCCGGTCAGGCCACGGCAGCGGGCGATTTCCCGGGTCAGATCCTCGGGCGTTGGTTGCGTCAGCGCGGTGATGAAGCCGAGCGCGCCGGCATTGGCGACGGCCGCCACCAACTCCGCACGCCCGACCCATTGCATGCCGCCCTGCACGATCGGGTGTTCGACACCGGCGAGTTCGGTAAACCGCGTTTTGATCATGTTGGACCCCTGAACATTTCCCCCGGCGCGGCACCAGCGTGCCCGCTGATCTTTTTCGGGTTTTGAGCGGGCAGGATGCCGTCAGGACCGGCAAATGTCCATTGCGCCACAAGTGTCGCCCGAACAAATCGAGCGGAAATGGCCAGGTCAGGCGACCGATCGCGCCGCCGTCGTCGCTTCTTCATCGAACGCGGTGGAGATGTCGCGGACGCTGACGACGCCGATCAGGCTGTAATTGTCGATCACAGGCAAATGACGGATGTGGTTTTTGTTCATGAGATGACGAACGTGTTCGAGCGTATCGCTCGAACTGCAGGACACCAGTTGCTGCACCGAAATCAGTTGCGAGACCTTGAGGCTGACGCCGGCCGCGCCGTGTTCGGCAATCGCGCGCACGACATCGCGTTCCGTGAACATGCCGACCGCGGTATTGCCTTCGGTCCGCACGACGTCCTTGACCACGAGCGCGCTGATATTGCTGGCGCGCATGAG
>Ga0208849_1000192_pt1 | contig 59872 bp, 61 predicted proteins | sample NGESurdeep072012_10_FD_184470 | JGI IMG/M metagenome (GOLD analysis project Ga0208849, IMG submission 184470) | Arctic peat soil microbial communities from Barrow, Alaska - NGEE Surface sample 53-3 deep-072012 (SPAdes) | ecosystem: Environmental > Terrestrial > Soil > Wetlands > Peat ...
CCTGGACGCACTGTTGGAGGAGACGGCTCGGCGAGCGCCGGCTGTTCGCCTTGCCACCATGAAGCTGTTCGACCGCTTCCTGGAGAAGGTCGCCAGGGTAAGCGCCGCTTCTAACTCCATTGACGGTGCATCCCACACCTGATAGGTTCCCGACGAGCCCCCAGTAGGGAGCGGGCTATTGGCGCTGCTGCGCGGCGCAGAGGGGAGGAACCACGCATGAGTGTCCAGGCCCGGGATTCGGATGCCGAACAACTCCATCGAATGGGCTACGCGCAGGAGCTGCGCCGCAGGATGTCCACGTTCTCCAACTTCGCGGTCTCATTCACCATCATCTCGATCCTGTCGGGCTGTCTGACCCTCTACCAATACGGCATGAACACCGGCGGCCCGGTCGTCATGACCATCGGGTGGCCCCTGGTAGGCATCTTCGTCACGATCGTCGGCCTCGCCATGGCCGAGGTTTGCTCGAGCTACCCGACTGCAGGCGGTCTCTACTACTGGTCCGCCAAGCTCGGCGGTAACAACTCGGCGGCCTGGAGCTGGTTCACCGGTTGGTTTAACCTCCTGGGCCAGATTGCCGTGACCGCCGGCATCGACTTCGGGCTTGCCTTCTTCGCGACCGCCCTGTTCCATCAGCTTTTCAACTACCCGACGACGCCGCCCTGGATCATCCTCATCTACGCGATCGCCCTGTTCCTTCACGGGCTGCTCAACACCTTTGGCGTGCGGCTCGTGGCCCTCCTCAACGACATCTCGGTCTGGTGGCACGTCGCGGGCGTCCTGATCATCGTGGGCGTCCTCTTCTTCGTTCCGTCCCACCACCAATCGGCGTCCTTCGTATTCACCAAATTCGTGAATAACACCGGCTTCGGCAACTCCTTCTACGTGTTCTTGATCGGCCTCCTGCTCGCCCAGTACACATTCACCGGGTACGACGCGTCGGCGCACATGACCGAAGAGACGCGCAACGCGGCAGTTGCCGGCCCGCGAGGGATCGTCTGGTCGATCGTCGTGTCGCTGTTCGCGGGATGGCTGCTACTGATCGGTGTGACATCGGCCATCCAGAACTACGGCACGGAGGTGGCCGCAGTCGTGCCGCCGGCCCAGATCTTCATCGACGCCGTGGGTACGAACCTGGGCACGTTCCTCCTCTTCATCGTGGTCGGAGCGCAGTTCTATTGCGGCATGTCTTCCGTCACCGCCAACTCGCGGATGATCTATGCCTTCTCGCGCGACGGGGCAGTGCCCGGGTCGCAGTTCTGGCACAAGATCAACCCGCGCACGCGAACTCCGACCAACTCGATCTGGTTCGCGGCGGTGGGCGCGTTCATCCTGGGCCTGCCGTATCTAAAAAGCCCAGTCGCCTACTTTGCGGTGACCTCGATCGCGGTCATCGGGCTCTACATCGCGTACGGCATCCCGATCCTCCTCCGGCTGCTCGCGGGCGAGAAATTCCAGCGTGGACCCTGGCACCTCGGACGTTGGAGCTACCTGATCGGTTGGATCGCCGTGATCTGGATCGTCTTCATCGCAATCCTCTTCGTGCTGCCCCAGTTCGCTCCCGGAAACACAACGGCGTCCTTCAACTACGCCCCAGTCGCGGTCGGGGTAGTGTTGCTCTATTCAGGGGGCTACTGGTTCCTCTCAGCGCGGAATTGGTTCAAGGGACCCAGGGTCCAGGGGACGGCGGAAGAGCTTGCCAAGATCGAAGCCGAACTCGCCGCAGCGGGATAGGCACGACACGAATAACGGCGCCCGGCCGAAGATCGGAATAACGACCAGCCCGAGGCGGGAGGCCGATTACTACCTCACGTACGGCCGGGCGGTGGAGGCGGCCGGCGCCGAAGCCGTCTACCTTCCGCCCGGCACGGGCTCGCTCGCTGAAGTCGACGGCCTGCTGCTCCCTGGCGGCTGGGATGTCGACCCTGCCCTTTATGGCGAGGAGGCCGACGCCAAGGTGGGCGACATCGATCCTGAGCTGGATGAGACCGAGATCCGGCTCTTCAAGGATGCGCGAGGGAGGGAGATTCCGGTGCTTGGCATCTGCCGCGGGCAGCAGGTGATCAACGTGGCGATGGGGGGCTCCCTGATCCAGCACCTCGAGGGCCACGAAGTGCGGGCATACGGTCGGAAGCACCTTGCCCACACGGCCGCCGTTGATCCTGAATCCGAGCTCGGCCAGGCGGCAGAAGGCAGGGACATTCAGGTCAACAGCCTTCACCACCAGGCGGTCCGATCGGTGGCGCCGGGCCTGAGGCAGACGGCCACAGGAGACGACGGCACGATCGAAGGGCTCGAGACGGACGACGGCCTGGTCGTCGCCGTCCAGTGCCACCCCGAAGAGCTGACCGGAGACCTGCCATGGGCTTCGAAGCTGTTCGAGCGCTTCGTGGCGCGCGCCCGCGCGAGACGTTGACGTGCTGACCAAAGAGCAGCTCGGGGCCGCGGTCAAGAAAGGGGACATCGACACCGTCGTCGTCGCCTTCACCGACATGCAGGGCCGGCTCATGGGCAAGCGCGTCGACGCCGAGTACTTCATGGAATCGGCAGCGCACGGCGAGCCGGTGGAGGGATGCAACTACCTCATGGCGGTCGACATGGACATGACCCCGGTGCCGGGCTATGCGATGGCCAACTGGGAGAGCGGTTACGGGGACTTCGAGCTGGTGCCCGACTTTGCGACTCTGCGACGGATCCCCTGGCTGGAGGCGACCGCGCTCGTGCTGAGTGACGTGATGTGGAATGACAGGGAGCCGGTGAAACCTTCGCCGCGACAGGTGCTGAGGGCACAAATCGCGCGCGCCAAGGCGATCGGTTTCGAGCCCATGGTCGGCACCGAGCTCGAGTTCTACCTCATGAAGGAGACGTTTGCGGAAGCGCACGCCAAGGACTACTCGAATCTGACTCCGTCGGTTCCCTACATCCTCGACTACCACGTTCTCGCGACGAGCTACGACGAGCCGTTCATCCGCGCGGTCCGCAAGGGCATGAAGGAAGCGGGCATCAAGGTCGAGAGCTCCAAGGGCGAGGCCTGGCCTGGCCAGCAGGAGATCAACTTCCACTTCGCCGACGCGCTCACGATGGCGGACAACCACGTCATCTACAAGAACGGGATCAAGGAGATGGCGCACCAGCACGGCTGCTCGGTGACGTTCATGGCCAAACCAGACCACACGTGGATCGGCAGCTCGTGCCACATCCACTCGAGCCTCTGGAAGGAAGGCCGCAACACCTTTGACGGCGAGTCCGACACCTTCAAGAGATACCTCGCGGGTCACATCGCGGGTGCTGCGGAGATTGCGATCTTCCTGGCGCCGAACATCAACTCCTACAAGCGATATGCCGCAGCCTCGTGGGCGCCGACGACGCTCGCATGGGGCCACGACAATCGGACCTGTGGATTCCGGATCGTCGGCCACGGCCAGCACCTGCGCACCGAGTCGCGCATACCGGGCGCCGATGTCAATCCGTACCTGGCGATCGCCGCCCTGATCGCCGCCGGGCTGCATGGCATCGAGCAGAAGCTCGAGCTGGGACCGGCTTTCCAGGGCAACGCGTACGAGTCAGACGTCCAGCGATTCCCCCACGCGCTGCGCGACGCCATCGCTGCCCTCGAGAAGGGGACGATGGTTCGCAAAGCCTTCGGCGACGACGTCGTCGACCACTACCTCAACTACGCGCGGACCGAGCAGGAGCAGTTCGACAAGGTCGTCACCGGTTACGAGCGCGAGAGGCTGTACGAGCGGGGGTGACGCCTCTCGAGGTCCTCAACCCGGCGACCGAGAAACCGATCGCGACGCTGGAGCGCGCGGGAATCGAGGAGACCGATCGCGCCGTCGCCGCCGCGCGGGCTGCGTATCCCGCCTGGCGCGCGGTTAAGCCGGCCGACCGCGCTCGCTTGCTGCGCCGGGTGGCGGCGCTCGTCGAGGAGCACGCCGACGGTCTCGCCCGTCTCGAGACGGCAAATGTCGGCAAGCCGCTCGGCGACTCGCGGTGGGAGATGGGCATGGTCGCCGACGTCTTCCACTTTTACGCCGGCGCCGTCGAGAAGCACTACGGCGACACGATCCCCGTTGCGGGCGGGGTCGATTTGACCTTTCGAGAACCTCTCGGCGTGGTCGGCTTGATCGTGCCTTGGAACTTCCCCCTCATGCTCGCCAGCTGGAAGCTCGGGCCCGCCCTGGCCTGCGGCAATACAGTCGTCCTCAAGCCGGCGGAGCTGACGCCTCTAACGGCTCTCCGCTTCTCAGAGCTGGCGCTCGAGGCGGGAATACCGGAAGGCGTGGTCAATGTTGTCGTCGGTCCCGGTTCGGTGGTCGGCGAGCGGCTCATCGCGCACCCGGACGTCGCCAAGATTGGGTTCACGGGGTCCACCGAGGTCGGCCGGCATGTCATGGAGGGCGCCGCCAAGACCATCAAGCGGGTGACGCTCGAGCTGGGCGGCAAGTCCGCCAACGTGATATTTGAAGACGCGGACCTCGAGCGTGCAGCGGCTGCAGCGCCAGGCGCCGTCTTCGGGAACGCCGGGCAGGACTGCTGCGCCCGCTCGCGGATCCTCGTCCAGAAATCGGTGTACGACCGCTTCATGAAGCTGCTGGTCGATGCCACGTCGAAATTCCGAGTGGGCGATCCCGAGCAGGAAGGTACTGACATGGGGCCGCTGATCTCGGCCGACCACCGGAGGCAGGTCGCGGCCTTCGTCAACGGCACGCCGCTGTTCAAGGGCAAGGTTCCTGACGGCGATGGTTTCTGGTTTCCCTGCACGCTCGTGGCGGCGACCAACGAGGATCCTGTCGCGCGCGAGGAGGTGTTCGGGCCGGTGGCCGCGGTCATCCCTTTCACGGATGAAGAGGACGCGGTTCGCATTGCCAACGACACCCCATACGGCCTTTCGGGTTCGATCTGGACTCGCAATGGGGCGCGTGCGCTCCGGGTCGCGCGGGCGCTCGAGACCGGCGTGCTGTCGATCAACTCGAACAGCTCGGTTCGTGTCACGACGCCGTTCGGCGGCTTCAAGCAATCGGGCTTCGGCCGCGAGCTCGGAATGCACGCGATGGCAGGTTACTCAGAGGTCAAGAACGTGTTCATCTCGACGGAGGCTTAAGGGTGGGAAGGCTTGACGGCAAGGTTGCGGTGATCACCGGTGCGGCGGGAGGCATCGGTCGCGAGGCAGCGATCCTGTTCTCCAATGAGGGCGCTCGCGTCTGCGTCGCCGACGTCGGCGCCGAGGCCGGCGAGAAGGCGGCGTCCGAATGCAACGAGGCGTTCTTCTTCAAAGCAGACGTGAGCGATTCGAAAAGCGTGCAGGCGATGTACGCGGAAACCGCTAAGCGCTACGGGCGCATCGACATCCTCTACAACAACGCGGGCATCATGCCGGCCGACGATGACTCGATCCTAACCACTGAGCCCGATGCATGGGACAGGGTGCAGGCGGTCAACGCAAAAGGCGTGTTCCTCTGCTGCAAGTACGGGATTCCACACCTTCTTAAGGCAGGTGGCGGCTCGGTCATCAACGTGGCGTCGTTCGTCGCATTGATGGGTGCCGCCACGTCGCAGATCGCGTACACGGCTTCCAAGGGCGCGGTCCTGTCGATGAGCCGCGAGCTCGCCGTGCAATTCGCACGGCAGGGAGTGCGAGTGAACGCACTTTGTCCAGGCCCAGTGGAGACGCCCCTGCTCATGCGCCTTTTCTCAGAAACGCCCGGCGCTTACGAGCGGCGTCGCATACATCTGCCGATGGGGCGCTTGGCCAAGGCGAGGGAGATTGCGAATGCCGCGCTGTTCCTGGCGAGCGACGAATCGAGCTACGTGAACGGTGCGACGTTCCTGGTCGACGGCGGCCTGAGCGCCGCTTATGTAACTCCCGAGTAGCCGTTCGGTAACCCTCTGCGGTATCGGGATGTGTCCTCGGAAATATTCAGGAGCATCCAATGCAATCGAAACGTTTTGTCACGGCGGCCACCGTTTTCATGGCCGCGATCTTGGCCGGCTGCGGAAGCACGACCCCATCAGCTGCGGTCGCAAGCCCATCGCCGGCGGCGAGTCCAGCGTCGAGCCCTGCAGCGGCCGCCGCGACGATCAAGGTGGCGGCAGATGCGAAGCTGGGCCAGATCCTCGTTAACGGTGAAGGCATGACGGTCTACCTGTTCGTAGCGGACACGAGCACCGCGTCCACTTGCTACACGAGCTGCGCGGCGATCTGGCCGCCCGTCCTCACGACCGGCGCGCCCGTGGCAGGCGCAGGCGCGCAAGCCTCGTTGCTGGGAACTACAGCGCGTACGGACGGAACGACCGAGGCGACATACGCGGGCCATCCCCTGTACTACTTCATCAAGGACAAGAAGCCAGGCGACACGACAGGGCAGGGCGTCAACGGCTTCGGGGCGCTTTGGTGGGTCCTCGCTCCGTCCGGCGCAGCAATGCACTAAGAGTCTCTCTGTCGCGCGAGGCCGCCTGCGGTTTAACTTCTGCAGGTGGCTGACGCGCCCGTTTCGAGTCTGGCTCGCCAAAAAGTGATTCGTGATGCGCTGGGCATTGCGATCGCCTCCGGCGCTTACGCGCTCTCGTTTGGGGCGATCGCGACCACCTCGGGGCTGTCCCTCCTGCAGACCGTGAGCCTGTCTCTCCTGATGTTCACGGGCGCGTCGCAGTTTGCGCTCGTCGGCATCATTGGATCGGGCGGCAGCCTTTGGGCGGGAGCGGCCACTGCAGCCCTGCTTGGCACACGCAACGCGCTGTACGGCGTACGCCTGTCATCGCTCCTCAAGGTCAGCGGCCTTCGCCGCTTCGGCGCCGCGCAATTCGTCATCGATGAGACCACTGCGATGGCGATCGCACGGGACGACGAAAACGTCGGCCGGTTTGCCTTCTGGGCGACGGGTCTGCTGCTGTTCGCGTTCTGGAATCTCGGCACGTTGATCGGGGCGCTCGCGACCAACGCGCTCCCCGATCCCAAGGTGCTTGGCCTCGATGCAGCGCCACCGGCTGCGTATCTTGCCCTGCTGGCTCCGCGCCTCCGGGCGCGCGAACCTCTGGCGATCGCCCTGGCGGCAGGGCTTGTCGCGCTGATCTGCATCCCATTCGTGCCGGCCGGGATTCCACTGCTCATCGTCGCCGGCCTGGTGGCCCTGTACGGGCTGTTTGGTAAGTCCGCGTGATCTGGGCGGGACTGCTGGTCGCGTCGGCTGCCTGCTATGGGCTCAAGCTGGCCGGACTCTCGCTGCCGCCGCGATGGCTGCAGGACGCCCGCATCCAGCGGACAGTTCCGCTCCTTCCTGTCGCACTGCTGGCCGCCCTGATCGCGACCCAGACCTTTTCGTCGGGGCAGCACCTGGTGCTGGATGTGCGCGCGGCGGCCCTGGGGGTGGCGGTGATTGCGGTCCTCCTGCGCGCTCCCTTTCTCGTCGTGATCGTCTCGGCAGCCGCGACTGCAGCCCTACTAAGGCTTCTTTAGGGCGGGCCGGGCGGCCACCAACTCCTCGAGGCGCTCGACCATGCGGGCGAAGGCCGCGAAAGCCGATGCGACCGGCTCCGGCGATGCCATGTCGACGCCCGCCACCTTGAGGCCCTCGAGCGGATACATCGAGCCGCCGGTTTTCAAGAAGGCCAGATAGTTGCGCACTGCACCAGCGTCACCTGCCGCGACTTTCTCGGCGAGGTGATTGGCGCCCGCAATGCCGGTCGCGTACTGAAACACGTAGAAGTTGCTGTAGAGGTGTGTGTGAAACTGCGCCCAGGTCGAACCGACCCGCTCACGATTTCGGTCGCCTACCTCCACCTCGGAGCCGTAGACCTCTGAGATGAGGTCGGCCATCAGGTGGTTGAGGTCGTCGGCAGTCAGAGCAATGCCCTTTTCCACGCGCTCGTGGATCTGGAGCTCAAACCGTGCCAGCGTTGGCATGATGAAGAAGTAGCGATAGAAGTTCGCCATCGCCTCGTCGATCACCGCGATCTGGAACTCGGGATCCGTGTTGGTGGCCAGCAGGTATCGCCGTGTGAGTGCCTGGTGCATGTTCGAGGCCACCTCGGCCTGGAACAGGCCGTAGCTCGAATACACGTAAGGCTGAGTCTTGCGCGTGTAGTACGAATGCATCGAATGCCCGAGCTCGTGAGCCAACGTGCTCATCGAGTAGATGTCGTCGTTGTAGCTCATGAAGATGAACGGATAGGTTCCCGGAGTGCCGGTTGAGAAGGCACCCATGCGCTTGCCTTTGTTGGGGTAGACGTCAACCCATCGTTCCTCGAGCGAGCCCTTGCGGAGCACTTCCACGTACTCCTCGCCAAGCGATTTCACGCCCTCGGAGATCCAGTCGACCGCCGCCTCGTATGGAACCTTCCGTTTCGACGATCCGAGACGTGCTTGCAGGTCGTATGGCTCGAGGGCTGACAAGCCCAGGGCCTGGCGCCGAACACGCCAGTAGCGGTGCCAGGTGTCCAGGTTGTCGCGAAACGCCCGGATGACGTTGTGATAAACCCCCGCCGGGATGTGATTGGGCTCGAGTGCCGCCTCCAACGAGGACTTGTACGCGCGCGCGCGTGCATAGAAGACGTCGCGTTTGACCCCGGCCGCAAGGTTCGCGGCCATCGCGTGCCGCATTTCAAGGTGGGCATCCGCGTAGCTCTCGAAAGCGGAGCGGCGCAGGTCGCGGTCGGGGCTCGTCAGCAGGGCACCGATGGTGCCCTGGGCGACTTCCTCCTCGCCTTCGGCGCCGCTGGCTGGCGCAAACCTCAGGTCGGTGTTGGCGAGCACGGAATGCACTGACAGCGCTGTCGCGAGGGGATCGGACGCCTGCGACAGGAGCTCTTCGACCTCGGGGCTGCGCACGTGGTTCTGCAGTTTTTCGAGGCGGTCGACGAAGTGGCCAAGGTGCTTGAGTCGGGGCGAGGTCGCCACCCACTCGCGGAGCTTTGGAAATTCGATCGCGATCATCTCCGGCACCGCGAATGCCATCGCGGCACCGAGCTGCGCGTAGATCGTGCGCGCACGATCCGCCCGGGCCGCCGCGGTCTGGTCGGTGGCATCGACCGAATAGGACATGGTCGCGTAGACGACCACCTTGCCCATCAACAGTTGGGCGCTGTCCGCCGCGTCGAACCAGTCAGCGAGCATATCGGGAGACTCGCCCAGGTGTCCTTCGAACTCGGCCAGGTCTGGAAGCCTGGCGAGAACCGAGCTGACCGCGGCCTCCCAACCGGCCCCATCGGGAAACACGCTCGCGCTGTTCCAGGTGAACCTGGCGTCCACCTCAGCTCGATTGGGCAGCGACTTGCTCACGGCCGGTAAGCGTACCGATTCGGATTGGTGCCGGAGATGCCAACCGGATCTTTGGAGCCCATGCGGCCCGATACGTGCGTTAGGGGGCCCGTCCCGCCGTCGCTGCCCCCGCGCACCAAGGGCGCGGGGACCCCAAAGGAATTGCGCTCCTAGTCGGTCCACACTTCCTCTGGGGTCCCCATGGCGAAGCCATGGGAGGGACCCCTGGATCTCCAAATCTCTCGGCCGGCACTCCCGCCCCACTCCGGGCCCGGCGGTACGATTCTGGGCATGCCGCAACTCAAGGCCAACGGAATCGAAATCGAATACGAAACTTTCGGCGATCCAGAGTCGGCGCCCTTGTTGTTGATTGGCGGCCTGGGATCGCAGCTGCTGAGCTGGGACGAGGAGTTTTGCGAGCAGCTTCGCGACCGCGGCTTCTATGTGATCCGGTACGACAATCGAGACGCGGGCCTCTCCACCAAGATGGAGGCCGCCGGAGAGCCGGACCTTCTGGCGGCTTTTGCCGGGAACGCGAAGCCCGCGTACCACCTCGACGATCTCGCTGCCGACGCTGCAGGCGTCCTGAGCGCCCTGGGTATTGGCGCGGCTCACATCGTCGGCGTTTCGATGGGAGGCTTCATCGCCCAGCTGGTCGCCATCAACCATCCGGAGCGGGTCCTCTCGTTGACGTCCATCATGTCCGGTCCGGGCGGCGAGGACGGCGTTCCGCCCCAGCCGGAAGGCGCCGACGTCTTGACCCGAATCCCACCGCCGACGCGCGAGGGGCGGATCGAGCATGGAGTCTGGATCCGGAAGGCGCTCAAGGGATCGGGCGATCCTTTCGACGAGGCAATCGAGACGCGCCACGTCGTTCGCGCGTACGACAGGTCCTACTACCCGGTCGGCACTGGTCGCCAACTGGTCGCGATCCTCGCGGCTGAGGGCCGCGTCGAGAAGTTGAGCCGCGTCAAGGTGCCGACGTTGGTGATCCACGGCACCGACGACGTCCTCGTACCTGTCGAAAACGGACGCACTGTCGCGAATGCAATACCTGGCGCACGGCTGCTCGAGTTCGAGCACATGGGGCACAACCTGCCGGAACGGGTTTGGCCGGAGGTCTTAGACGCGATCGAGGAGCTGACCCGACAAGCGTCGGTGCCGCAGCCCCAGTAGGCAGGCTTGCCAACTCTGGACGGCATCAGCCCGGCCATCGCCTTCCTCGCGGGCCTGGTCTCATTCGTTTCGCCGTGCGTCCTTCCGCTGGTGCCGGCATACCTCGCTTACCTCGGGGCGCGTGCTGGACAGCCGGCGCTTGCGGTCGGCCCAGGCGCCGCGGCGATTCCGGCTCCGCCGGCGCTCCCGGTTGCGGCGGCGGGCGCCGGCTTCGTGGCAGGTCTGTCGCTTGTCTTCATCCTTTTCTTCTACGTCTTCTCGATCGCCGTGCAGCCGATTCGAAGCTACGTGCCGGTGGTCGCCGGAGTCTTCGTCATCGTTATGGCCCTGCATGTCGCGGGCTTGATCCGAATCCCGTTTCTGTCCGGTGAGTACAGGCTCATGAAGAAGGCTCCCACCGGCGGCGGTGTCGCCGGAGGGTTCGTCCTGGGGATGGGATTTGCGAGCGGCTGGACGCCTTGCATCGGGGTGACGCTCAGCGCGGTGCTCAGCTCCGCGGTGTCTGCAGGCACGACGGGGCAGGGCCTCGTTTTGATGATCGCTTACTGCCTGGGCCTGGGCCTCCCGTTCATCGCCCTTGCGTTCGCGCTGGAGAAGGCGCGGCCAATCGTTCGCCTTATCAACAGTCACCGGCGGGCCATCGACCTCGCGTCGGCCGCGGTCCTGTTGGTGATGGGGTTGCTCCTGCTGACGAACAAGCTGACGATCCTGGCGGCAGGCATCTCACAGATGGTCCCGTCCTGGCCGTCGCCCACGCTTTGATTGAGCTCGGTGGTGTTGCCGGGCCACCGATGTTCTTCGGCCAACCCGGAGCTACGACCACGTCAGTCGTCGCGTTCTGGGTCCTCGTCTACCTCTGGGGCGGATCCGAGATGTGGCTGGGATATCGCCTGCGGCGGCTCCCGAGCGACGCAACCAACCGTGATGCCGGCTCTAAGTGGTGGTTGATCGCGTCAGTCTGGACGACAGTTGCGGCCGGAATCGGCCTGGCGTTCGGATTCCCCGATGCCGCGATTGGAACGGGACGGACGGAGGTCTTCGTCGCCGGCCTGGTTCTGATGATCGCCGGGATGGCGTTGCGGTGGTACTCGATCCGCGTGCTGGGGGCTTCGTTCACGCTGGAGGTCGCCACGCGCCCGGGCCAGGCGATCGTGCAATCCGGCCCATACGGGAGGATCAGGCATCCGTCCTACACGGGCGCATTGCTCACGCTTCTTGGCATTCTGGTTTGCTGCGCGAACTTCGCCTCTCTTGCGGCGATCGTGTTGGCCTTGGTCGGCTACGCGGTCCGGATCAGGGTCGAAGAACGAGCGTTGGCGACGCAGCTCGGCTCGCCCTATCTCGAGTACATGCGGCGGACCAAGCGGCTGATCCCGTTCTTGATCTAGATCTCGCCGACGCTTTGATCGATCAGAGGCCCCCAGGCAGTACAGCGACAAAGTAGCCCGTGGCCTGGACGCGGGCCGAGGCCCCCGTGCTTACGTTGACGATCGACAGCAGTGGGAAAGACGAGTTCGTGGTGTAGAGGCTGGAGTCGACCATTAGATAGGTGGAGTCGATCCAACCGGCCGGCAAGGCTTTCGACGTCACGGGCCGCGAGCCCATTTTCCCGAGTGCCGTTACGAGATAGATTCCTGGCCCTGAACCGCAACCTCCCTGAGAGCTGCTGACGATGGCCGTGGCGACCACACCGGTGGCGGACAGGGGGCCGAGGAGTGAGCAGTTGCCGCTCGTAGCGTCCGGCTTCCGCGCAAACGGAAGCTTCCGGGTTCGCCCGTCCCAGGAAGCGACAGAGGCCGCGTTGACGTCGACGCACACGGCGCCGCCAGATGATTCAGGCACGTACGACTCCTTGCCTGTGCACAGGGACAGGAGCCGCGCGCCTGTCTGGGCGTTGACCACGTGATAGCCAAAGGCCGTCGCAAACCAGTCGCCGACCTGCTGCGGTGGAGAGTCAATCCCGAGCGCCAGGACGAGGCGCCCCGCGTGCCAGCCGACCGGCCACTCCATAACGCTTGACGAATAGAACAGCTGCGCGTGGTTCGTGCCGCCATGAAGATCCTCGACGTAGAGACGGGTGCTGACCGGGTAGCGCGTGTAATCGAGCACGGAGACCGCAATCCGCAGGTCGTCCGGGCTCACCGCGAAAGCCGCCGCTTGGTGCGGACCCAGCGCGATGTGCGTCACCAACCCGGTGCTGCGGTCAGGCCGCAAGAACCGCACGTCGGAGTCGCCGTCCAGGTAGTAGAGGGTGGTGTTCGACGTGCTCAGGTTGCCGACCTGCACGTTGGGCACCGTGCGTTTGCGAGCGGTGGCGCTGGCGGCGACGCGCCCTTTGGTGTCGACTATCGACAGGCTGTACGTTGTGCCAGGCTCGACCAAGAAGTTCTTGACCACCACGGCATACGAGCCCGTCAGCGATGGGATTGGGGTTGGCGATGCAGCCGCCGGGGAGGGCGCCGGCGACGCGGCCGTCGTCGTTGCTTGGAGAGAGGATGCAGGGGTTGATGTGGGCGCCGCCGCTGTCGGCTGCGAGCACGCTGCGATCAGAAAAGCGATGCCCACCACCACGGTCTTCATAACTGGCCGAACGCCGCAGTGGCCGATAAGTTATGGACCCGGTTCGATTGCGTCGTACAGACGGCGGCTGTAGATCATCGGTTTGGTGCTTTCGCGATGATCGCCCTCGGTGACCAAGCCGATCAGGATCCAGTGGTCGCCCGCCTCGATGGTGTCCTTGAGCGTGCACACCGCATAGGCGGATGTGTCGTTCTCGAATATCGGCCCGCCGATAGGGCTGCTGGGACGCCGCCAGGCCACGGCCTCGAACTTGCTCGTCAGCTTGGTCGCCATCCGGCGCGCCAGCTCCTCGCGGCCCGCAGCCAGGATGTTCGCGGTGAAGCCGCCCGTGAGCTGGACGGCCGGCAGCGTGTTCGAAGTCTTGTCGATGCACGCAAGCGCCAACGGTGGCGTCATCGAGACAGCGCAAAAGGCGCTCACGGTCAAGCCCCGCGGCTGCCCATCCTCGCCGAAGGCGGTGAGGATCACGACGCCGCTGGGAAAGCTGCTCATGACGTCGCGAAATCGCTGAGGGTCGATCACCGAAGGGAACATACACAGCGAAGCGCTGACGAACACGTGTTTGTGGAACGGGAACGGCTCAAAATTGGGAGGTGGGTAGTTCGATCGATCTCTACGCGCCGGCCACGAGGGAGTGGTTTCAGGGCGCCTTTGCCGGCCCGACACCGGTCCAGGAACGGGGCTGGCAGGAGGTGGCGGCCGGCCGGCACGTGCTCATGGCCGCTCCCACCGGTAGCGGCAAGACGCTCGCCGCCTTTCTGTGGTGCATCGACAGGCTGACCACCGAACCCACGCCACCCGAGGCGGAGCGGTGTCGCGTCCTTTATGTGTCGCCGATGAAAGCGCTGGCCCACGACATCGATCGCAACCTTCGCTCGCCGCTGGTCGGCATCAGCCACCACATGCAGTCGCTCGGCCTTGTGGCTCCCGACCTCTCCGTAGCGATTCGTACCGGAGACACGCCGGCCGACGCACGCCGCTCGATGGAGCGCCACCCCCCGGACATCCTCATCACCACACCCGAGTCGCTGTACCTCCTGCTGACGAGCAACGCCAGGAAAATCCTCGCCTCGGTTCGGTGGCTGATCGTCGACGAGATCCATTCGGTCGCCGCCACCAAGCGCGGTTCCCACCTGGCTCTAAGCCTCGAACGCCTGTGCGCGCTGACCAGGGTCGAGCCGCAGCGCATCGGCCTTTCGGCGACGCAGCGGCCCCTGGAGGAGGTGGCGCGGTTCCTGGGCGGAACGAGCCGCGAGGTCGCCATCGTCGACGCGGGGCGGCTGAAGACGATGGAGGTCACAGTCGAGGTGCCGGTCGACGACATGGCTCGGCTCACGGTCGACGACAACGGCCGGCCCGCAGGCAGCATTTGGCCGGCGATCTATCCACGGCTGCTTGCCCTCATCCGCGAGCACCGCTCGACCATCGTCTTCGTCAACTCCCGGCGCCTGGCCGAACGACTGGCGGCGCGCGTCAACGAGCTGGCCGGCGAAGAGCTCGTGCTCGCCCACCACGGTTCGATCGCGCGCGAGCAGCGCTTGCTGATCGAGGACCAGCTCAAGGCCGGCGTCATCCGCGGCCTGATCGCGACCTCGACTCTCGAGCTCGGTATCGACATGGGCGCCGTAGACCTGGTCCTGCAAGTGGAGGCGCCACCCACCGTTGCGGCGGGTATCCAGCGTGTTGGACGGGCCGGCCATTCGGTGGGCGAGGTGTCACGCGGTGTCGTGATTCCCAACTTCCGCGGCGGGCTCCTCGAATCCGCTGCCGTGGTTGAAGGCATGCTCGAGGGGCGCATCGAATCGACGACTGTGCCGCGCAAGCCGCTCGACGTGCTCGCCCAGCACATCGTCGCAATGTGCGCGATGGACGAGTGGCAGGTCGACGAGCTGGCTGCGGTGGTGCGCCGCGCCTACCCGTACAGCGACCTCGGGCCGCTCGCGCTCGAGTCCGTGCTCGACATGCTAAGCGGCCGCTATCCCTCTGACGACTTTGCGGAGCTGCGTCCGCGCATCGTTTGGGACCGCGTGGCCGGCACGCTTCGCGGCCGCGCCGGTGCGCAACGGCTCGCAGTGACCAATCCAGGAACCATCCCCGACCGCGGGCTCTACACGGTGAACCTCGTCGACAACGGGCGTCGCGTCGGCGAGCTCGACGAGGAGATGGTTTACGAGAGCCGCGTCGGCGAGACGTTCATCCTGGGCGCGTCGACCTGGCGCATCGCTGAGATCGGCCAGTCGCAGGTGCTCGTCACCCCGGCGCCCGGCGAGCCCGGGAAAGTTGCGTTCTGGCATGCCGATGCGCCGACCCGGCCGGTGGAGCTTGGCCTTGCGCTGGGCAAGATGGTTCGCGAGCTGCGTGCGCTCGAGCCTGCGAAGGCAGCGGAGCGGTTGCGGACTCGCGCCGGGTTCGACGACCGGGCGATCAAGAACCTGCTCGCCTACCTCGACGACCAGGCCGCTGCCACTGGCGCGGTGCCCGACGACCGAACAGTAGTGGTCGAGCGATTCCGAGATGAGGTGGGGGACTGGAGGGTTTGCGTGCACACGCCGCTTGGAGGTCGCGTGCACGCGCCTCTGGCCCTCGCGCTCGAGTCGCGCCTGCAGGAAAGGCTAGGCATCGATGCGCGCGCCATGTGGACCGATGACGGAATCGCGCTGCACCTGCCCGACGTCGACACACCTCCACCGCTCGACGAGCTGCTGCTCGACCCCGAGGAGGTCGAGGCGCTTGTGCAGGCTCAGCTCCCCGGCTCGGCATTGTTCGCGGGGCGCTTCCGCGAGAATGCCGCGCGCTCGCTGCTTTTGCCGCGGCGCCGTCCTGGACAGCGCACGCCGTTATGGCAGCAGCGCATGCGCAGTGCGAGCCTTTTGAAAGTTGCCGGACAGTATCCGGATTTCCCGATCCTCGCTGAGACCTGGCGCGAATGCATGGCCGACCACTTCGACATGGGCGCCCTGACGACGCTGCTTCGCGGGATCCGATCGCGCGAGATTCGCGTCGTGGCTGTCGACACCGAGCGGGCGTCGCCCTTCGCGTCTTCACTCCTTTTCTCTTATGTGGCGGAGTTCATGTACGCGGGCGATTCGCCGCTGGCCGAACGGCGCGCCCAGGCGCTCACGCTCGACCGCGAGCTGCTCGCTGAGCTCCTGGGCAGCGAGGACCTGCGCGAGCTCCTGGATCCCGCTGCGATCGCAGCGGTCGAGGTCGAGCTCCAGGGCCTGCTGCCAGAACGCTTCCCGCGCGACCCTGACGAGGCGCACGACCTGCTGGTTCGCCTCGGCGACCTGAGCGATAGCGAGGCGTCGGCTCGCGGGATCGCGCAGGAATGGCTGCGCAGCCTGGAGCGCGAGCGGCGCGCCATCGTGGTGCGGACGGCGGGGGAGGCCCGCTGGATCGCCGCCGAAGACGCGGGCCGCTATCGCGCCGCTCTCGGGACGAGCCTGCCGGTGGGCTTGCCCGAGGCGTTTCTCGCTCCCGGGCCGCGACCGCTCGAGTCGCTGGCGCGGCGGTGGGCGCGCACCCACGTCCCGTTCGTCACGGCGGACCTCGCCACGCGGTGGGGTCTCCCTCCAGCCGCGGTTGAGGAGGCGCTGACCCAGCTTTCATCGCGGGGCGAGATCGTCGCGGGCGAATTCCGTCGCGCCGCCGAGGGCCGGGAGTATTGCCACCCCGAAGTGCTGCGGATGCTGCGGCGCCGGTCGCTGGCTGCGTTGCGTCGCGAGATCGAATCGGTGGCGCCGGTCGTGCTGGCGCGATTCCTGCCGTCGTGGCACGGCGTCGGCGCCAAGGCTTCGGGAGTTGATCGCCTTCTCGAGGTCGTGTTCCAGCTGCAAGGACTGGCGCTTCCGGCATCGGCCATCGAGCGCGACGTCATCGCCGGCCGCGTCGCCAACTACAACCCACGCCTGCTGGACGAGCTCATCTCGATGGGAGAGGTCGTATGGGTTGGTCGTGGCGCGCTGGGCGCCAGTGATGGCAAGGTCGCGCTCTATTTGCGCGGTGACGCGCCGCGTCTGGTTGCGGATCCGGCCGACCCACCTGCGGACGACCTACACAACCGGCTGCGCGAGCACCTGCGGGCGCGGGGCGCGAGCTTCTTTCGAGATATTTACGGCTCCTGCGGTGGGGGCGACGAAGAGGCGATGCTCGATGCTCTCTGGGACCTGGTGTGGTCCGGAGAGGTGACCAACGACACCTTTTCTCCGCTGCGGCTCCTCGGTCCTGTCGCCCGCCGGCCGGCACGTGGCCCCCGCCTGCCGCGCCTCACGCAACCACGCGCGTCAGGGCGATGGTCCCTGGTCGCGGAGATGACAGGTACCGGAGCGTCACCGACGGAACGGATGCATGCGCAGGCCGGCGTACTGCTCCAGCGCCACGGGGTGTTGACGAGGGAAGCGGTGGTTGCCGAAGGCTGGCCCGGCGGTTTCACGGGCCTGTATCCGGTACTGCGCGCGATGGAGGAGTCGGGACGGATCCGGCGTGGCTACTTCGTCGAAGGCCTTGGCGGTTCTCAATTCGCGTTGCCCGGCGCGGTCGACCGTCTCCGCTCCCTTCGTGAGCCCAATGAGGGAGTCATTGCGCTTGCGGCGTGCGACCCTGCCAATGCGTATGGCGCGGTCTTGCCGTGGCCTCGAAGCGACGGCCGCATGGCGCGAGCCGCGGGCGCCTACTGCGTCCTCGACGCGGGCCAGCTCGTCCTTTATCTGGAGCGGGGCGGTCGCTCGCTGCTCACCAATGGGGAGGTGCGGCCCGAGCACGTTCGTGCGCTGATGGGCGTCGCGATCGCTGCCGGCAAGGTGGAGGTGCAGCGTGTCGATGGCATTGGGGTCATGGAATCGCCGCTCGCGGAGGTTCTGCGCGAGTCAGGATTTGCGTCGACCCACAGGGGCCTGGTCGCATATGGCGGGCGTCCCGGCCGCCAATAGGGGAGCGGCTACGATATCGATTCCATCATCGGGGAGTAGCGCAGCTCGGTAGCGCACCTGACTGGGGGTCAGGTGGTCGGGGGTTCAAATCCCCCCTCCCCGACCAGATTTTCATCTCGCCAAATGGGCGCGAATCGCGCTATCCACACCCGTTGGGTGCGACCATCTGAGCCTAAATAGCGGAATCCCGAAGTGACGCCGCGCCTACCGTTCCGCTCGCGCGATGAGCCGCTACCGGCGAGGCTTCCCAGATTGAGGCGTCAATTCCCGCGCGCCTGCCCGCAGCTGCTCCAACCGCGCCCAGTGCTCCTCGACCGCATGCCTTCCCTTGGCAGTGATCGCTACGCGGGTATTGGGCTTCTTGTCGATGAACCGCTTCTCGATCGAAACCAGTCCCGCCTCATACAACTTCGAAAGATGAGCCGAGAGGTTCCCGTTGGTCAGTCGTGTCACGCGCTGTAGAAACACGAAGTCGGCACTGGCGCAGGAGGCGAGCGCTGTCAGGATGACCAGCCGGGCCGGCTCGTGCACGAGCCGGTCCAGCGGATCGATGTCTTCAAGACTCGAGGCCAACCGGGCTCTCGGATCGAGACAGCGATCTCGTCAGGATCATGTGGTCGATAACGCCGCCGGCGATGCTGGCAACGGCGATATAGAGTGTTGCCTCACGGAAGTGCCAGGCAAACGTCGCGGGCGGGATTCCTGCGATCGATGCAATGCCGAGACCGAATCCGATGGCGGCAAGCACTGGGTAATGCCAGAACGGCCGGCCGAGGTAGAGCCAGTACGCGATGACCCACAGAGCCAAGGTGAAATCCATGAGATTCACCGGCAACGAGTGTCCATAGATCATGGCGGACGTCTCGATCTCGAACGGCAAAATGAACGCGACCGCCCCGCCTCCACCGATGAACTTGCCCAATCTCTTCTGGCTGCGGGTTTGCTCCACCTCGCCGTAGTGCCGGCGATACCACGCTGTGACCCAAAGGACGGCGAGGACAGTGACCGCAGTGCCCACCACCAGCAAACCAAGTTCCCACAGCTCTACGGCGATGCCTGCGGCGCGCAGATCGGCAGATGACAGGGGAAAGGTCATCTCCAGACCGAAAAGCAGGAGCAGACCAACCCCGGCCACAGCCTGGCGCAGGCCCTGAAGATCGCGAAACCGGCCCGCGATTTGCGCGGCTTGACGAGCGTCGTTCACCGGGGTAATGGAGGTCATAGTTTGCGCTGCAAACTACTCTACCGTAATTGAACCTGCGATGTAAGGGCTGTTAGTGGGGCTTGTTGGCCGGCGCCGCAAAGTAGCCCGATGGGCTGCGCTGATCGCCTGTTTTCATCCGTGGCAGGTAGCGCTGCCGAAAGACTGTAGCGACGAGCTCGCGACGGCTCCGCACCCCGGTCTTGTCGAAGATCGACTTCAGGTGGTCCTGGACTGTGTGTTCTGCGATGTGCAGATGCTGCGAGATCCCGCGCGTTGACTGCCCCTGAAAGACCAGGCCGCTGACTGCGCGCTCCTGCTCGCTGAGGCCGTAGGCGCTCATCACGATCGGCGCCACCTCACGCGGTGTCGCCTCCTGGATGATCACAGCGATCACGCTGCGGTCCTCGCCGGAGACCCACGAAGCCTGCAGGATGATCCAGCGGCCACTCTTGGTCCTGACCCGCAGCGGGGAGAGGTTCGTCGACGCGTCCGCACGACGCAGCCGGGCTGCTAGCGAATGAATCTCGATCGGGATCTCGCCCGCCTCCTGCCAGCCCAGCTCCTCGAGCCACTGATCCGATGCCGGGTTCCTGCCGACCACGCTGTTGTCGGGGGCGAGCAGGATCAGCCCCGGCGACTCAACCAGATCGTCCCGGTCCGCGCACTGCACCAGCAACCCGAGGCGGACGCCTTCGGCGAGGTGCGGTGCGATCCGGTGAATGAAGCCTTGTTCCTGCGGCGTGAAAACGGCTCCTGTTTCGCGATGCAGGCACATGAATCCCCACACTGCGCCGCGGGCACGAAACACCGCACGTAATTCGTCGGCGAGGCCCAAGGGTTCGAAGATGTCCCGGTAGCGAGGGCTGCGCGCCAGGATTCCATCGGTCGCGGTGACGAGCGTTCGCACACCCGACCGGTCGTGCGCGAGCTCCGTCCATTTGTTCACGTCATTTCGCAGGAACTCGTTGTCGACGAAGTAAGGCCCTGAATCGGTAGGTAATTCCTCGCGGTAGGCGTGTGTATAGAGGAGCGTGGCGGGGTCGACGGTGGCCCACCAAACCGCATCCACAGGGACTGCCTTACGCAGCCGTGGAAGCACCGCCGCGCGCAGGGCGTCCGGCTCGAGTCCGGCCCGGCAGGTCTCGATGATGACTGCGACCAGATCGTCGAGTGCCGGGCCGGATTTCAAAGCGTCTCCTTACTACTTGTCGGGCGCGGCGAGCCTAGACCTTGCCCACCACCTCGAACCGCCCTCGCTCAAGCAGTTCGACGCCGGTCGCGGCCACTGTCGATTCGCGGCTCTTGTCGGCGGTCTCGTCGCTCCTCAACGCGGCGCTCTCCGACGTCCACAGCGTGAGCGTGAGAGCACGTCCCTGGTCTCGGTCGACGAAGAAGTATGCACCGGCGTTGTCAGGGAGCCCGGCCACCATCGGACCAACCTTGTCGGTGACGTGGCGCGCCCACCTGTCGAGTGCCTCTGGGGTGCCCGTCCAAGTCGATGTTCTCGCGTACATGTCGTCTCCTTTTGCTGTGTGAAGTCCTACAGCAGAAGGCTGAGCCCAGCCCAGCGGCCACCCCATCCCAGATTCCTGGGACGCTTGCGGCGGAGCGCGAATAGAGAGTCGGAGCGGGGTTAGAATTTTCGGCGCCATGCCGAAGGTGACGTTGGTGGGGGCCGGCAGCGCCGTGTTCGCACGCCAGGTGATGACCGACATCCTCGCCGTTGACGGTCTCGACCGCGGAATTTTCGCGCTGGTCGATATCGATCCGGACCGGCTGGATCTTGCACGTCGCATCGCCGAAAGGCTGGTCGAGCTGTCGGGCAAGGCCTGGACCGTCGAGGCGTCGACCGAGCGGCTCGACGTTCTGAAGGGCACCGACTACGTGGTCAACTCGATCGAGGTAGCGGGTCTGCAGAACGTGCGGCACGACTACGACATCCCGATGAAATACGGGATCGACCAATGCATCGGCGATACGATCGGGCCAGGCGGCATCTTCAAAGCGTTGAGAACCGGGCCCGCATGGCTGGAGATCGTGGCCGACGTGGAGCGGGTCGCTCCGCGTGCAGTCGTCCTCAACTACACGAACCCGATGTCGATCCTCACGCTCGCGGCCAGCCGCGCGACTGGCTTGCAGATCGTGGGCCTCTGTCACAGCGTGCAGGGCACCTCCAGGCTCCTCGCCGAGTTCCTCGACGTGCCATACGACGAGCTGACCTGGCGGTGTGCCGGCATCAACCACAACGCGTGGTTCACCAAGCTCGAGCACCACGGCAAGGACATGTACCCACTGCTGCGCGGGCGCGCGGCGCAGCCTGAATACTACGAGCGGGACCCGGTCCGCTTCGAGCTGATGCTGCGCATGGGCGCGTTCGTGACGGAGTCAAGCGGTCACTTCTCCGAGTACGTCCCGTACTTCCGGAAGCGGCCCGATCTCGTGAAGAAGTACACGCGGCCCGGCTACCTCGGAGAGAGCGGCTTCTACGCCAACAACTGGCCGGACTGGCGCAAGGACAACGACGAGCGGATCCATTCGATGCTGCGAGGCGAGACCGAGATCCCGATGCAGCGGAGCTACGAGTACGCGTCCCACATCATCGAGGCGATGGAGCACGGACGCCCGGCCAGCATCCACGGAAATGTCGTCAACGCCGGAAGCATCGAGAACCTGCCGGACGGCTGCGTCGAGGTCGAATGCACGGTGGGGCCGGACGGCATCCGCCCCGTGAAGTTCGGCAACCTCCCGGAGCAGCTGGCCGCGCTCAACCGCTCACACATGGCGGTGCACGAGCTCGTGGTGGAGGCTCTGCTCGAGCGCGATCGACAGAAGGCGAAGTACGCGTTGATGCTGGATCCTCTGACCGCCGCCGTTTGCTCTCTGGAAGAGATAGAGAACCTGTTCAACGAGATGTGGGAAGCCGAACGCGCGAGCCTGAGCGCCTTCGAGTAGCGACCCCTAAGCCACCGCCCGGCCGAATGCGCGCGCGCCGAGGATGACGGCGAGGATCGACAGCACCGCCATCAGGGCGACTCCCTTGACCACGCTCGGATTGCCCAGGTGACCGAGGAACACTGCCCGGGCAGCGTCGACCGCGTACGACAGCGGATTAAGCGCCGCGATGCTACGAAGCCACTGTGGTGCAAGACCCAATGGCAGCAGCACCCCTGACAGCAAGAGGATCGGCAAGCTCGAGGTGAATATCAGCGGGGCGTAGCTGTCCTCGCTGCGCAGCCACAACGCCGCGGCGTACGCGATCGAGGCCGTCAGCAGGCCGATTAACGCGATCAGCGCCAGCACTACGACGACGCCGATTGGATTAATGCTCAGGCCGAAAGGCAGCGCGAGCACGATCAAGATCAGCGACTGGACGACGATCGAAAGAATGTCGCGGAGCGCACGGCCGAGCAACAGAGAAACGCGGCTGACCGGCGTGACTCTCAACCGCTCGATCACCCCCATGCGCAGCTCGGCGATGAGGCTGAACCCGACCCCTGCAGCCCCAAACATTCCGAGCTGGACCAGGAGCCCTGGCACGAACACGTTGTAGGCGCCGCCGGACGGAAAGCCCGGCGTCTTTGCGATTGACGACAGCAATGGTGCAAAGAGGAGCAGGTACAGCAGCGGCTGCACGACACCGATAACGACCCACACCGGGTTGTGAATGAACAGGCCCCAGTAGCGGCCGAACACGAGCCAGATGTCGCGCAGAACCTTCATCACGCTGCCGTCTCCCGCAGGGAGCGGCCGGTCTTCCGCAAGAACACGTCATCGAGGCTCGGGCGCTGCAGTCCGATCGTCACCAGCTGCAGCCCGGCCGAATCGAGCAGGCGCAGGATCGCCGGCATCGCGACCTCGCCGCGGTCGACGTAGAGCCTCACCATTCCCTCTTCGGTCGTGGCCTCGCGCACGAATGGTTGGCCTTTGAGCAGGTCGAATGCGGCCGGCAGGTTGCCCACCACGCTCAATGTCACCAGGTCGCCTGCGACCTCGCGCTTGAGTTCCTCAGGCGAGCCCACGGCCACGATCTTGCCGTGGTCGATGATCGCGATCCGGTCGCACAGAGCATCGGCCTCGTCCAGGTAGTGCGTGGTCAGAAAGACGGTCGTGCCGCGGTCGTGCATGCGGCGAACCTCGTCCCAAACGCGCGCTCTGCTCTGTGGGTCGAGGCCGGTGGTCGGTTCGTCGAGGAATAGGAGCTGCGGGTCGTGGACGAGCCCGAGCCCGATGTCGAGCCGGCGCTTCTGGCCGCCGGAATATGTCGCGACCTTGCGGTCCGCGCACACCTCCAGCTCCAGCATCGCGATGAGGTCGGCGGCGCGCTTCTTCGCGGCGGCAAGGGGCATTCCATACAGCCGGCCCTGAAAGACCAGCTCTGTCCGGCCCATGATCTCTCGGTCTGAGCCTCCCGCCTGGCCCACATATCCAATGCGCTCGCGCACCTGGCCTGGCTGCTTCAGGAGGTCGCACCCGGCCACCATCGCGGTGCCGCCGCTGGGCGGAAGGAGGGTGGCAAGCATGCGCAAGGTGGTCGTCTTGCCCGCGCCATTTGGTCCGAGAAATCCGAAGATCTCACCCTTCGGGACCGTCATGTCGACTCCGGCCACCGCCTCGACGACTCGATTGCGGGTCTTGAAGACGCGCCTGAGCCCGCGCGTCTCGATTGCGTTGCCTTCCATGTCAGAAAGTATGAGAGAAGACCAGTCGGTCTCCTCTCATCGCGCGTGCGGCTTCGCCGCAGGCGCTGCTCTTCTTCCGGGGATTTGACTAATTACGAATTAGTTTCTCCACGCCAGGATTGGAGTGGTCGAGACAAAGTCATGACCGGGGGGCCCCGGCCAACCCTGCCACGCTAGATCTAACGGATTAACATTTTCGCGACGCATGGCGACTACGTTTCGCGGCTGGCCCGAGGAGTTTCAGCCATTCTTCATCGGGCTCGAGCTGGACAACTCGAAGCGCTATTTCGAAGCCAACCGCAAAACCTACGAGGCAGCGGTCAAGGGTCCAATGGTCGCGCTCGTCGAATCGCTTGCCGGCGAGTATGGCGAAGGCAAGGTCTTTCGAGCCAATCGCGACATTCGCTTCTCGAAAGACAAGTCGCCCTACAAGACGAACATCGCGGCCACCGCCGGCATGAACGGCCATGGCGGCTACATATCGCTGGACGCGCGCGGCTTCACCGTCGCCGCGGGGCGTTACGAGCTGACACCGCAACAGCTCACCAAATACCGAAAGAGGGTGGCGGCTGACGCCACCGGCGCCCAGCTGGCCAAGATCGTCGCCAGGCTGGAAAAGGCTGGCTACGGGATCGGCGGCGAGGCCCTGAAGCGAGTCCCGGCCGGCCTCCCACAAGACCACGAAAGGGCTCGCTTCCTGCGCCACAAGATTCTCTACATCTACAAGAACTTTGGGCTGCAGCCGTGGCTCGGAAGCAGCACTGCGCGCACGCATGTCGTCAAGGTCTTTGCCGACGCGAAACCCCTCAACGACTGGCTGAGGACAAACACGTAGCTAGGATGCTTGTCGCCTGTCGCCTGTCAGGTGGCGCCAGAACTCTTCGAGCGTCGGCCCGCCTTCTGATCGGCGCCTGATCGCGCTGATCTCCCGGAATGTAGAAGGCCCGGGCAGCCGTTTGAGGACTCCGCCCGCGAGGTCAGCCTCCACCGCCAGGACTGAGAGCACGGCATAGCCGAGTCCGGCGATCGCGGCAGCCCGCACGTACTCCGGGTGGCCCAGATCGAGGATCTCGGAATGGTCGTAGGCCCGACCCACCATCTTGCGGACGTTCTGTTCGCCCGCCCACCCGGGACCGCGGCCGAGGAACCTGTACTTTTCGAGGTGGGCGGGAGTCACGTGGCCTAAGCGCGACAGCGGGTGGTCCACGTGGGCGACCAGGACAAGCTCGTCACGAGCGAGAACGACGGCGACGAGCTCCGGCGGGGGCTCGGCTTCGATGACCGCGCAGTCGAGAGCGCCCGCGAGCACCTGGGCGGCAATCGCGGCCGACGGCTCAACCGTGAGCGTCAGCTTCACCGCGGGGTATCGCGCGGAAAACGCAGATAGGCGAGAAGGCAGGTAATAGCTTGCGCAGGTTGGGCTCGCGCCAAGGTCCAGAGAGCCTGACTCGAGCGCCTTCATCGAACGGGCGGTGTCTTCCACGGTTTCGACCGCCCGGAGCGCCGCCCTGCATGCGGTGGCCAGCGCCTTTCCGGCGTCGGTCAATCGCACTCCTCGCCCGGCCCTTTCCATGAGCTGAAGGCCGAGTGCATGCTCGAAGTGCCTCAACTGCTGGGTGACAGCGCCCTGGGTGAGAAACAGGGAGGCCGCAGCCTTCGACACATGCTCGGTTTCGGCCACCGCCACGAAGGTCCGAAGCTGCTCAAACGTGAACTGGAACCTGCTCACTTTCTATGCAACAGCAATGCTAATGGAATCCATTACAAAAACTATCTTCGCTAATGCTGAGTAAATGGCTTGCCGATCGTTGAACATCGTGCGGAGATCGGCCCCGTGAGGGCCAAAGGAGGTGAAGTGGTCGTGAGTGTCAGAAAGGCGGAATCTGCAAAAGGCGGTCAGCGTGGCCAGGGAATGGTCGAGTACGCGCTGATCCTGGTTCTCGTTTCGATCGTGGTCATCGTGATTCTTCTAACCATGGGGAACCAGATACAAAACGTCTTCTCCAACGTCGTGGCAGCCCTCGGATAAGCAATCTCTCGGGTCGGGTGCGTAGCCCGGCCCGAGCACCCCGGCCAGGTGCAACCCGGAACGGTACTCCTGAATAGTTTTGGCGGATTGCGGCGCAAAGCGCCTGGCTGTCCCTCTAGCACTCTCCCCCAGTAGCCAGGCCGGCTTCCGTAGCCCGGCTACAGGTCGTCGGCGACACCGAGGTTGGCCGCAAGGTTATCGCTAGCATGTAGGCGCTTTCGCGCCCGGCTGACCGAGCCGCAGGATCGGCCAGGCGCCCCCTGTTAACCGGCCGATAACCTACCCCCGGTCGCCAACCGCTAATGTTCGGTACATGGTGGTGGGGGTCCAGCCGGACTCGGATCAAACAGGCCCAAATCCGGTTCCGGAGGCGCCCCGGTACCTCAACCGCGAGCTGTCCCGGCTGGACTTCGACGAGCGCGTCCTGGCCATGGCGCAGGACTCCAAGGTCCCCCTTCTGGAGCGGGTCCGCTTCCTTGCGATCTTCAGCCAGAACCTCGACGATTTCTTCCAGGTCCGGGTGGCGGGCCTCAAAGAACAGGTGCTGGCTGCCGTCGCCGCCGCATCACCCGACGGGATGTCGCCGCTCGAGCAGCTGAGAGCGATCCGCTCTCGGGTCGAGGAGCTGGTGGATCGCCAGGTTTCGCTCTTCAACGACCAGCTCGTCCCGGACCTGGCACAAGCGGGCATCGTCATCGTGCGCGCCAACGAGGTCACCAAGAAAGAGCTGAGCCAGCTCCATTCGGTGTTCCGCCAGCAGATCTTTCCGGTACTGACCCCGCTGGCCGTCGATCCGGGCCATCCCTTCCCTTACATCTCGCATCTCTCGTTGAACCTGGCGGTCATGGTCCGCGACCCGCAGCGACATCAACAACGCTTCGCCCGCGTCAAAGTCCCGCCGGTGCTGCCTCGTTTCATTGCGCTCGTCGAAGGCCAGCGCTACGTGCCGCTAGAGGACGTGATCGCGCTGCACCTGCAATCGCTGTTCCCAGGCATGGAGGTGGTCGCACACCATCCGTTCCGCGTGACCCGCGATGGTGACCTCGACGAGATCGACAGCGACGCCGAGGACTTGCTCGCCGCCATCCAGACCGAGCTGCGCCGGCGCCGGCGCCACGCGCGCGTCGTGCGCCTGGAGGTCGATCCCGGAATGTCGGCCGAGGTCCTAGAGCTGCTGACGCGTGAGCTGGAGCTGCAACCCACCGACGTCTATCAGGCGAAGGGCTTGCTCGACCTCGGCAGCCTGTCCACACTGTCTCACCTCGACCGGCCCGACCTGAAGGAAGAGCCCTGGACGCCGACCACCCAACCTCGACTCCGCGGCCTTGGCGCTGAGGTCCCCGACCTGTTTGCGGTGCTGCGCTCGGGCGATCTCCTGGCACACCACCCCTATGACTCGTTCGCGACCTCGGTCGAGGCTTTCATCGATCACGCCGCTAGCGATCCCAACGTGCTCGCCATCAAGCAGACCCTCTATCGCACATCGGGTCCGGCCAGCCCAATCGTGAGGGCACTCATTCGCGCGGCGGAGTCCGGCAAGCAGGTGGTGGCTCTGGTCGAGCTGAAAGCGCGGGGCGACGAGCAGGCGAACATCGCATGGGCGCGCGCACTCGAAGAGGCCAACGTGCACGTCGTGTATGGACTGGTCGGTCTGAAGACTCACGCCAAGGTGACGCTTGTGGTCCGGCGCGAGGGCAGGCACATCCAGCACTACCTCCACGTCGGCACCGGTAACTACAACCCGAGCACCGCCCATCTTTACGAGGACGTGAGCCTGCTGTCGGCGGACGCCGACCTTGGCGCGGACGTGACGGAGCTCTTCAACCTGCTGACTGGTTACAGCCGGCAGCACCGCTACCGCAAGCTGCTCGTTGCTCCCACCAGCTTGCGCACCGGGATCAAGCAGCTGATTGAAGGCCAGGCTGTGGTCGGCGGCCGCATCGTCATCAAGGTCAACAACCTTGTTGACCCTGAGATGATCGATTCGCTCTACGCGGCGTCTCAGGCGGGTGCGCAGATCGACCTGATCGTGCGAAGCATGTGCTCGCTTCGGCCGGGTGTCCCCGGACTGTCGGAGCGCATCAGGGTTCGGTCCATCGTCGGCCGGTTCCTCGAGCACTCCCGGATCTTCGCGTTCGGTGGCGCGCAGCCCGAGTACTACCTCGGGTCCTCGGACCTGATGCCGCGCAACCTCGACCGTCGCGTCGAGGCGGTGGTGCCGGTCACCGACCCGAAGCTTTCTTTACGGCTGTCGCAGATCTTCGAGATATTGCTTGCCGACGACGTCCTGGCCTGGAGCCTGGGTCCAGACGGCGTGTGGCATCGCGTGCCCAACATCCACGGCCTCAACTCCCACAAGCGTTTCCAGGAGCTGGCGCTCGAAAGCGCTCGCAGCAACGGGGTCAACGGCGTCGCGAACGGCGTCGTCAACGGGGTCGTCACCACCGTCCCGCATGCTCGAGCGTGAGGTAAAGCTCGGGGCAGGACCCGCGTTTCACCTTCCCGACCTGAACGGGGTGGTGGACGGCGTGACCATCACGGCGCCTGAGGCGGTGCGCCTCGAAACTGTCTACTTCGACACCGCCGATCTGCGGCTGGCGCGCTGGGGAGTGTCGCTGCGCCATCGCCGCGGCGAGGGCTGGACGCTGAAGCTGCCCCCGATCCGTGCCACGTCCGATGGCCAGGCGGCCCTTCTGCTCGAGCGCGACGAGCTCACCTTCCAGGGCGGCGCCACAAAACCGCCGCCGGCGGCCGTGGCCATCGTCCGCGCTTACGTGCGCACCGCCGAGCTGATCCCTGTCGCACGCCTGTCGACGGTGCGCCGCCGGGTCCGCCTGCTTGACGCGGCGGGCGCGCGGCTGGCCGAGGTCGTGGACGACGAGGTGTCGGTGCGCGACGGCCGCCGCGTGGCCGCCCGGTTCCGCGAGATCGAAGTCGAGGTCGCCGGCGATGCCGACGGCATCGTGGCCCCGCTGGTGGCGCGGCTGCGTGGCGCGGGCGCCGGGGCGCCGGATCCGACGCCGAAGCACATCAGGGCTCTAGGTCCCCGAGCGATGGAACCGCCGGAGGTGGCGCCACTGGTCGTCGAGGCGGAATCCCCGGCGCGGGACGTCATCCGCAGCGTGATCGCGCAGTCGGTTGCCGCGCTTCTCTATCACGACCCGCTCGTGCGGACGAGTGGGGACCCGGAGGCGGTGCACCAGGCGCGCGTGGCGACCCGCAAGCTGAGGTCGCACCTCAGGACTTTCGGACCTCTGCTGGACCAGGAGTGGAGCGACCCCCTGCGAACGGAGCTGGGGTGGGTGGCGTTGAGCCTGGGCGCCGTGCGCGACCAGGAGGTGCTGCTAGAGAGGTTGCGAGAACGGGCGAAATCCTTGCCCGCCAACGACCTGCGCTCGGCGCTGGGCGTTCTCCATCTCCTCGAGGTGGATATCGAAGGGCTGCGTAAGAAGCTCCTCGCGGATCTGGACTCGCCGCGCTACGTCGACCTGCTCGAGCGTCTGGTCGCTGCCGCGCACGCGCCGGCTACGCTCCCGGAAGCTGATGAGCCCGCCGGGACCGTGCTGCCCAAGCTGGCCACCGCTCCATGGAGGCGGCTGCGGTCCGCCGTCAAGAATCTCGCAGATTCTCCAGCGGACGTGGACCTTCACCGCATTCGCATCCTGGCCAAGCGCGCGCGCTATGCGGCTGAGGCGGTCGCGCCGGTGGTCGGCGCCGGCGCGGTTTCGTTTGCCCGGAATGCCGCCAAGCTCCAGACGATTCTGGGCGAGCACCAGGACAGCGTCACCGCGCAGGCATGGCTTCGAGGCACGCGCATCGGCGGGCGACGCGCGTTCGTCGCTGGCGAGCTCATCGCCATGGAGCACGTCGCGGCCGAGGATGCGCGTAAGAAGTGGCCGAAAGTCTGGAAATCCGTGGACCGCAAGGGTTTACGTGATTGGATGCCCGCCAAGTAAATGCCTACCCTGTATTTCGTGCGGCACGCCAAGGCTGCGAGTCGAACACGTTGGGAGGGCAACGATCGCGAGCGTCCTCTGAGCAAGAGCGGACGCAAGCAGGCCGAGGAGCTCGCTACGGTGCTGGGGGCCAACCCTATCGCGGCGATATGGTCGAGCCCTTACCTTCGATGCGTGCAGACCGTCGAGCCGCTCGCGAAGGCTCGAAAGCTCAAGGTGCAGGAGACGCGGCTGCTTGCCGAGGGCGCGAGGTTGAAAGGGGCCTATCGATTCATCGAGGACCCTGAAATCGACGACACGGTGCTCTGCACGCACGGAGACGTAATCCTTGAATTGCTCGATGACTTGATCCGGCGCCGCATCGTGAAGTCATCGCAAGTGGCACTGGACAAGGGCGCGACGTGGGCGGTCGACGTCGAGGACGGCTTGCCGGTCGGCGCTCGCTACATTCCCGCGCCGTGACCGCGTTGGGGACGGCGATGCGCGCGGCGCTCCTTGAGGCGGCCGACCCCGAGCGCGCGCCGCGGATGCAGGCTTACATGAAGTCTGAGATGCCTTATCGAGGCATCGCGGCGCCGGACATGCGCGAAATCTCCAAGCGCGTCTTTGCGAACCACCCACTGAAGAGCTGCGAAGAATGGGGCGCCGCGGTGTTGGAGCTGTGGCGTGAAGCGCAGTTTCGTGAGGAGCGCTATGCCGCGATCGAGCTGCTGGGCGATCGGCGACACCGGGATTGCAGGACGCCCGATACGCTCCCGATGTACGAAGAGATCATTACCACCGGTGCCTGGTGGGACTACGTTGACGCGGTCGCCGGGCACGTCGGCAACCTGCTTCGGGCGCATCCTGGGCAGGTGCGGCCCGCGATCCGTGCGTGGAGCACTGACAAGGACATGTGGAAGCGCCGCGTCTCGATCATCTGTCAGGTCTCGTTCAAGAAGGACACCGACCGAGACCTGCTGTATGCCAACATCGAGCCCAACCTTGCGGATCGCAACTTCTTCATCCGCAAGGCCATCGGCTGGGCGCTGAGGTCATATGCATGGACGGAACCCGAGGAGGTGGCACGCTACGTGGCTGCGAATGAGGCGAGGTTGAGCGGCCTGAGCAAGAGAGAGGCTTTGAAGAACATAAAGGCGCGGCAATGACGGTCACGCTCCGTGGTACGGGGGTTGGGGAGGAGCAGGTCGTGGCTGTGGCTCGTCGTGGCGAGGCGGTAGCGCTGGCGCCCGCCGCAAAGGCCAAGATGGACCGAAGCCGGATGCTGGTCGAGAAGGCCGCCTCGTCGCGCGAGCCGGTTTACGGGGTCTCGACCGGTTTCGGAGCGTTGGCCGGGACGCGAGTCCCGCCCTTGCGCCAGCCGGAGCTGCAGCTGGCGCTCATCCGCTCTCACGCTGCGGGTATGGGCCCGCCCGTCGATGACGAGGTGGTGCGTGCGACGATGCTCTTGCGCGCTCGCACGCTCTCGATGGGCCTTTCGGGTGTCAGGCCCGCTGTCGCCGAGGCCCTCATCGCCTTGCTGAACGTAAAGATCACCCCTGTCGTGCCACGACATGGGTCCGTCGGCTGCAGCGGGGACCTCGCCCCGCTCGCCCACATCGCGCTGGCGCTGGTCGGCGAGGGAGAGGTGGTGGATGCGGGAGGCGTGACGCGCCCCGCGCTCGAGGCGCTGAGGGCGGCCAAGGTCAAACCGTTGAAGCTCGAGACCAAGGAGGGGCTGTCGCTCATCAACGGCACCGATGGGATGCTGGGCATGCTCGTGCTCGCCTGCGCAGATGCGGAGCAATGCTTCCGCATCGCGGACATCACAGCTGCGATGTCGGCCGAGGCTCTGATGGGCACCGACAGGACCTTCCAGAAACAGCTGCACGAGATACGCCCGCATGCGGGCCAGGTCGCGAGCGCGGCCAACTTGATCCAGCTGCTTCGCGGTTCGGGCATCGTCGCCTCACACAGGCACTCGCAGCACGCGGTCCAGGATTCGTACTCGGTTCGCTGCAGCCCGCAGGTCGCCGGTGCTGCGCGCGACACGCTCGACTTCGCGCGCCGCACAGCTGCGGTCGAGCTGGCGTCGGTGGTCGACAACCCTGTGGTGCTCGAGAGCGGCGAGGTCGAGTCCACCGGCAACTTCCACGGCGAGCCCCTGGCGTTTGCCGCCGACTTCCTGGCCATCGCGGCCGCCGAGGTTGGCGCGATCTCGGAGCGCCGGCTCGATCGTCTGCTTGACCCGCATCGCTCCGAAGGTCTGCCGGCCTTCCTGGCGGAGGAGCCTGGGGTGAACTCTGGGCTGATGGTCGCGCAGTACACCGCCGCTGCACTGGTGGCAGAGAATCGGCGGCTGGCAGCGCCCGCAAGCGTCGACTCCATTCCCACCTCGGGGATGCAGGAGGACCACGTCTCGATGGGATGGGGCGCAGCTCTGAAGCTGCGCACGGTCATCGACAATCTCACTCACATCCTGGCGATCGAGCTCACGGCGTCGGCGCGCGCCCTCGACCTGCGGGCGCCACTGAAGCCGGCGCCGGCGACCGCCGCGGTTCGCGACCTCGTGCGGAAGCACGTCCGCGGACCTGGGCCCGATCGCTTTCTCGCTCCAGACCTGGCCGCAGCCGAGGCGCTCATCCGCAGCGGCGCCGTGGTCGCGGCGGCGGAGGCCGTGACCGGCAAGCTGCGGTGACGCGGACGATCCACGCGCCTCGCGGCGCGGAGCTCAACTGCCTGGGGTGGTCGCAGGAAGCCGCGATGCGCATGCTCATGAACAACCTCGACCCCGAGGTCGCGGAGCGACCGGAGGACCTCGTCGTTTACGGGGGCACCGGCCGTGCCGCCCGATCGTGGGAGGCCTTCGACGCAATAGTTCGCGAGCTCAAGGTCTTGAAAGGCGACCAGACGCTGCTCGTCCAGTCCGGAAAGCCGGTCGGGGTTTTCGACACGCACGAATGGGCGCCAAGGGTGCTCATCTCCAACTCGATGCTGGTGCCTGAGTGGGCGACATGGGACGAGTTCAGGCGCCTCGAGGCGCTCGGCTTGACCATGTACGGCCAGATGACCGCGGGGTCGTGGATCTACATCGGGACCCAGGGCATCCTGCAGGGCACGTACGAAACGTTTGCCGCGATTGCTCGCAAGCGGTTCAACGGTTCGCTCGCCGGGACCATCACGCTGACCGCGGGCCTGGGCGGCATGGGTGGGGCCCAGCCCCTGGCGGTCACGCTGAACGGGGGCGTCGCGATCTGCGTTGATGCGGACGACGACCGCATCAGACGGCGCATCGAGCATCGCTATCTCGACGTTCGTGCTGACGACGTCGAGCATGCGTTGCGGCTGGCGACCGAGGCCAAGGCTGCAAAGCGAGCGCTGTCGATCGGGCTCCATGGCAATGCGGCCCAGATATTGCCGGCGCTGGCCGCGCGTAGTTTTGTGGTGGACATCGTCACGGACCAGACCCCCGCGCACGACCCGTTGAGCTACATCCCTGCGGGCTTGAGCCCCGAGGATGCGCAGGAGCTGCGGCTCGACAACCCCGCCGAGTATGTGAAGCGCGCTCGGAAGAGCATGGCGCGCCACGTCGACGCGATGGTCGCGTTTCTAGATCGCGGTGCCGAGGTGTTCGATTACGGCAACAGCCTTCGCGCGGAGGCGCGCCTCGGAGGCAGCGCACGCGCATTCGACTTTCCGGGTTTTGTGCCGGCATACATCCGCCCTCTTTTCTGCGAGGGGAAAGGTCCGTTCAGGTGGGTCGCGCTGTCGGGAGACCCTGCAGACATCGCGGCCACTGATCGGGCCATGGTCGAGGAGTTCTCCGACAATGCGCCGCTGGTGCGCTGGATCAAGGCGGCGGGCGAGCGGGTCGCCTTCCAGGGCCTGCCAGCGCGCATCTGCTGGCTGGGGTATGGAGAGCGGGCCCGCGCCGGCCTGCGGTTCAACGAGCTGGTCAGGTCAGGCGCCGTCAAAGCGCCGATCGTGATCGGTCGCGACCATCTCGATTCCGGCTCCGTGGCTTCGCCTTATCGGGAGACGGAGGCTATGCAAGACGGCTCGGACGCGATCGCCGACTGGCCGATCCTCAATGCGCTGCTCAACACCTCGAGCGGGGCCTCATGGGTCAGCGTCCACCATGGTGGTGGCGTCGGGATCGGGCGCTCGATTCACGCGGGGATGGTCGTGGTGGCGGACGGCACTGACGAGGCGGCGCGAAAGCTGCAGCGAGTGCTGACCAACGACCCGGGCACGGGTGTGATGCGGCACGCCGATGCCGGATACCAGCGCGCGATCGACGTGGCGAACGAGCGCGGCGTGCACATCCCCATGAAGGCTTGAACGGCTCAGGCAGCTGGCACGCCGACCAGGCCTGGCTCGGCCATCGAGCCGAGAATGTTGTGATCGAGGTCGAGCACGGACGCATCGAGAGGGTGGCCGAAGGCGTGAAAGCGCCGGCCGGTGCAACCCTGCTGCGCGGTTGGACGATCCCCGGCCTCGCCAACGTCCACAGCCACGCCTTCCAACACGTTCTGCGGGGAGCTACCGAATCCGGTGGCGGAGATTTCTGGGAGTGGCGCCAGCAGATGTACAGGGCGGCCGAGGGCTGGACCCACGCAAGCTACCTGGAACACTGCCGCCGGGTCTTTCGCGAAATGCTCCACGCAGGGATAACCGCCGTGGGCGAGTTCCATTACCTGCACGCTCTTGGAAATCAACTGGGGGAAGCGGTCATGCAGGCGGCGACGGACGAGGGGATCCGACTCACACTGATTGACGCGTGCTACCTGCAGGGCGGCGTGGACGGGCGTCCGCTCGAGGGAGCGCAGAGGTCGTTCTCCGACGGCGATGCCGGACGCTGGGCGGCGCGAATGGATGCGCTGTCGGAGCGGGAGGGCGTGCGCGTTGGGGCGGCGATCCACAGCGTCCGCGCCGTCGATCCACCCTCGATGCGAGTTGTCGCCGCATGGGCGCGCAAGCGCAAAGCGCCGCTGCACATCCACCTGGCCGAACAGCCGGCTGAGGTGGACGAGTGCATTGCGGTCGAGGGTTGCACGCCGGCGCAGCTCCTGGAACGCGAGCGCATCCTGGGTCCGGATCTGACCGTGGTCCACGCCATCCATGTCGATGACGCAGACACTGCATTGCTCGGCCGGCACAAGGTGGCGGTGGTCGGGTGCGCGACGAGCGAGCGCGATCTTGGGGACCGTGTCGGCCCGCTCGGGCGGCTGGCCGGCGCGGGCAGCCGGATTTGCGTCGGCAGTGACTCCAATGCGGTGATCGACATGATCGAGGAGGCACGAGGGCTCGAGCTGGACCAGCGACGAGCGACGGGACGCCGTATCCATCACCAGCCCATTGACCTGTTTCGAGCCGCGACCATCAACGGCATTCGTGCATTGGGATGGGAGGGTGGCGAGCTGACAGTGGGGATGCCGGCGGACTTCATCACCATCGACCCGCCGCGCGACTCGGCAAAGAAGGACCTCGACCTCGGGTACCTGATGTTCTGCCGCTCGGCGGCCGACGTGAGCAATGTCGTCGCCGGTGGCAAAACCGTGGTTGCGAGATGAGGCGCCTGACGGGAATCGGGCGGCTGTTCACCGGCACCCAGGCCGGGGTCATCGAGAAGGCCTCGGTGATCGTCGATGATGATCGAATTGCCTGGTGCGGGCGGGAGGGGGACGAGCCTCTCGACCTGATGGGCTACGTGAGCGAGGACGAGGATTGCGGCGGCGGCCTCGTCACCGCCGGTTTGATCGACGCGCACACCCACCCGGTCTACGCCGGCAGTCGCATGGCTGAGGTGGCCATGCGGACCGCGGGCGCCTCGTACTCCGACGTCGCCAAGGCGGGCGGAGGCATCGTCGCCACCGTGAAGGCGACGCGCGAGACGCCTCCACAAGTGCTAGAGGACGCGACTGCAGTGCGACTCAAGCGGTGGTTTGAAGGCGGGGCGACCACGGTCGAGGCCAAGACCGGCTATCACTTGGAGCGCGAGGGCGAGCTGGAATCGACCCGCATCCTGAGCCGGCTGGGCCAGCGGCCGGATCTGCCGCGCATCGAGGTCACCTTCCTCGCCGCCCACGCTTTACCGCCGGACCGCGGCGCCAAGCTGGGCAAGTACACCAAGGAGGTTGCCCGCTGGTGCCCGGACGCGCATCAGGCAGGGGCGCGTTTCTGCGATGTGTTCTGCGACCAGGGGTACTTCAGCGTCGACCAATCGCGCCATATCCTGAAAGCCGCGATCGAGGCGAAGCTCATCCCGCGAATCCACGCCGATGAGCTTGCCCGCACCGGAGGCTCACGCCTTGCGGCCGAGCTGCACGCCGTATCGGCCGACCATCTTCTGTGCGCCAATCGCAGCGATGCCGTCGCCCTGTCGCGGGCGGGCGTCGTCGCGACGCTGTCGCCGGGCACGGCGCTCTCAATCGGGAAGCTGCCCCCGATCAAGGAGCTCACGGCGGCGGGCGCGGCGATCGCGCTCGGCACCGACCACAACCCGGGGACGAGCGGCATCACGAGCATGAGCCTCGTTGTTGCCATGGCGGTGGGCGTCTTCAAAATGTCTGCGGAGCAGGCGCTGATCGCCGCGACGGTCGGCGGCGCCCTGTCAATCTCGCGCTCGGATCGGGGTGCAATCGCTCAGTCGATGCTGGCCGATCTCGTGCTCTGGGAAGCCGATCACGAGGGCGCTTTCGCCTGGGCTTACGGTCTAAAGCCGCGCCGAGTGTGGCGCGGGGGAGTACCAATCGCGTGATGAACCTTGCAAGAAAGCGGCAAACAAGGTACAAGTTCTCACGAAGACCGCCGTTTAACCATCCGATTTACAAAGATGCGGTCATGGAGGAATTTGTTTAGTGGCTAAGTGGAACCCGCTGGCGTTGAAGCTCTTGATGTGGGTCATGGGCGTATTGATAGTGATGGGCTCAGGGCTGGGCTTCATTGGTAGCACCTTCTTCGCGTTTGACACATGGGCGGGCGTTTCAGGATCTGTGGCCGGGATCGCTTTTGGTGCCGGCGTCATGATTGCCGGCTTCGACCCCGAGGGAAACGTGAGCTGGGTGCGAGCCCTGGTCCTCTACGCGATCCTCGAAACGGTCTACCAGATCTTGAACTGGATAACAATTGGGCGTTTCGACATCATTCCGTTCCTGATCGCCTTGATCGTCGCCGGGATGCTCCTCTGGCTGTACCCCAACAAGGCGCAACTCTGGATGAGATCGAGCAACACGATGGCCCACAAGGCATAAACCAGAAACACTTTCGTAAAGGGGGCAGCATCGCCGCTGCCCCCTTTTCTGTACCCCCGGCATAGGGTCTTGAAAAACCGAGAGCGATCCATGGAGCAGATCACCTTTATCCCGCAGCAATGGCGTTAGCGGTGGCGCCACGTCAATGGAGACGGTTTATGGCCACCCGCGGTGAAAACGTCTCGGAACGTAAGCATCACGAGCCAGATCGGCTGCCAGAGCACGATTGGGATACGAATGCTAATCGCGGGTCCCTGCGCGCACAGTACGCCGACTGCCAGCCACGCTTTTTCGGCGAGAGAGACTGGCTCGCGCAGAACCAGCCATGCCGCGATCGCTACCCCGACGTAGTCGTACTCGTGAATATGAATAGAGCAAACCAGGGTCGCCAGCAGACCGATCGCAAAAATCACATTCCATGATCGCCGCTGGCGCCAGATCCCCACTATTGACACTAACAGGACAATTCCTTCACCGACCACTAGCGACGCCTGCGGACCGAAAGGTTCGATCAGAGGCGTTGCTGTGAAGCCTGGACCAGATGCCGCCCACTCTAGGACGGCCAGATAGGTTCCAATCCCAGTAGCTCCGATGACGACCGCAAAAAGAGCCGCCAACACTGCCGTCGCGGCGAACCAATAGGCCGCTGCTCGGGGGAATCCGCCTAACAGCAAGACAACGGGCAAGAGCGCCACGTCTTGTGGTTTGATGGCCGTCGCCAGAGCAAGCAGCACTCCGGCCTCAACCTCGCGATGTCGAGCTGCCATCCACCAACACCCAATCGCAAGCGCGTATGTAACGAGGACCGGTTGGCCCCGTTCGAGCGAGAACACCGTCGGCCAGAGTGCAAGTGTGCAGAGCAGGATCGTGACGCGTGCGAAACCGATACCCGGGCTGGCCAGCCACCACGCCGCCACCGAGGCCGCAATGTTGATCACCGTCCAGAGGACGAACGCCGCGGTGAGTGGCATGGTTGTCAGTGGCGCGATGAAGAACGCGAGCAGCGGCGGATTGTCGTAGGTGTAACTTGGGACTATCGGGCCAGCGGCCGGTCCGAAAGCCAGCGAGAGCGCCTGCAATTTGTCCGGGTCGTACATATGGGACCAACCCCACTTCTCGCCGACCTGAGCTGCGAGATAGAAAAGCCGGAAATCAGTTGCTGCAGGGTCCGATCTCACCAGTCCGACGAAGCGAATGAGTTCGAATGTCAAACACCAGGCTCCGATGAGAGTGGCAATCGCCAGCCACAAGGGAGGAAGCCTTTGGGGTTGAGGTACAGGGCCACTTGGAGCAGTGGCCCTATAGGCGGGGCCGAACGACCCGATTGCACGGAGCACATTGATGGCGGGCCTGGTCTGGGCCGCCACCCGTTTAGCGAGAGACATCCCAGGCATATAGGTCGGCGCTACACTCTAGCCTCAAGCTGCAACCGCAGGGGCCGTCAACAGGACGAATCCACCCCGTCCTTTTCCGCTGGTTCAACTGCCCGGCGAGGTCACGTGGCTGGAGGATGTCGACTCCGCCTACAAGCGCCGCAGGGTTGGCCGGGGTCCCCCCGGCCATACGTCAGTCCGTACCCGGTTCGTCCCCACTCACTATCCAACGGCCCCCGCCGCTCGCGGCCACCAGGTCGTCCGCCGCCTGCGGACCCCACGACCCTCTCGTATAGGGCTCCGGGTGGCCTTCCGCCTCCCATGACTTGAGCAGCGGGTCGACGATCTCCCACTGCAGCTCGATCTCCTCAGCGCCGGGGAAAGCAGAGTGACCACCGGCCAGTACCTCTGAAAGCACGTTCTCGTAAGCGTCCGGTAGTGGCGCCTTGGTGAGGGCCTTGTAGTCGAGCTTCATGCCCGCCGGCACCATCTCGAACCGAGTGCCCGGTCGCTTCGCGCCGATGCGGATCGTGATGCCTTCGTCGGGCTGGATGCGGATCACTATCAGCGAGGGAACGCCGCGCTGGCGGTTACCGCCAATGCGCAGGTGAGGAGCGTCACGCAGCTTGATCACGACCTCGGTGACCCTGCGCTGCAGAGCCTTTCCGGTCCGAAGAAAGATCGGGACGCCATCCCAGCGCCAGTTCTCCATTGACAGCCGCACCGCCGCATACGTCTCGCGCCGAGAGTCATTCGCAACGGCTTCCTCATCGAGGTAGCCGATGTACTGTCCGCGGACTGCGTTGCTCGGGCTGATCGGCGACATCGCGCGCAGCGCTGCACGCTTGGCGCGGCGCACATACTCGGCGTCGAAGGTGGTGGGTGGCTCCATGGTGACCAGCGCGAGGAGCTGCAGCATGTGGTTCTGGATGATGTCCCGGACGGCCCCGTTCTGGTCGTAATACCCGGCCCGCTTTCCAATTCCTTCGTTCTCGGCAACTGTGATCTGGATGGTCTCGACGAGATTGCGATTCCAAACTGGTTCGAACAGCGAGTTCGAGAACCTGAAGGCGAGGATGTTCTGGACCGTGTCCTTGGCCAGGTAGTGATCGATCCGAAATGTCTGCTGCTCCTCGAAAGTCTTGGCGAGCTGCGCGTTCAGCTTGCGGGCAGACTCCACGTCGTGGCCGAGGGGCTTCTCGACGACGATTCGGCGTGTCGGGTCGCCCTTGGTGGTGAGCTTTGACCGGCCGAGCGTGTGGATGATGTCGCCCGAGGTCTCCGGTGGCGTCGCCATGTAAAAGATCACGTGCGCGGCACCCTCAAGCAGCTTCTTCAGGCCCGCGAATGTGGTTTGCGACTTGTAATCGATGCGCGCCCACACCGCCGTCGCGGCCAGGCGCTGGCTCCCGCTCCGCTTCTTCACGATGTCGCGGAAGTGGGCCGTCGATTGGGCCGTCCGGCCTGCCCCTATGATGCGGAGCACCATCCCATCAGGGGACGCCAGGCGCTTAAGGGAAGGCAGGATTTTGCGCTGGGCCAGATCGCCGGAAGCGCCGAAGATCACCAGGTCAACGCGGGGAGCCACTGTTGAATCCTAGATGGAGATGACGTCGGTGCCGGCGATCTCGTCGTGGACGTCGCGCATCCGTACCGCGGCGAGCGGCAGCATGGCGAGCCTCGCCAGGGCCTGGCCGGCTGTCAATTTCGAGCCATCGACGGAGACCACGCGCTGCTTCATGACCGCGCCGCCAAGGGTCACGCCGGACAGGGTCCAGCAAGCAATGTGGTAGCCGGCTGCCAGGCCGAGCAGCACCGGCAAACGCCGCCGCCGGCGCCCGATGAGCGCCGCCATCGACAGGCAATACACGGCGTCGATCGCCCCGGCGGCGATGCGTCGCGAGCGGTCGGCCGGCGGGCCGACCTCGGGCCGGCGGCCGCGCACTCGCAGCAGGTGCAGGCGCGTCAGAAGATGGTGGACTGGTACCTGGGTCAACGAGTAGATGGGGCGGGGGAGCATCGGCCGGTAGTCATCGAGCGATTCGACCAGGCGGCCGTCCAGCAGCTCGATGCGAAGGTGGCCGCCGGCGGAGCGTGCAAGGAGTCCGCCCTCGATCGGCCACGAAACGCCGCTTCGCGTGACGTCGGGGCGGCCGAAGCGGATCAGGTCGAGCGGTCCCAGCCGGAGTGTGTAGTCGCGTATTCGGATCAGTCCGAAGGTCAGTGCCTCGATGTCGGTGGGGAAGCTGTCACGGAGCGCTTTGCCCGTGATCGGGCTCGGCATCGAGACCGAGTCCGCGATCGACACCCTGCCGCCAACCCATCGCACTCTTCTATCTTCGGGAAATGGCAACTCGCGAGTTCTCGGCGGCGGTGACAGTCAAGTGCTCGCCCGAGCACGCCTTCGACTATTTCGCTGATCACCGACACGTCGCCGCCGTCGTCGATGGCGTCACCAAATGGGAGCCGATCGGTTCGAAGACCGAGGGGGTCGGCGCCCGTTACGAGGTCGAGATGGTGGCCCTTGGGTTTCCACTCAAGAGCGTGCTGCGCCTCGACCGGTGGCGGCGGCCGCACGAGATCGGGTGGGTGTCGGAGAAAGGCCTCATCAAGCAGGAGGGTGGGTTCACGTTCACCAGGGTCAGGGGAGCAGTGCACATCGTTCTGCGCATCGCCTATACGCCCCCTGGGGCGATCCTGGGAGCTGCGGTCGCGGGAAGCGTGGATGGGGTGGTTCGAGGCCGGCTGCAGAAAGCGCTGGAGCGAATACGGGGCGTGCTCGAGACCTCTTAGAGTGATCGCGTGCGGTTGAACAGCGAGGCACGGGCCGTCCTCGGCCACACTCCGATCGGGATGCTGGCTCTCCGCGCCGGCCGATTGCCTCTCGTCAACCCTGCGGTGTTCCACTTCGCGTCGGGCTCACTGTGGATGACCACATCGCGATACGCGGCCAAGATCCTGAGCGCGAAACGAGATCCCCGCGCCGCGTTCCTTGTCGATGGCGGTTCGAAGGCGCTGCTCCTGCGCGGCCATCTCGAGGTCTACGACCCGCTCTCGGTATCGAGCCAGATCAATGCGATGCTCGAAGGGCCCGGCTACTTTCTGGGGATGGCGGGATATGCCCTCAAGAACGCGCCTTACTTCGCGGGATATGTGCTTGACATGGCCCGCATCCCGCGCGAGTGGCTGCCCTACAACCGCGTTGTGCTCCGGCTTCGACCGAGCGACGCCGAGCTCGCGGACGTCACGCCATTTCCCGCCGCTCAAGCCGCGCGCGTTCCCGCGGTGCCGGCGGAGGTAAGCCGGCGCCTTGCCGGCGTGCCGCGTGGGTATGCATGCTGGATCGAAGGCGGGATGCCCGTGATCCGACCCGCCTTGTGGGAGGTCGAGCGCGGTGAGGTTCTGGTCGCGCCCACCGCGGGCAAGGTGCGTGCGGGTGCAGTCGGAGCCCTGGTGGTCGAGTCGCATCATCGGTACAGGCCGTCATTGATGGTGGGAGCGTGCGTGCGAGGCACCTTCGGCCAGCAGGCCGACACGACGGCAATCGGGGAGCGCTATGGGGTCGAGCCGGCCGAGTTGCCGGCGGCTTTCGAGCTGCTGCCCGAGCGCGTGACATCGTGGCGCGGCTTCTCGATCGCCACCGCAGTCCCGCGGGCGGCCCGCCACCTGCGCGTGGCACAAGGCTGATGGCTAAGCCCGCATCCCCTGGCCTCCAGATCCGCCGCTGGACTGATGGCAAGTGGTCGGAATCGCCTGACATGGTGGTCACCGAGGAGCCATTGCAGTTGATGCTCGACGGCGATGCCCTCTCGGTTGTCATGCGCACCCCTGGCCACGATGTCGAGCTGAGCCTTGGCCTGATGTTCTCCGAAGGGGTCCTGCGCTTGGCCACGGATGTCCAAGTGATCAGGATCAGCGCCGAGGCCGGTGAGCTGGAGGCGGGCGTCGCCGTCGAATCCTCGCTGGTTGAGTCCAACCAGGTCGACATTCACCTGCGGATCAAGGCGCGGCGCAAGCCGGAGCGATCGATGCTGTCGAGCTCGGCCTGCGGTGTATGCGGCACGGTCATGATCGAGGACTTGCGGCGCGATCTGGCGCTCCTGCCTGCCGGCCCTGCGGTTGATCCAGGCCTGCTCCCTGGCTTGGTCGAGAGGCTGCGCTCCGGCCAGGGCGTCTTCGACAGAACGGGAGGGTTGCACGCAGCCGGCCTGTTCACGGCCGCCGGCGAGCTGGTTTATCTGCGTGAGGATGTCGGGCGCCACAACGCAGTCGACAAGGTGGTCGGACGCGCCTTGCTCGATGAACGAGTGCCTGCGAGCGATTCGATACTGGTCGTGAGCGGCCGGGCGGGGTACGAGATAGTGCAGAAGTCGATCACTGCCGGAATCCCCGTCCTCGCCGCCGTTGGAGCACCGTCCAGCCTCGCGGTCGCGCTGGCCCGGGAATTCAATCAAACGCTGGTCGGCTTCCTCAAAGGAGATCGGTTCAACGTGTATTCGGCGCCGGAGCGCCTGTCCGGCAACCAGTGATCGCAGCGCTGTCCACCCGTCCCGCCCTGCGGGCGGCGGTCATTGGCGCCTACATCCTGCTCGTCGAGTGGAGCAGGGCGGTGGCGTCGACGATCCCCGGTGCTGTGGTGCCGGCGATTTTGATCGGCGGAGCAGCCCTTCTGGTGACCGCGGTCGGCTGGCCGGCGCCACAGCTCGGCTTTGGCACGTCGCGATTGCCCCTTCGCATTCTCGGCGGCTTTGCATTGGCGGCAGTGCTGCTGTTGCCGGCGGCGGTTCGCGCAAGCGAGGCGCCGATCATCCCGGCCTCATTCGCAATGGTCGCTGTGATCATTTCGGTCGCGCAGGAGGTCGCGTTCCGCGGAGTGTTGTATGCCGCGCTTGACGAGGCGGGCGGCGCGCCGCTGGCGATAGTGGGCAGCACGGTGGCCTGGACCGCGGCGCACGCGCTGTCGCATCCGCCCGCATTCCTCTGGGCGGTCGCAGCCGCGGGCCTTTTGCTGGCGCTGTGGCGCTGGGCCTGCCGCGACCTGGTCGCCCCGATCATCGGCCACGTGATCGCGGACCTGGCGCTGTGAAGCGCCCGCTTCTCATCGCGGCCGCGGCCAGCGTTTATCTCGTTGCCGCGTGGATGGTGGCGCCGGGGTTCTATGACGGCTTCGGGCCGACGCAGCCGTACAACTGGGTCTGCCCCCCGCCGATCGCCGGCGCGAACTCCGGAGCCAGCGCTTCATCAGGCCACCTCGTGATCAATGTGATCGACGGCACCAGCGATGCAAACACCGCCTTCACAGCTGACGGTCAGATGAGTGTCAGCTTCTTACCAGGCGCCTTCCAGGCCGCGGGCAAAACGCACGTCACAGTCGATATCACGCCTGTATCGCCATGTCCGAACCCGCCCGACCTTCATTTCACCACCAACGTCTACCAGGTCACTGCGGATGCGCCCTTGATACAAGTCCCCCCAACAACAACTCAGTGCCAACCGGCGTGCGTGGCGATGCTTTACTCGAACCTCATGCCCGCTCCCAGCTTCGTCTATTTGGCCGACAGCCCGAATGGCCCCTGGAAGAACATCGGCGGTACTGAGAATCAGCTGCTCGTGATTCGGGCCGATACCAACCAGCTCGGCTACTTCGCGGCCGGCTACCCGGCTAATGCGGTAAACAAGAACTCCCCCGGCAGCAGTCAGCTACTGCCGATCGCGGTTGCAGTCCTGATCGTCGGCGTGTTGATCGCCGGAATTCCGCTGGCGATACTCCGCAGGCGGGCGGCCGGCAATGTCGATGAGGAGAGCGACGAAGAGGACGACCCAGAAGTCACTCCTCGTACTTGATCGCTTCGAACAGCGTGCGGCACTTGCGGCAGCGGTACTGGAGCGTCATCGCCTGGGTCCCGAACAGCGAAATGACCTCGGCGTCACGCTCCGCGCAATGAGGGCAGCGCGGCGCAGCGCGAGGCTGCGGGTCAGCCCTCCTCTGGGGTCCCCGCGCCGTCACGGCGCGGGAGGCGCCTTTGCGTACTTCTTCTCCTCGAGGCCGCGCAGCATCGCGAAAGTGGGATCGTCGATGGCCCCCGGCCGGCTACGCCGACGCACCGGATCCCAAACCTTCCAATCGATATGGGCTGCGGGAGCCTTGGTCTCCAGCCTTTCCTCGAGGCGCGCACGAAGCTCCGTCGGGCCCATGCTCAAGCGTCCCTCTTTGTGAAAAGTCGCCGTCTCGCCGTCGGGCGGCCCGAACCATTCGATCGCTTCCCGCCACGCCTCGCTCAACGGAGTCGCGTCCACGCCCGACTTGAGCCAGCTCCGGCCGTGGAGGAAGTGATAGCGCTCCTCCATGAGCATCTTCCGCAAGCGGTGCTGCAGAACCTCGACCGTGCCGTTCACGCACGCCTCGATCATCACGGTGAACGCGGTATCGAGGATCGCATTGGCGGCAACGAACTGCGCCCACTCGGTCCAGGGCTCGTCAAAATACTGGAGCGATCGCAAGCTGCCCGCATCGCTCTCGCGATCAGACCCGCGGGGGTCTGCGCCGAGAGGTTCGAGGCAGCCGTACAGCACGCGGCTGTGACCGAGGTCATCGAGGCCCATCGCCGCCGCGGCGATGTCAGCTTCCAGCGAAGGCGCGCGTGTGGCCCACTCCGCGTAACGCAGCCCAAGCATCTGCTTGTTGTCGGCGATGCTCAGGACGAGGTCGGAAAGGCTCATGCCTCCCCCGGTTGCCAGAGCTCGATGACGTGCTCTTTGCGGACGATCGCCATCTCGACCCAGCGCTCTTCGTCATAGGTCGCACGGGCGTATGCGACGGCGAGGTCGTCATCCGGGGCGACAACGCTGCCGACCTGGTGCAGCGGCTCACCGCGCGTCTTGCGCGCGAACACCTCATATTCGACGGCGTCGCCGCTCACCCGCTTGTAGTGCGTCAAACCGCCAGGCCCCACGACTCGAGCGCATCGCGGCCCGCTTCGGTCACACGCGCGACGGTCCACGGTGGATTCCAGACGACGTTGATGCGAACCTCGCGAACTCCATCCTCGCGCAGCAGGCGCTCGCGCACGTCCTCGAGAATGAAATCGGAAGCGGGGCACCCCATCGCAGTGAAAGTGAGGTCGACCTCGACCCGCCCATCCTGCTCGGCAACCCGGTAGATGACACCGAGGTCGACCAGGTTGATCGGCATCTCGGGGTCCTGCACCTCAGCCAGGGCAGCCCACAAGCGCTCGTTCATGAGCCGTTCTGGTGATGCGCCTTGCGGAACTTGTGAAATTCCTCCTGGAACATCGCGACCATCTCCGCGTTGCGCGGTCCGCGGTTGCGCCAGCGCACCAGCACGTCATCCCATGAGATCGGCTGGTTGAAATCCCAGCGCTTGGCTTCGGCGTCGAACTCGCAGGGGAAGGGATAGTCGAGCTCCCACACATCTTTCCCGTCCCTCGTTTCTTTGTGCGACGGGACCTTGATGCCGATCTGCTCGCAGTAGGGCACCACCAGCGAGAGCCACCACTGCCGCAGCTGGTCGTTGGTGAGGCCCTTGAGGCGGTACTCGAGCTGGGTCGAGTGCATCTTCAAGCTGTCGGGCAAGCCGAACCACTCGACGCTCAGCGGGAACATCCAATCCACGGCACGCTGCAGCTCATCCTTCGCGGAGCCGCCGGCCTGGCTGATTCGCTTCATCCAGGTGCGCCCGTTGCGGAGGTGGAAGTTCTCCTCCGCCATGACCTTGTTCAGCCCGCGCTTCCACGGCCCGTAGGAGCACTTCTCGTGGATGTCGCCCAGGAGGCAGAAGCCCGCCTGGTCGTACATGCCATTGGCGACCACCAGCTCGGTCCAGCTTTCGAGGGGGACATCGAAGGCGTAGGGGTAGCGGAAGCTCTTGGGGTCGCGGCTGAAGATCAGCTTCTCCTGGTCCTCGCCCAGCTCCTCGAGGATGTGATACGCGATGTGGGCATGGGCCAGCTCGTCCTGGATGATCGCGATTCCGGTCATGAAGGCGTTGATTGAGGGGGCGCGCTTGGCGGCGAGGTAGTAGGCGGGCGCCGAGATGAGCTCGGTGTCGCCCGAAACGATGAGCGTGTGCTTCAGCTCACGGAGGTATTCCGGAGTCATCTCGTTCCGTGACTCGATCAGCTCCCCGGACTTCATCATCTGGTCGAACTCGGCCGCGGTTGCCATGGCCTTTCATTCTCCGACAACCCGGGCGGGTAAAATCGTGGTTCCTACAGGGCTGGTGACTCCAGGCCCGCACCGTGGTGGCTATAGCTCAGCATGGCAGAGCACCAGATTGTGGATCTGGCTGTCGCGGGTTCAAATCCCGCTAGCCACCCCAAATCACCGTTGTCGCCGTGATGGCGCTAGCTCGTCCGATCGGCCATTCTTCTCGATTGCTGAACGGCGGCGGCCCGATTCCCCAGGAGGCTCGGGGTGGCCAGGCGCAATGCCCACAGTGAAGTGAGCCACAGTATCACCGTGCCGAGAAGTGCGATCTCTGCACCCGCGGCCATGAGAGGACCGCGAACTCCCTCCGCGTACAGGTTTGTGTACCAAAGGTAGACAGGCCCGGTAAGCATCCAGCTGACCGCGACAGCGATGCCGAGCCAAAGGAGTCGTTCCCGAATCGCCAAGGTCCCAAGCACGAGCATCGGCAGGAGCAAAAGGAGTAGGTGCCCCGGCCGGACGACCGCGACGACCAAAGGCGTGGCCGCCACTACGGAAGCGGCCTCAAGCGCGCGGCCGGTTCGATCCGCGCGAGGCGACCATAAGGTGATCGCCGTCATGATCAGAACCGTCGCCGAGATCGCCGCCGCGATAATCCGCACCGTCGTGTCGACGCCCTGAACCAGTCCATAGATGCTGGCTGGATGGAGCAGACGGGCAACGGCGCCCACAGGCGCAATGTCCATCGCATAACCGGTGCCGGTGTTCAGCTCGGGGACGATTCTGAGGAAGTACTCGGGCAGGTACTGAGGAGAACCGATCACCCACAGAACGGCCACGACCAGAATCGCCACCACCGTAATCGCGGGTCGCCGCCCCCAGACTCCGAGCAGCAGAAGGGGCGCCTGCACCAACTTCAAAGCTAATCCGAAGCCAAGGGCCGGCCCTGCCCACCAGCGATCGCCGGCTACCCAGCCCAGCAGCCACACCGCGCTGAGGCCGAGGAGCAGCACCTCGAGGTTGCGCTGGATAATCTGGTCGATCAGCGGCGGAAATGCGATCGCTGCTATTACAAACATGGCGACAGGTTGCCAGCCATGCACCCGGAGGGCGCGCGCTGTCGCCCATATGAACAGAGCGACACAGGCCTGGGCGACCACCAATGCAGCGGCTCCCAGCACCGCCTGGTCTACAAGGGCCAGCGGCTGAGACAGCCAGGAGACGACCGGCGGATAGTCGGTCCAGGCATTGGTCAGACCGATCCAGCACGTGCGTGAGAGGCACTGCGAGTAGGGGTCGTGACCGGAGGCGATCATGGCTCCGGTCGGAACATAGACTTCGAAGAAGTCCACAGGATCCGAGCTCGGACTGAAGATCGGCCCGAAAAGGGTGCGCCAGGCATACACGACGAGGATTGGCGTCCCCGAGGCAATCAGGATCGCACTGACGAACCGGCGATTCGCGAGGGCTGCTGCCAACCGCGAACTGAATCCTGGTGATGACACGACGCGAACGGTAATGCCTCACGGTCAGAGCCGCTCTCGTGATCGGTCGACCACGGCCATTCGGTTGCTGCAATTGTTATGGCCAGCGGCCCACGCTTGGGTGCTTTGTCCGATAAAGACGCCCTGGCAATCGCAGGTGAGCGCGACATAGAAGGGCGCGACCGCGATCTGGCCGCCGACGTGCGTGACCGAGAGGCCGAGCAGCGTGACCGAGAGGCCGCCGCGCGTGATGACGCGGCGGGCGACCTCGACCGGACGGCAGGGGACCGCGCGGCAAGTGAGAGTCAACAAGCCGAGGGCGAAGGTACCCGTCCTCCATCGGGGCACGCCGAGGCTGCGGATAACAGGGCCCAGGCTGTCAATGACCGCAAGGTGGCGGCCGAAGACCGCGCCCAGGCCGCCAAGGACCGCGAGGATTCCGGGACCGACGAGCTGACAGGAGTACGCCGTCGGGAGGCGGGCCTGGCTGCGCAGGATCGCGACGTCGCGGCCGGGTTGCGTGACCGAGAGGCCGAGGCGCGTGATGATGCGGCGGGCGATCTCGATCGAACCGCGGGTGACCGCGCCGCGACCGACCGTCAGCATGCGGCAGACGAACGTGACCAGGCCGCCTCGCGGCGCGCCGGGGCTGCGGACAACCGTGCCCAGGCCATCAACGACCGCAGAGTCGCGGCCGAAGACCGTGCCCAGGCTGCCAAGGACCGCGCAGATTCAGGGACCGACGAGCTGACAGGCACGCGGCGTCGGGAGGCGGGTATGGCCGCTCAAGACCGTGATGTTGCTGCCGGGCTGCGTGATCGCGAGGCCGAAGCACGTGACGATGCGGCGGGTGACCTTGACCGAACCGCAGGCGATCGCGCCGCGAGCAACCGCCGGCGTGTGGCAGACGAAGGCGCCCAGGCCGCCTTGGGGCGCGCTGAGTCTGCGGATTACCGCGCCCAGGCCATCAACGACCGCAGGCTTGCAGCTGAGGATCGCGCCCAGGCCGCCAAGGATCGTGAAAATGCCGGCCTGGCGGCTCGGGCGCGCGACCTTGCCGCCGAGCTGCGTGATCGAGACGCCGAATCCCGTGACGACGCGGCCGCTGAGTTCGACCGAATTGCAGGCGATCGCGCCGCGAGCAACCGCCGGCGCGCCGCAGACGAGGGCGCACGGGCCGACTCGGGTCGCGCCGATGCCGCGGATAGCCGCGAACGAGCGATCAACGACCGCAAGGTTGCAGCGGACGATCGCGCGCAGGCGGCCAGGGACCGCGAGGATTCCGGCGCCGATGAGCTGACGGCGGTACGCCGTCGGGAGGCCGGACTCGCTGCGCGGGACCGCGACGTTGCGGCCGGGCTGCGTGACCGAGAGGCCGAAGCGCGTGACGATGCCGCCGGTGATCGCGACCGAACTGCGGGGGACAGCGCGGTGAGTAACCGCCAGCGCGCGGCTGATGAAGGTGCGCGTGCAGATTCGGGGCGCGCTGAGGCTGCCGACAGTCGCGTACGAGCCGTCAATGACCGCAGAGTCGCAGCCGAAGATCGTGCCCAGGCAGCGAAGGACCGCGAAGATTCCGGTACCGACGAGCAGACGGCGGTGCGCCGTCGGGAAGCCGGTCTGGCGGCGCGGGACCGCGACGTCGCAGCCGGGCTACGCGACCGTGACGCCGAAGCGCGTGACGACGCTGCGGGAGATCTCGACCGAACCGCCGGGGATCGCGCGGCGACCAATCGTCAGCGCGCGGAGGATGCGGGTGCCAGAGCGGCCTCGGAGCGGGCTGACGCCGCCGACAGCCGCGTGCGAGCGGTCAACGACCGCAAGGTTGCAGCGGATGATCGGGCACAGGGCAGCCACGACCGCCAGATTGCGGCCGAGGATCGCGCGCAGGCTGCCAAGGATCGTGAAGATTCCGGGACCGACGAGCTGACGGGCGTAAGCCGCCGCGGCGCCGGCCTGGCTGCCATCGGACGCGAGATCAATCGTGCGCAGCGCGACAGCGGAGAGCTCGTAGCTGCCTATCTCGACGTGGACGGGCTGAAAGCGACGAACGATGGCCAGGGTCACGCTGCCGGAGACGTGCTGCTCATCGCGGTCGCCGACTCGCTACGAGCTTGCCTGCGTTCATACGATGTAATCACACGCGTCGGGGGTGACGAGTTCGTATGCGCGCTCCCGGGGATCACCATGGAAAACGCGCGCCTACGCTTCGTGGCAGTAAGTGCGAGGCTCGGCGCAGGTGGCTCTGGCGCCTCCATCACAGTCGGTCTTGCCCGGCTGCAGACTGGCGACTCTGCGGATGATTTGATCCAACGCGCCGACGACGAGGTGTCGAGCGCTCGCAAGCGACGCTAGTCGATCAGCTGCACTAAGAGCCTTCGCGTCGCCGGTGCGAGGTCGGCGCGTAACCCGTAGTAGACCCAGATGCCACGCTTTTCTGAATCGACCAGGCCGACTTCCTTGAGCTTGGCCATGTGGTGGGAGATTGTCGGCTGGCTCAGCCCAAGCCCCGCCGTGAAATCGCAGATGCAAATGGGAGCTTTGGACTTCCATAAGGACGCGGCCATGGTGAGACGGGTCGGATCGGCCAGTGCTTTCATGAGCGCGGCGGTGCTCGCGGCCCAGGTTGCGTCGACGTCCGGAAGCCCGCAGCACACGCCGCGCTGGCGGAGAACCGGCAGCTCCTTCAACTTCGTCACGCGGCGATCATACGAGAATCCATCTACGTTCGTCGATGGATATGGTAGGCTCAACCCATCGACGTTCATCGATCAGAGGAGATAACCATGAGCGAGGTACGAGAGGCGGTTCGGTCGAGATACGCGGGGGTGGCAAAGCAGCTGAAGGTCATCCCCACGGGCCAAACCATCGCGGAGGCCGGCTGTTGCCAGGCCGATGGACCTGACTGCGGCTGCAGTGGCTCGTACTCGCTGGACGAGCTCAAGGAAATCGGACTGAGCGAGGCAGTGAGCCTCGGGTGCGGCAACCCCACCATGCTCGCGCAGCTGGAGCCCGGCCAGGTTGTCCTGGACCTGGGGTCGGGTGCCGGCCTCGACGTTCTGCTTTCTGCAAGGCGCGTCGCCCCGGGCGGCCACGCCTACGGCGTTGACATGACCGACGAGATGCTGGAGCTAGCCAACGGCAACGCCAAGAAGTCGGGAGTATCGAACGCCACCTTCTTGAAAGGCACGATCGAGAACATCCCACTTCCCGATGCGTCGATCGATGTCGTGATTTCCAACTGCGTGATCAACCTCGCAGAGGACAAGGGCGCGGTCATCAAAGAGGCCTTTCGAGTGCTGCGACCTGGCGGCCTCTTCGCCGTAGCCGACATGGTGGAGCTCGACACCCTCGACCCGACCGTGAAGAAGAGCCTGGACTCCTGGGCGGGCTGCATCTCGGGCACGATCCCGATCGACGACTACCGAAAAGCGCTCATCGAGGCGGGGTTCGAGGACACGCACTTTGAGGTCCACGCCACCCAGTCGATCCCCGGGCTTGATGGCAAGGTCGGAAGCGCTTACATCAGGGCCAAGAAACCGACGTAGGTCACGGCCCGTAACGGCGGTGGCAGCTGGCGCAGCGGTGAATCGTGAAGGGTTTGGGAGCATGCCGCCGGGCTGTGAGGTGGCCATGGCCACTGGACACCGAGAGTGCTCCGGCCGCTACGTGCTCGCAGGTTGCCCGCCCGTCGTCGAACAGGACAAACAGGACTGGCTGTCCGTGCACATCGACGGTCGCCTTTCCCAATCGCTTCGTCAGGTGCGTGCTCCTCATAGGGACCCACACCTCGGTGGGCATGACACCGCGCGTGCGTGGGCTCTAACTCCAATGTAGACGCTTTCCCGCTCAGTGCCTCCCTATTAGCCCGAGCGCCCGGCCGGGAGCCCAGTCGGTCAGCCCCTCTTGGACTGCTCCTGGAGGAGCGCCAGGATCTTGTTCTGGCCCTCGAGGATCTGGACCGATTGCGCGGTCAGGGCGTGGATGGCGACCAGGGTTTCGTGGTCGGTTTCGGCGCGGGCGTCGCTGGCGGCAGCCTGGACGTTCTGGCCGACCATGATGGCGACCATCGCCAGAGCCTGGAAGATGCCGCCGACGATCAGCAGCATGAGGGCAAACGGGTAGGGGTCGAAGCCGAGCGGGCCCAGACTGGATAGCAGCATCCAGCCTCCGATGAAGACGATCAGGAAGTAAAAGAACCACATGTTGCCGACGCTGTTGGTGATCAGCAGCGCGAGCCACTTATTGAACCCGGTGTGCGGATGAACGTCGTTGTTGCGGATCAGCTTGTGTTTCATGCGGCACAGCATCCACCAACAGAGTCAGATGTGGGCTGCGTTCGGCAGGTCACCTAGACGCTTGAGGATTCCACCGCTCTCGTACAACATGAGCACAGCGGTGACCAGCAATGCGACCCCGCCCCCGAGCAACGGGTAGAAAACCCACGCCGGCATCGAGCCGACCATCGACCCAGGGCGTGCGACCACCAGGGTGATTGCGACGAAGAGGCAATCGAGAATGCCGGTGATGACGTACTGCCACACGCCAAGCGCCCATGCGAATGCCCAGAAGTGCAGGCCTGCGACAGCAACTGCAATTGGAAAGATCAAGGCATCGTTGTGCAACGCGTGAAGAGTGATAGCCGAGATTGCCTCGACCAGAGCGTAGATTCCGATCACCGCCCCGATCTTGCGAGCCAGCCCTCGATCGAACTTTCGGGGCGCCGCCGACGCGGTGAGGCGGCGGACGCCGAGCAGCTGCACAACCCCGGCGATGCCAAGCGCCAGGGTCACCAGGGCCCATACCGCTCCGCCGAGCCATCTTTCATTGCCTTCCCACCAGATCACGGAGGACGCTCCAACTCCGTAAAGGGTCATCCAGAGGGCATTGGTGGTCCGCCGAGAAGCGCGCTGCCGAAGGCCGTCAACCTGCAGATCCTGACTCGGCATGAGCCCAACTAGCGTATGTCGACGGCCGCCACGGGGTTGATTCAAGATTGGCTGATGGCCCGACCATCGATTTACGAATTCGCGGGCGGTGATCCCGCCTTTCTCGCGCTCGCGTCAGCGCTGCACGAGCGAGTTCTGGCAGACCCTGAGCTGAACCACCCCTTCTCTCAAACCAGCAACCCCGAGCACCTCGAGAGGCTGGCGGACTATTGGGCCGAGGTTTTCGGCGGCCCGGCCCGCTACTCGGGCTCGCATGGCGGCCACTCGGGAATGATCGGCATCCATGCCGGTAAAGGCGCGGGCGACGACTTCGGCCCGCGCTTCGTCGCCTGCTTCATGCAAGCCGTCGACGACGCCCATCTCCCCGACGATCCCGAGTTCCGCGACGTCCTTCGCGCTTACATCGAGTGGGCAACCAAAGACGTGCTCGCCTACACCCCCGCCGGCACCCACGTGCCGGCCGACCTGGCCGTGCCGAAGTGGTCCTGGGACGGTCCCGCGTAACCTCCAACACTTTTCGGCCGGGAAGCCGTTAATAATGTCGTGGCTCGAATCAAGATGGTCGAGGAGTCCGATGCGAAGGGCCCCCTGGCCGAGGTCTACGCCCAGGCCAAATCGATAAGTCCAAGCGGCACCGTGGCCGGGATCATCAAGACCATGAGCGTCCGGCCCGATTTCCTGGCCGGCATCCAGGCGGCTTCACGCATGCACTTCAGCGACGGCGCCCTCACCCGCGCGCAGCACGAGATGATCGCCTCATACGTCTCGGCTCTGAACCGCTGCAGGTATTGACTCAGCTCCCACACGTGGTTCCTGCAGTTGCAGGGCAAAGAGTTCGAGGGGGTGGCGGATGCACTCCGAGACGGCGACCTCGACGCTGCCAACCTGGACCCGCCTGAGCGACTGCTCCTCGAATTCGTAGGCACCATCTCCAAAGCCGCGTACCGGGTCACAGATGAACAGGTCCAGGGGTTGCGCGACGTGGGCTGGACGGACGAGCAAATAGCCGAGGCCGCGTACGTCGCCGCGTTGTTCAGCCTGTTCGTGCGGCTCGCCGATACGTTCGGCATCGAGCCGCCACCCGTCTACGAACCTACGGGCATTCCCAAAGCAGTCACCCGCGCGGAGCCGTAGAGCCCGGTCGAGACGCCGTCGGCTATGGCGCCGGCGTAAGGCCTGTGTAGTCGGTCTGGATCAGCTGGTTGGTCCCGATCTGGTTGCCGTTGCTGTCCTGTTGGGTGTAGCCCAAGCCCCAGGTCTTGGTATAGGTCGATGTGGTCTTGGAGAGCACGTTGCCTGATGCGTCCCTCGTCGTGAGAGTCGCCGTCCCATGCAGCGAGATCCCCTCCAATAGCGGTGCTTGACTGGCGAACTTCGGCAGGAACAGCAGCAGGCTCAGCTGGTCGAACGTGTACGTCTTCTGTACGAACTTCTTGGCAGTTATGTCCTGCTTGATCACGTCAGTGAATTCTGTGAGCGCGTCGTCTTGGGCGCCGCTTTGCGCCAGCGTCAGGTCATGGGAGCGACGCGCCTCGGCCTCGATGATGAGGTCGAGCACGATGTCGTGAGCCATCGTGTTGACCGTCTTGGAAGTAAGCGACTGGTCAAAGTTGTGAACGTTGGAGGAGACGGTCATCGTTGGGTACGGAGGCAGCAACCACACACGCGCTGAGGCGGACGCGGGCGCGGTATTGCCCGGAGGGGGCAGGCCCGCCTTGGCTGCAGCGGCGACCCACTCGCCTGTCGCGGGCCCACTGCCGACGAGAAGGGTGACCTTTGGCGTTGAGCCGTCGGGGAGCTCCGCGAACGGGGTTGGGCTCGTGGTCGAGATGTCCGCTGCCACCGGGAGCGCGCCGACACACAGCAAGGCGACGGCGAGGGCCGCCGGCACCTGCCACCTGAACCCTCCAAGCATCCATCGAAGCCCGCCTCCTTCGGCGACGAATGGCGCCAGGAAGGCGACCAGCGCAAAGCGCATCGCGCAAGCGATGACCAGGCTGGAAAGGATCGCAGTCTTCGTCCAGAACTCGAGCGTGGTCGGGCCGATCAGGAGCACCGCCAGCATGGCGACGACGACACCGAACACGACCCTCGCCACCTGGCCGTCCGGCACGGTCCTGGGATCGGGAATCATGAACAGGGCGAAGATCAAGACCTCCGGCGAGGTGACCAGGATCTGCCACAGGTCCCGTCCGCACATGGGCGTTGCGTGCCAGCTGGCAACCATGCAGTGGTCCGGAGCCTGCGAAAACGCAATCGCCAGGAAAGCGGCAAACGCGATCATGAAGCCAAAAACCAGCCCGAGCATCTTCAGCTCCCACGCGATCAGCAGGCCGCCGCCGACGAGGATCACGTAGGTGACCGCCATCCACAGGCCCATGGGTATCCACCACAGGTCCAGGGGTTCGGTGTGCTGCACGCCTAGAACGACGAACGCCAGGACGAGGGCCACGTTGGAGGGGTTGAAGATGTGCCGTCCTTTCCACCGAATCAGGTATTTGCTCGCCATACCCAGGACCACCACCCCGATGAAGATCTCGATCCCGTGGGTGCTCCACCATTGGCCGTGCAGCGTGCCGGGAACCCGCAGGATGAAGGCGGTGCTGTTGCCGGTGAGCAACCCGCTGGCGGGCCAGATGATGGCGTGGTCTTTGAAGAACACCACCAGGAACTCGAAGAGAGCGCCAGTGGCCAGGCAGATGAGGATCTGGGCGATCGACAGGCGAAACCCGAGCACGGTCTGTCCCAGCACCTGCAAGGTCAGCAGCACGCCTGCCACGTGCATACGCGGGTCTCGGAGGCTGGGTAGGACGACCGGGTACTCGCGGCCGCCAAGACGGACGGCCCTGCGTTTGCCGGCACGGGGCGGCCCGCGTCTGGAATCGACGGGAACGGTCAGCCCCTGCGGAGGCGCCGCTTCGGAACTCGCCACGGTCTGGTAACGGGAATAGTATCCGGGCCGTTACAGGGCCGAGGACATGCGAACCATAGTTTCACCACGGAGTACCACATACACGGCGCGGGCCATCGTGGCCGGGGCCACCTTCGTTGCGCTTCTGTCAGCGTGCCAGGCGCCATTCGGGCTTGGCGAGCCATCGACCCGCTCCCTCGAGGACGGAGCGACCGGCACCCTCGCAGCGGCCAAGACCCTCGAGATCACAGGCTCATACCGGGCGGCCGGCGACCTGTGGTCGATCGACCTTCAGCTCGCCCCGTCCACGGCCCAGCACGTGGTCGTGAGCAATTCAGTGTTGAAGCTGGAAGCGCTGGTCTTCTTCGATGCTGCTGGATCGCCCACCGATGCCTACTTTCGCGGCAACCAGTACCTCTCCCAGCAGATGGGTACCGACCCGGCTTCTCGCAATCTGGTCAAAGCGGCAGGCAACGGTTGGTGGAAGGGGCCCGCCAGCGACGTCCCTCAACTGTTTAGCCTGACCGACGGGCCAGCTTTTCGGCTGGCCTTTCTGGGCACTGCGGTAACCCACCGAACCGACCATGTAGCCGTGGATGGAGTGGACGCGGTCAACCTGTCGGGACCACGGGCGGACGTATTCATCGCCGCCAGCGCTCCTCATCAGCTCTTGGGGATAAAGATCAAGACGGGCGCCACGATCGATGGCATAACCGAAGCCGATTTCAAGTACGGCAACTTCGGCAAGGACTTCAAGATCGCAAAGCCCACCGACGTGATCGACTTCTCCAACCTCTCGACGCTGCCGCCGATTTACACAGTGGTTTCTGTGGACACCTCGCGTTGCACCGCCACCTGTGTCGTCTCGGCGGTGGTCAAGAACCTAGGTGGCAAGTTCGGCGCGCAGGCGCCGTCCACCATTGCCTTCACGATGACCGACTCGGCCACGAAGGCGACCGTCGGCACGTGCGAGGCACAAGTGGTGCCGGACGTGGGATACAACGCAACCAAGACGGTCTCCTGCACCATCAGCTCGGTCTCTGGCCAGCAGGCCAATGCCGCCATCGTCACCGCCACGCCGACCAACCCAGGCCGCGCCTAAGCCGTCAACATCTACACCAGATTTCGGAAAGGCTCGGGCACGTAGTCCTCCAAAGCCCGCTTCCACTCATCACTAAGCGTAGCCATGACGACCTCGTCTTCCCTGGACAGCCAGGCCAGATGACGGAGCCCGTGCTCCAGGACCTGGGCCGACGCAATCGTCTTCGCCGCGCTCGTCGCTCCAGAGCGTGCGAGCTCGTCTCTCGAGATCGGCACCCCCACGAGGTGCGGGGCCTGGGCGTCTGAGTTGACGACCACAAAGCTCAGGATTACAGCGCCTCGAGCGCGACGCCACGAGGTCGAGTGCACCAGCACGGGCTCGCCCATCATGTTGCGTGACAGCCGGCTCACGACCTCCACCGGATCGTCCTCGGCCGCGACCTCGATGTACCAGGCATCGGGGCCGCACGGCCCAGCGAGCTCGGGACGGCCCTGCCGCATCCGGAGGACGAAAACCTCGGCCTGCACCGGTCCCTCGACTGCCCAGGGTGTGGTTGCCGGCGGTCGAGTCAGGCGGGGTGTGCCCTCGCCAGCACCTGCTCGCGGGTGACCTTCATGTTGTGCGACTCGCCGGCGTGCTTTTGGAGCGCCGGCACGATCTGGTCCGGCGTCCCCCGAACCTCGAATCCGCATTCGCATTGAACCACCAGCTCCGGTGTCGGTCCGCTTGTGTTCACTGCGGGCAGGATAAGCCGTCGCGGCGGCGGTGGTGCGTGCCAGATCAACACGAGCCGTACCTTTACTTTGTGGACGTGCTGATCTGCGATGTCGGTCCCCGCGACGGGCTGCAGAACGAGGACCGGATTCTCGATCCCGCTGTGCGCGCGGATCTGTGCGGCAGGCTCGCTGCCGCCGGCGTGAAGCGAATCGAGGCCGCGAGCTTCGTGAATCCCAAGCTGGTTCCCCAGATGGCCGGGGCCGAGGAGGTCATGACGGCGCTGCACCGCCGCGCCGGCACCACGTACGCAGGCCTGGTTCTCAACGAGAAGGGCTACGAGCGTGCGCGTGCCGCTCGCGTCGACGAGGTGCACTATGCGATGGCGGCGACCGATACGTTCGGGCGGCGCAACCAGAACGCGACCAGTGACGAGGGCATCGAGACAGCGCTGAGTCTTGTACGCAGGGCACGCGCCGATCGCGTGCCCATCACCGTGACGATCAGCGTCGCTTTCGGCTGTCCGTTCGAAGGACCCGTGCCCGTGAAGAAGGTGCTTGGAATCGTCGAGCGCTTGATGGCATTTCCTGCCGACGAGATCTGCCTCGCCGACACCATCGGTGTTGGAGCTCCCTCGCAGGTGAAGGAGCTGGTCGCGGGTGCGCGGCAGCTTGGCGCCACCGTTGGCGCCCATTTCCACAACACGCGCAACACCGGATACGCAAACGCCGTTGAGGCGCTCGAGCAAGGCGTGGTCTCGCTTGATGCATCGGTGGGCGGCGCCGGTGGCTGCCCGTTTGCGCCCAAAGCCACAGGAAATATCGCGACTGAGGACCTCGTCTATCTATTGCGCGGTCTCGGCCTGGAGACGGGCATCGACCTCGACGCCCTCATCGCCTGCTCACGCTGGCTGGGCGAGCGTTTGGGCAAGGAGCTGCCTGGCATGGTGGCGCGTGCGGGCGACTTCCCGGCAACCCCCTAGGCACAGGGCATCGCTACGTTGCAACATGGCTCCATGCCAAAAAAAGCCGCGAGCCCTTACCGAGTCGCTGTTGTCCAGCATCCACCGGTAGCCCTCAACCGGCCGAAGACCCTCGCACGGGGCGTTGAGCTGCTGGAAGAAGCCGCGGCCGGCGGCGCCAAGCTCGTTTCCTTCCCGGAGACCTGGGTTCCCGGCTACCCCGAATGGGTTTGGCGCCTGCGCCCGGGCGAGGATTACGGGCTGAGCGGCGACATCCACAAGCGGCTGCTTGAGAACTCGGTCGACCTCAAGGCCGGCCAGCTGAAGCCGATCCAGGCGGCTGCGCGGCGCCTCAAGCTGACCGTCTCGATCGGCATTCACGAGCGGGACGGGGAGTTCAGCCGCGGGACCCTTTACAACTCTGTGGTCCTGGTCGGCCCGGACGGGGAGATTCTGAACCGGCATCGCAAGCTGATGCCCACCAACCCGGAGCGGATGGTGTGGGGGGCGGGCGACGCCACAGGGCTGCGCGTCAGCGATACGCCCTCAGGTCGAGTGGGTTCGCTGATCTGCTGGGAAAACTACATGCCACTGGCCCGCTTTGCGATCTTCGCGCAGGGCTGCGAGATCTACATCGCGCCGACGTGGGACGAGGGCGGCGCGTGGCTGTCGACGATGCGGCACATCGCGCTAGAGGGGCGTTGTTGGGTGCTGGGCAACGGGAGCAGCATGCGTGGCAAGGACATGCCCGCGGACTTTCCCGACCGAAAGCAGGCGTTCCCGGATCTCGAGGCCTGGTTCAACCCGGGCGACTCGGTGATCGTGGATCCGAGCGGCACCGTGGTGGCGGGACCGCTACATGAGAAGCACGGCATCATCTACGCGGACTGCGACCCGGCGAGTGCGGCGGCGGCCAAGCGAACGCTCGACGTCGCCGGCCACTACGGGCGGCCGGACATCTTCCACCTAGAGGTGAATCGAGGGGTCAGAGCGCCGGTCGACTTCGCCACCAAGTTCTGACGACCCAGCTAGGGATGTGGACTCCGTTAAGGCGGCACTGCCGCGATCTCGCCATCAGGGGTGATACCCAGCCGCCAGCCTTCTTCATGAACCTTGCGGTGATGCCGGCGGCAGAGCAGCACCAGGTTTTCCATCACGTGCTTGCCGCCGTCGGCCCAATGTTGGAGATGGTGCGCATCAGTCCAGTCAGGTGGCCTGTCACACCCTGGGAA
>Ga0208849_1000193_pt1 | contig 59555 bp, 50 predicted proteins | sample NGESurdeep072012_10_FD_184470 | JGI IMG/M metagenome (GOLD analysis project Ga0208849, IMG submission 184470) | Arctic peat soil microbial communities from Barrow, Alaska - NGEE Surface sample 53-3 deep-072012 (SPAdes) | ecosystem: Environmental > Terrestrial > Soil > Wetlands > Peat ...
GATGCCCTACGGATTTGCGGAGAAGCTGTTCGACAAGACGTGGATCGGGATGCGGGTGATCATTTCGCCGAACGACGCGGCCCCGGTCGAATTCTCCCATCCGGCGCTGTTCGTGCCGAACGCGGAGGCCGTTGCGGCTGCTCCAGCGCGAGCCGAAAAGCTCTCCCGCGAGGCCGCGGAGGCCGCCAAGACGGCCGACGAGGCGAAGAAAGCCGGCGTGACAATGGCGCGCGAGGCAGCATTGCTCACGGCGTCGCTGCGCAAATTGGAATCGCTCAAGACCCGCGCCGACTCCGAGATCGCGTTCGCCGACAAGGCGCTCGCCGCCGCAAAGACAGACCAAGCCATAGCCCGGGTCGAGGATCTTAAGCAAAAGGCCGCCGTCAAGGCAGCGGACCTGGGGATCCAGTTCGAGACCGCCAAGGCGGACGCGAAATCGAAGCTCGACGCAGCCGCCGCCGCAAAGGAAGCGGCCAAGGCGGCCCAAACAAGGAAGGCCAACGCCGCAAAGGCGGCGAGCGAGGCAAAGCTCGCGCTTGAGCCGGTCTCGGTCTACATCAGCCGCGCGACGCAGAAGCTTTACGTGCGGCGCAACACACATAGGCCGGCGCCGGACGGCGGTGGCGAGGTGTTCGAGGCGACCATCGAGGTTCCGGTCACAATCCGCAATCCCGACAAGCCAATCGGCACGCATGTGTTCACGGCGATGGCGCGCAACGACGCGAGCCTGCGCTGGACCGCGGTCACGATCGACAACGGGGACGATGCCAAGGACGCGCTCGACCGCATCACCATCCCGCAGGATGTGCTCGATCGCATCGCGCCAACTGCAGTGCCGCGATCCTCGATCATCGTCTCGGACGAGCCCCTAAGCCAGGAGACCAACTATCGCACCGAGTTCATCGCGGTTCTGAACAACCAGCCTCAGGGCGGCTTTGTGACGCGCCAGCCGACGGATGATGTCCCCCTTGCGAGCGGCAACGACTGGGGCGACGACGGCTTCGGCTCCCTTTTCCAGCCCTGGAACTCCCAGACTAGCAATCCGCGTCGGCGCGGCGGCCAGGACTATTATCCGGTGCAACGGCGCTTGTGGTAAAATGCGGCACCGCCGCGCGTAGGGCTCATGTCAGCTCCGGGTCAAAAAACGGAAGTATCCCGGTTTCTCACGATACGTACGTTCTACCCTCAACGGCAGGCCTAATTTCGCTTTTGACGTCCCGTCGGATTGCGTGTCCTACTGATATCCCAGATGCTGGAGCAGAATGACGGTTTTCGCGTCGATTATTTGCCCGGTGCTGATCATCGCGACCGCCTGCTGGAGGTCGATTTCGACGACCTCGATATTCTCCCCCTCGTCAGCCAAACCACCACCAGCTGACACTTTGTCGGCCGGAGAATATCGACAGGTGAAGAACATGATCTTCTCCATCACCGCCCCGGGGCTCATGTAGAGTTCGAAAAGTCGATCGAGACGGTCGATACGATAACCCAGTTCTTCTTCGATTTCCTTGATCATTCTTTGCTCGGGCGCCTCTCCCTCGAGCTTGCCCGCGCATGCCTCCAGCATGGTTTCTGTGCCATCCTGAAGGAACGCAGGGATCCTCAATTGCTTGGTCAAAAGAATTGTTCCGCGATCAGGATCATACGGAAGTGCAACCGCCGAATTGCCATTGTCGTAGACTTCCCGGGCGTTGTCCTTCCACTCGCCCTGCCGGTTGCGAAACCAATAGGTCACTTTGGTAAGCATCCCCTTCGCCTTGGTCAGGGCGCTTGTTTTTTCGACAATGACGACTTGAGATACCTTCGGCATACCGATCAACGCTTTGTCGCGTTATCCGATCCAATTTCTGTCGGGAAAGATGACCCTCCGACGCATTTGGATGGGATCGTTACCGGTCTTGGGAAGAGCGGTGAACGAGAGTGATTTGAGTCCTGGCATGTAGGTTCTCCGTGGTTGGATGAAACCTCGCCGATCCTATTCAGGTGCACGACACTGTACATGCCGTCCGGCGCAACTTGGTTCCTTTTGCGAAGCGACCCTGGATGGCGTTCTGTCGATCCGCGGTGGAGGAAGATCGTTGCAGATTGCTACCGGCGCGGCGTGGCTGTATATTCCACAAACAGCGGGGATCGTACGCAAGTGATCCACTCGTCGTAGGGCAGGGCATGAGTCCCGAAGAAGCCCGAGCATTAGACGCGTGAGGTTGTGCTTGAATTCCCAGACGCAATAATTTCGCTCGTATCGCGGCGGTGCGGCGTTTGGCTTTCAAGTCACGACCGGTCCCAGATGCAGGGCTGAACGCAAATGGTGCTGCAATGCTGAGGGACGACCGGGATAGTGGTGGCGGCCCTCGGCGCCGTACAAATCGCAACGTGCTCGGCGAGCCACTTGAACCCTGTTCGAGCAAGCCGATGGCAGGTTTTTATCGCGACGGCTGCTGCAACACTGGGGCAGAGGACATTGGAAGCCACACGGTCTGCGTCGTGATGACTGCGAAGTTTCTTGATTTTTCCAAATCGCGCGGCAACGATCTCTCGACACCAGTGCCGGAATTCGGTTTCCCAGGCCTGAAGCCCGGCGACCGGTGGTGCTTATGTGCACCCCGCTGGCAGGAAGCATTCGAGGCAGACCAAGCGCCGCGAGTGGTCCTGCGCGCCACTCATGAGGGTGCGCTGACGTATTGCTCGTTCGCCGATCTCAAGCGATTTGCAATGGATCTAGAGTGACTACCCACCAAACTCAATGATGCAGCGACACGCCGGCGCGGCACGCCCTTCATCATCGAAAAAGGCGATGACCAGGCCATCATCGACACTCCCAAAGCCTGGCATGTTGTGGCCACCGCCGCGCACCGCTATCGGGAGATTGTTGTCGCGGCCGAAGTTGAGCGCCATTATCACATCGGCTGCGTCGACACAGCGCGCGATCACCAGCGGACGCTTGTCAATCATGGCCCTATAGAGCTTGCGGGCCTCCTCAAACTTCGGATGACGTTGCGCGATGACAAGGCCACGAAGCCCCTTGGCAAAATCGGCTAAAGCTCCGTCATTCATCAGGTTGTACTCCCGGACCTAAGCAATACTAAGCAGAAACAGGAAGTTACGTTATCGGAAAACGGCTGCGCGGCGGTTGACTGCGAATGTTCGAGATCCTCGCTGGTTTCTGGTTCAGCCTTGATTTGGCGATGTTGCATTGGCTTGTTGCCAGCTGGCAGGCGGATGATTGGCACCACGCATTAGAACGGTTCAAGTTTGCTCGTGGTCGGCAAACCCCTACTAATGCCACGCCGCCACGCCTGAGATAAAGCCGATCAACTCGGCCTTTCATCGCTGACGCCCGAGGCCTGCCGAAAGGTGTTGATGCGAACCACGCCTCAGGTCGCTTTGAGTCGACAACAGTCATCAAGCAGCGAACACTTGACGTCACATTTCCTGATAAGTCGACACTTGGGCGATCGTCTCCAACAACTGATGATAGAATGTCCCCTGTATCATCACTTGAGCCCCAACTAATATTTTGTGCTGTCCACCTCACCACAGGCGAATCACTCGATCAGAGGCTAACGAAGACGGCAACTTCACCTACCTCGCCAAAATTACAGCGATGGAACCGGCCACGAGCCGGCAGTTGCGGAAACGAGCCGCCCGGTGAATGCCCGGCCGGCTCTTTTTCATTCGCGCATACTCTTGTTCAGAAAATTCGCTTCGCCGCAAACAAGCAAAGCAGCACCGATCCAGACGTGACCGCAACCACCAGCATGTTGACTACGCTGCCCGTCGCCGTCGAAAGAACGATCGGGAAACGCTTTAGGGCTTCGAGGGCATGATCGCTCTTGCTTGTGCCTTTGCACCTGGACTTCGATTGTTTCTTTGCCGCCATTTTCTCCTCCCCTCGAGAGCGCCAGCGGCACCGTCGCACCCCTGGGCTACCGGAATGCTTAAATCGGGCTATGATCGGGGGACGAGCTCCGTCAATGGTTTACAAAACCGGAACGTCGATCGGGGCGCCCCCAAATATCTTGGCGACTAGACGACAAATCCAGGTCGGTTCCCGCTTTCACGATAACGAGTGCCCACGGTGGGGCACGTCCATTCTACCCTCACAACGGACCTTGGCGACGGGCGGGGTCAGTTTCGTGCCCGCGCCACGCTCCGTCGCTCCCCCCGTGGCTCCCCTGTGCCAATTCAAACGGCAGGTCCGGCTCGGGTTCAACAACTATTTGCGCTCTGCCCTGACCTTGAGAGGGGTGAGCTCCGCCCATAATCTGCGACGACTCGCATCGCTTGTCCCTCGGCCACGACCCGCTCGAACTCTGTGCAGCGCGTACCGTTGGAGTTGCGTAGAGGCGTTAGACCGCGCGGCTCAAAGCCGGCCGACTTAACGAATTGGCCGACTGTCCTACCAGCAGCAGCCGGCCGACTTTTGCAACATGGGGTAATTCCGGGATCGAGCCAGACAAAGGCAAGGGAATCAGCTCTCCAGGAACGTATGAGGCCCGCCTCATGTGGCCTTGCAACGATGGAGAGCAGCGATGGAATATTATGTCGGACTGGACGTGTCGTTGAAGCACACATCGATCTGCGTGGTGGACCGGACGGGGTCGGTCGTGCGTGAGGGCGTAGTCGATTCGGATCCTGTGGCGATCTCAGTTTACGTGAAGTCAAAGGCGCCGGATGCATTACGCATCGGCCTCGAGACCGGACCGACGTCCACGTGGCTATGGATTGAGCTTAAGCGGCTTGGCCTACCGGTGATCTGTATCGATGCACGTCATGCCAAGGCGGTACTCAAGATGCAGATCAACAAGAGCGACCGCAACGATGCTATCGGGATCGCCCGCATCATGCAGACCGGCTGGTTCAAGGAGGTGCATGTCAAGGATATCGACAGCCACTCGGTCAGGGCGCTACTGGCCAGCCGGGCGCTGCTGGTCAAGGTCAAGCGCGATCTCGAGAACCATGTCCGCGGCCTTCTGAAGAACCTCGGTCTCGTCATCGGCCGTGCCAAGTTCAATGTCTTTGCCGTGCGAGCCGAGGAGTTGATCGAGGGCCGTCCTGAGCTGATAGCTGCGATCAGACCGCTGCTCGAGGCGCGCAATGCCGTCGGGCGGCAGGTCTGCGAACTTGATCGCAAGGTTATGAAACTGGCTCGCCATGATGCCCAGGTCCGCCGGTTTATGACCGTGCCTGGGGTCGGTCCGATCACCGCGCTCGCCTTCAAGGCGACGATTGACGATCCGGCACGGTTTGCGCGGTCGAGAAGCGTAGGTGCTTACGTCGGGCTAACCAGTAGACGCCATGCGTCCGAAGAGGTTGATTGGACAGGTCGCATTTCGAAGGGTGGCGGCGCGAGGCTACGAAGTTACCTGTTTGAAGCAGCCGGGGTTCTGCTGACGCGCGTCCCGAAATGGTCCGCCGTGAAGGCTTGGGGGGTAAGGCTCGCCAAGCGCAACGGGCTCCGCAAGGCCAAGGTTGCGATCGCCCGTAAGCTCGCCGTCATTCTGCATCGCATGTGGATCGATGGAACCGAGTTCAGATGGTCGAAAGAGGAGATTGCTGCCTAACGAAGGAGAATACCGAGTTCCCGCCAAACAGCGGGAAAAGACGTCCCAGCCGGGACGATGGCGATGGTGAGTTCGACCGATTTTTTGCGCGCGTCCGAGAGGACGACCGCGATTGCAACATTGAACCGCCAGCGTCACCTTACGCCATCATGCGGAGGGTTCGCCCCTACCGCGGAGAGAACAGTGGGCCCGGCAAGGACGATCGTTGGAGAGCTTGACACCCAGACCCGGAATTAGAGAACAAAATCGGCGCGAAGCGGACATTCGTGCGAAAAACAGGGCGTTTGAGCTCGTGGCCGATAGGGAAGCAAGTTGCCGGATTTGGTCCTATCCAGCCAGGAAACCCCCATCGACGGCGACGACGGTTCCGGTGGCGTAGCTTGACGCCGGCAGGCACAGGAATGCCACGGCGCCGGCGACATCGTCAGGCTGTCCCCAGCGCTTGAACGCGGTGCGATCCGTGATGCGGTTATAATGCGCCTGGTCCTGTCGTCCCGACTCGTTGATGCTGGTTTCGATGTAGCCCGGAGCGACCGCGTTGACCCGGATGCCCTCGCTTGCCCAGGAAAGCGCGAGCGCCTTGGTCAGCATCACGACGCCGCCCTTGCTGGCGCAATAGGCGGGGATGCGCGGCAGCGCCAAGGTCGCATTCATCGAAGCGATGTTGACGATCGCGCCCTTGCTACGCGCCAGCGCAGGCCGGAACGCCATGCAGGTGCGGAACGTGCCCGTCAGGTTCACGTCGAGGACTTTCATGAATGTAGCAATCTCATATTCCCTGTCGAGCGCCAGTATACCGGCGCAGTTGATCAGCGCGTCGACGCGCTGATGGCCTTTCGCGAAAGCCTCAACATCCGCATCATCGGTGACATCGAGCGGGCGGACGTTAAGTCCGGCACGCGGGAGAAGTTGCGAGCGTGCGATCGCGTTGCCATCGACGCCGGTCGCGGTGACCGTCGCGCCCAGATCGCAGAACAGGTTCGAGATCGCAGCACCGATATCGCCCGCTCCGCCGATCACGGCGGCATGAAACCCAGAAGGCAGGGAAAATAGAGAAGTCATTGGATTTAGTTCCTTGGATAGCTGCTTCAGGCGCGCGGCGGTGCCGTCGATTCCCGGACGATCAGGGAATAATCGACTTCGTGATGCATGATGGTCTGCTCGCCAGCGAGATGCCGGACCAGATACTCGCCGGCGCGCTGCCAAGTTGCGCCGGTCGGGACCTGGATCGTCGTCAGGCTCGGCCGCAAGTGACGGCTCCAGTCGAGGTCGTCGAATCCGACGACCGACAGATCGCGCGGGATGACGTAGCCGCTCCGCTCGGCTTCAAGCAGCACACCATAGGCGATCACGTCATTTCCGCAAACGAGCGCGCTGGGCCGTTCGGGCAGGGCCAGCAAATATCTGGCGGCTTCGCGCGCATCGTCGAGCGTGTAGGGAACCTCGACATGCCATTGCGGCGGCAATTCGATGCCATTCTCGGACAGAGCGCGGCGAAAGCCGTCGACGCGCGCGCTGGCGCGATCATTGTTCCGCTGCAGCGCCGAGACGATCCCGATCCTGCGGTGGCCGAGTTCGACGACGTGCGTGGCCGCGCGATAAGCCGCCGCCTCGTTGTCCGCGCCGACGCAGGGGTAGGGGCGATCCGGTCGATATACCCCCACGTTGATAAAGGGAACGGCGTTGTCGGCGAGCATCTTACGCAAGCCGTCGTGATGGCAATCGCCGCGCAGCACAAGACCATCGACGCCGCGGCTGATCAGGTTGCGCGCCTGTTCCAGCTCGACGTCGAGATTGTAGCCGCTGGTCGTCAGCAGCAGCATGTAGCCGACCGACGACAGATATTTCTGCAACGCCGCGATGCCGCGTGCGAACATCGTGTTGTCGATGGTCGGGATGATAGCCCCGAGCGTCCGGGTGCGCCGCGAGGAGAGCGCGCGCGCCGAGGCGTGCGGAATGTAGCCGACCGACTGCACTGCCTCGGCGATACGGGCCCGCAGTTCGGCGCTGACGGAGTCGGGGCTGTTGAGTGCCCGGGATACCGAAGCCGTCGAGACACCGGCGCGCGCCGCAACCGCGCGGATGCCCTGTTTCGACGATCTCTCGGAGTGCGTCTCCACGAACTTGTCATCCAAATACTTGTAACGTTACATATGAGATGATGAGACTTATTGGTCCGCTTGTCTAGCGAAAGAAGTAAAGAACAAGAGTTTATGATCAGATACCCAAAATTTGCTAACTTGACACGATGGCGCCCCGGCGTAGTCTGTAACCGTTTACATATTCGATCTGGTCAAACCAGACGCAGGGACGCATCAGGGAGAAACGCATGTCCGGAAACGCATGGGCGACGCGCGTCGCGGTTACGATGATGGCGCTCGGAGCCGCCACCACGGCGGCACGGGCCGCCGATTTCGACTGGAAGAAATTCCAGGGTAAGACCATCACCTTCCTTGCCAACAACAACCCGGTGTCGCAGGCGCTTTTGACCTACAAGGCCGATTTCGAGAAGCTGACGGGCATCACGCTCAAGGTCGACGGCTACCAGGAGCAGCAGATGCGTCAGCGGTTGGTCACGGTGATGAATGCGCACAGCGATGAGGTCGACGTGTTCATGACGCTGCCGTCGCGCGAGGGCGAACAATTCGCCGCGGCAGGCTGGTACGGCGATCTCTCGTCGATGACGAAAAACGAAGCCGCAAAGGATTATGATTTTGTCGGCCTGAGCCAGGCGCTGCTCAAGGCCGGGACTTTCAGCGGCAAGCTGACAAGCATGCCGATGAACATCGAGGGACCGATTTTCTATTATCGCACCGACATCCTCAAGAAGTGCGGTGTCGAGACGCCAAAGACCATCAAGGACCTCGAAGCGGCGGCGCAAAAGATCAAGGCCTGCGACAGCACGATCACGCCATTCGTCTCGCGCGGCCTGAAGCCGGCGGTCGCCTATACTTTTAGCAACATGCTGCACAATATCGGCGGCAGCTATATGGCGAATGGCAAATCGAACCTTTGCTCGCCGAAGGGCAAGGAGGCGCTTGATACTTACAGCCGCCTGCTGCGCGACTATGGTCCGCCCGGCGTCGTCAATTACAGCTTCCAGCAGATATCAGCGCTCTATCGCAGTGGCCGCGCCGCAATGTCGTTCGAATCCTCCAACGAATTGCGTACCGTGATGGAGGGCGGCGAGCGGCTCAAGGACACGGGTCTGGCGCCGTTCCCGGCCGGCGAGGCCGGGCAGGTGCCGACCGCGATCGGCTGGGGCATGGCCGTGTCCGCTTACAGCAAGCAGCCCGATGCCGCCTGGTACTTCGTGCAATGGGCAACGAGCCCGGAGATTCAAAAGCGCATGGCTTTGCAGGGGATCGCGCCGCCGCGTCCGGCAGTCGCCAACGACCCGGAATACCGCAAGTGGATAGACGAACAGCCGGTGCGCAAGGAATGGCAGGCTGCGCTCGACGCGCTCGCCACCAAGGGATCGTCGGAGGTGGGCTATCCCATCGTCGCCAATCCTGAATCGCGCGAGTACATCGGCCAGGCCGTGCAGGACCTGATCCTCAAGCAGAAAACCGTGGATCAAGCCTGTGCGGACGCCGACAAGGCGCTCGATGCGCTCATCGCGCAGAAATAAGCCAAGCCGTTTGCCGTCGCCATCCGTGACGGCAACCGATCCTTCAACAGCCAACTTCAAGCGGGCCCTATCACAATTGTGTGCCGCCAACGCCATAACGCCGGACCGGCAGCGCGCTGAACTCGCAGCACTGTCGGCGCCTGCCGTGCTGTTCACGCTGGCGATGATCGCGTTCCCCGTTGCCTACACGGTCTGGCTTAGTTTCCACGCGTTCTCCTCGACCGGACGCCAATCGTTCGTCGGCCTCGGCAATTATGCCAAGCTGATCGCCGACAATGAGTTCTGGCACGGGCTGTGGGTTACGCTGGCGCTTTACGTGCTCTCGCTCGTCCTGCAGCTAGTTCTCGGAGTGTGGCTGGCGCTGCTGTTGTTTCACGCCAAGCGGCTACCGGGTATCGTCCGCTCGCTTTTCATCTCGCCATTCATGATGCCGCCGGTGGTCGCCGGCCTGATGTGGCTGGTGATCCTCGATCCTTCGCTGGGCGCAGCCAATTACATTTTGACGAGTTTGGGATTGCCGCCGTCGGACTGGCTGGCGTCGCCGACCTGGGTGATTCCGACAGTGGCCATGATCGACACGTGGCAATGGGCGCCTTACGTCGCGCTGATCGTGCTGGGCGGGCTGCAGTCGCTGCCGTCGAGTGTCTACGAGGCGGCGCAGATCGACGGGGCGTCCGCTTTCAAGACCTTCCGGCGCATTACCTTGCCGCTATTGCTGCCGACCATCGTCACCGCGACGATCCTGCGCAGCGTCGACCTGCTGCGGTTCTTCGACATCATCTACATCACGACGCAGGGCGGCCCGGGCAATGCCTCCACCACGCTCAATATCTACGGCTTTCGCGTCGGCTTTGAATTCTTCAACATTGGATATGCCAGCGCATTGATGCTGACGCTGACCACGATCGTGTTCGGCGCCGTACTCGCTTTCAATCGCCTGCGCGGCGCGGTCGCCTGGTGAGCCGGATGAATAATACGCCGCTCAGCGGATCCTTGATCTGCAAACTCAACACAGCGCAGCTGGTGCTGGCCGGCATTCTCATCATGTCGCCCACGGCGTGGATGGTGTTGTCCTCGTTCAAGCCTTCGTTCGAGGTCACCGCTTATCCTCCGACCCTGATGTTTTCGCCGACCATCGAGAACTACAGCCAGTTGATGCGGACGACACCGTTCTTTTCCTACACCGTCAACAGCCTCATCGTGACGCTGGGATCGGCGGGGCTGGGGCTGTTGTTCGGCATTCCCGCTGCGTTCGCCGTCTCGTGGACGCGCATATCCTGGCCGGCGGTGCTTGCGCTGGCGGCACGGATGGCGCCTGGCACACTATTCCTGCTGCCGTGGTATGTAATGTTCCGGCAGGTTGGAATGATCGGCTCCTACACCGCGCTGATCCTTAGCCATGCCGTAATCACGCTGCCGATCGTGATCTGGGTGCTGCTGCCTTCGTTCGACAATATTCCGCGCAGCGTCTTAGAGGCGGCGCAGGTCGATGGTTGCAGCATCACCCGGATCCTGTGGAAGATCGCCTTGCCGCTGGTGGGGTCCGGCATCGCGGTGGCCGCCATCCTCTCTTTCGTGTTCTCGTGGAATTATTTTCTGTTCGCGCTGGTGCTGTCGAACGGCGACAGTAAGACGTTGATCGCGGCGGCTTTCAACTTCGTCGGCGAGGGCTCAACTCAATGGGGCGCGCTGATGGCGGCGGCGACCTTGATCGCACTTCCGCCGCTCATTCTCGCCTCGATCGTTCAGCGCTGGTTGGTGTCCGGCCTGACGCTCGGCGCGGTGAAGGGCTAATTGCAGGCATCGAAATGGCATCCATCGATTTACCGAACGCTACCATGGAAGTGGCCGTATTTCACGGCAATGAGCGCATTACGATCGAACGCATCCCTGTTCCCGATGCGAGCGCAGGCGAAGTACTGGTTCGCGTTTCGCGCACCGCGCTGTGCGGTTCGGATTTCAAGCTGTGGCACAAGGGCGCTGAATTCACCGCCGGACATGAAATCTTCGGCGTCGTCGAGCAACCGGGCCACCGGATGCACGGCCGGCGCTGTGCGGTCTACATCCCCGTTCATTGCGATCATTGCGCCGCCTGTCGCCGCGGCGATACCCAGATGTGCCTCGAAGTCTCCAGTCTGATCGGCTGGAACAGGCCGGGAGGCTACGCGGAATACTTGCCGGTTCCGGAAAACTGCCTGCTGCCGGTGCCCGATGACATCGAGGACAGCCTGGCGCCGCTGTTGCTGGATACGATCGGCACATCAGCGCATGCGGTTCGTTTCGTTAGTCGTGTCGTGCCGGCACAGGAAGCTGGACCCGTGCTCGTCACCGGCGTGGGACCGGTTGGGCTCGGCGCCATCGTTGCGCTCAGGGATGCGGGCTATAGCGACATTCATGTTTCCGATCCCAACGTTTGGCGTCTCAAGATGGCGCAAGCGTTTGGCGCGAAAATCCATCCGGTCGGCGACGTTAGCAGGCGTTTTGCGTTAATCGTGGAATGCTCCGGCTCTCATGCGGCGCGCAATCTAGGTATCGAGGTCGTGTTGCCTCGCGGTGCGCTGGTGCTGGTTGGTGAAAACGCCGCGCCCTGGACGATCGAGGAGAGTATGGTTTTCCGCCGGAAGGATTTTTATATGATCCGCACCTTTTACTTCCCGATCGGCGACCTCGAACCGAACATCGCTCTGCTGCGGCGATACAAAGATGAATATCGCGTCCTGGTCGACGGTGAGTTTGGGCTGCGGGCGCTGCCGGAGAATTTTGCCCGCTTTGCGAGCGGGGGGTTGATCAAGCCGGTGTTGGCCCTGGAAAAACGCTGATGGCCAGTATTTCAATCCGCAACATCGTCAAACGATACGGAAATTTTACGGTCATTCCCGATCTCAGCCTCGAAGTCGCGGATCAAGAATTCGTCGTCTTCGTCGGGCCGTCGGGATGCGGCAAATCGACGTTGCTGCGTATCATCGCGGGCCTCGAGCCAATCACCAGCGGCGACCTCTTCATCGGCGACAAACGCGTCAACGGCATGCCTGCCGCGCAACGCGACATCGCCATGGTGTTCCAGGATTACGCGCTGTATCCGCATATGCGCGTTTACGACAACATGGCTTTTGCACTTGAACTGCGCGGTATGCCGAAGCCGGAAATCGACGCCCGAGTGCGCCAGGCGGCGGCCATGCTGCACATCGACGCCTACCTCGATCGCAAGCCGAAAGAGCTCTCCGGCGGCCAGCGTCAGCGCGTCGCCATGGGGCGGGCCATCGTGCGCAACCCCCAGGTATTTCTGTTCGACGAGCCGCTCTCTAATCTCGACGCCAAGCTGCGAGGACAGGTGAGGGCGGAGATAAAGTCGCTGTCGCAACAGCTCAGGACCACCATGGTGTTCGTCACTCACGACCAGATCGAAGCCATGACCATGGCCGACCGGATCGTCGTCCTACAAGGCGGAGTCGTGCAGCAATATGACACCCCTGAAGACGTCTATGAACGTCCGGCCAACCAGTTCGTCGCAGGCTTCATCGGCTCGCCGACGATGAACTTCTTCCCGGTCGAATTGCGCGACGATGCCGCAACGTTTTCCCACGACGGAGCGCCTGCACCCCTCGATGCGGCTGCCTGCGCGCGACTAAGGGCGGCATCCGGAAAGGGCGTGTTCGGCGTGCGGCCTGAGCACTTCCAGGTCGTCCCCGCGGATGCGTCCGGCATCTCCGTCCAGATCAAGCTGGTCGAGCCGCTTGGCTCCGATACCCTGATCCATTTCGAGGTCGCGGGCACAAGCGCGATTGCACGCGTCAGTCCGTCACTCAAGACGAAGCTTGGTGAGCGGCTGTTTCTTAAGCCGCAGGCCGACAAGATCCATTTATTCGATGCCGCGTTGGGGCGAATATTGCCATGAGCGGGCGCGGAATGTCGAGGGGCGAGGAACAGCGAACACCGGCCGACGCTTTGTCGATGCGCGGGGGCGGGACGCGCGTGATCTGTCTCGGTCTTTCCGCGCTCGATCAGATCTGGCGGGTGCCGACATTCTTCGCAGGCGGAAGCCAGAAGATCAGGAGCCTGGAATACATCACCATGGGCGGCGGAATGGCTGCTACGGCTGCGGTTACGGTCGCACGGCTCGGCGGTATCGCGGCGTTCTGGGGGCGAGGCGGCGATGATGCTGCCGGTCACGAGATGCGCAAGGCGTTGGCGGAAGAGGGGATCGACGTTAGTCAATTCCGCCTGTTTGCGAATGGTCAATCCTCGGTGTCAGGAGTTCTTGTCGATTCCGCCGGCGAGCGCCAAATCGTGAATTTCCGGGGCCAGTTCCCGGAGCCCGCCAACTGGCTGCCGCTCGGCGAAGTTGAAGCCGCGTCCGTCGTCCTTGCCGATCCGCGCTGGCTGGTTGGCGCCGTTGCAATGTTCAAGGCCGCGCGCGCAAAAGCCGTTCCGACGGTCCTCGACGCCGACGTAGCTGACGCTGAGGTATTCGGGACGCTGCTTCCGCTGACCGATCACGCGATATTCTCCGAGCCCGCACTCTCCGGCTTCGCCGGTTCGACCGACGACGAGGCGTTGGTCAGAATCGCGAAGTTCGGCTGCGCCGTGGCGGCGGTCACGCGCGGCGCTGATGGAGTTAGCTGGCTTGCGAACAATGTCGCTCGCCGCCTGCCGGCCCACGCCATCGACGCCATTGACACCACGGGCGCCGGTGACGTCTTTCACGGCGCCTATGCGCTGGCCATCGGTGCGCGCCTGGAGGCGGCGGACGCCATGGCCTTCGCCGCCGCGGCAGCTGCAATCAAATGCTCCCGACCGGGTGGGCGCGCCGGCATCCCAACGCTTGAAGACTGTCTTGCATTTCAAAGGAACGGCTCATGAAAACGATCGGAAAAACACGCGGCCTTGCGCGGCTGGCGGATACGGATGGCAATTTTCGCATGGTGGCGCTCGATCAGCGGCCGCCGATGTTCGATGCGATCGCGCAGGCCAAGAAAATAACCAGGGATCAAGTGACCTACGCTGACGTCGCGGCGGCCAAGCGGCTGCTGGTAGAAGCGCTAGCGCCGCATTGCAGTTCGATGCTGTTCGATCCGAATTTCGCGGTGCCGGCGGCGATTGATCTGCTGCCACCGCGTTGCGGGTTGATCATGACCCTCGAAGAGCATCGGGTCGAGGAAGCCCCGGGCGGCCGGAAGTCGCGCGTCATCGACAACTGGAGCGTGGCCAAGATCCGGGCCATGGGCGGTGATGCGGTGAAGGTGCTGGCCTGGTACCGGCCGGACGCCGATGCCGCCGTCAACGCGCATCAGCAACGCTTCGTGCGCGAGATTGGCGAGGAGTGTGAGCGCAACGACATTCCCTATGTGCTAGAGCTTCTGGTCTATCCCTTCCTCGGCAGCGCTAATCATACCGCCGACTACGTCGAATCACCGGGCAAGCTGCCGTCACTGGTGATCGAGAGCGTGCATGAATTCGCGAAGCCCGAATATGGCGTCGATCTGCTGAAGCTCGAGAGTCCGCTTGCGGCCAACGGTCTGTCGCCCCGCGACGGCAGCGCCGCGGCTAGGGCCGCCCAAAGGGAATTCGACGCTGTCGGTGACATCTGTACCGAACACGGTATTCCCTGGGTCCTGCTGTCAGGGGGGGCCGCGCACGATAAGTTCGAACGCGTGCTCGAATACGCCTATGCCGCGGGTGCCGGCGGCTTTCTGGCCGGCCGCACGATCTGGCTGGACGCAGTGCGGAAGCATTTTCCTGATCTCGCGGCGGTCTCGGCCGCTTTGAAAAAGGAAAGCGTTACGGTCCTGAACAGCCTCTCCAAGCTGACAATGCAGCAAGCGCGTTCGTGGCAGCCGTGCTTTCCAAAATTCGATTACGTTCACAATGAAGGCGATTTCGCCCGCGCATATTCTCGGTTGGCCGGGTGCGGGTTACGCGAAACTTCGCAGTAGGTTTGCTTTTGGTGGATATTGTTGCAAAAGTCTTTTTCGGGTGACGAACGAAATTTCCTAGGCCCACTGATGGGTTTCGTTTGTGGCGATGTGAGGGACCTCATCGTTTCGCACAAAATCGATTACGGCCTTTCGTAGCGACGCTACAAAGCGTCGCAGCGGTTGAGGCGTCTAAAAATCAGCTTTTGCGAGATTTTCGACATCGTTCGGTTTTCGACTTCTGCAACAATATCGGCGCCAAGCGGCCATTCCAAATATCGCCTACGTCCGGTGCAAGCGTGCTACGAGATCGCAATGATCCCAAGCTCTTGACCGGATGTACCTACTATCTCCCCAACAGCTTTGCCCATCAAAAGCCTCGCCACTGGGGATGGGAAGGAAATAGAACCGGCCTTAGGGTCCGCTTCGTCCTCTCCCACGATACGATATTTCTGCACGCGTCCATCGTCGCGCCTGAAGGTCACCGTGCTCCCAAAGGCAACAGTGTCAGTTGACGTAGGATTGGTGATGACCTGGGCCGTCCGAACTCTCGCCGCAAAGTAGCGCATATCGCGCAAGGGGATTGCCGCTTGCCGCCGTCGTTCATTCACGTCGTCGATCTTCTGCGCGGTCTCGTACGCCTCACGAGCCTGGTGGAGTTGGAATTCCAGAGCCTTCAATCCCGCTTCCGTAACAAGGTTCGGATGAGGCGAGACCAGGCGGTCGGGCAGCAGCGTCTCCGACGCGGTTTCGGCACTGTCTTCCTTGGTGAAGGCAACGCTCAACTCGGGCCCCTTTCAGGTGCGATATGCCAAGCCGCCTTGTCAGCGCCATCCAAGGGCGGGAGCGACGTGGGTCAGAATCGCTTCGATCACATGCGCGTTGTAGGCAACGCCCAATTGGTTGGGGACGGTCAGCAGCAGCGTGTCGGCCTCGGTGATAGCTTCGTCTTTCTTGAGTTGCTCGACGAGTACATGCGGCTCGGCCGCATAGCTGCGGCCGAAGATCGCCCGAGTCCTCTCGTCGATAAATCCGACCTGGTCATCATCGTCGCGCTCGTGCCCAAAATAGGTGCGGTCACGATCGTCAACCAGTGCGAAGATGCTGCGGCTGACTGAGACCCGCGGCTCGCGAGCATGGCCTGCCTCCTTCCACGCGGCGCGGTAGGCCCGGATCTGGGCGGCCTGCTGCACATGGAAAGCCTCGCCGGTTTCGTCGTTCTTGAGTGTCGAGCTCTGGAGGTTCATCCCGAGTCTTGCTGCCCAGATCGCGGTGGCGTTCGAGCCGGCGCCCCACCAAATCCGGTCGCGCAGACCATCAGAATGGGGTTCCAGGCGCAGCAGCCCGGATGGATTTGGAAACATGGGTCGTGGATTCGGCTGGGCGAAGCCCTCACCGCGCAGCAGGTCGAAGAAGACCTCCGCGTGACGCCGCCCCATGTCGGCGTCGCTCTCGCCTTCGGCCGGTTGATAACCGAAATATCCCCAGCCGTTGACCACCTGCTCGGGTGACCCCCTGCTGATGCCTAGCTGCAGGCGTCCGCCGGCGATGAGATCGGCGGCGCCGGAGTCCTCGGCCATGTAGAACGGGTTCTCGTAACGCATGTCTATCACCGCCGTCCGATCTCGATGCGGCTGGTCTTCGCGCCGACGGCCGCCAGGAGCGGGAAAGGCGAGGCAAGCTGGCGGGCGAAGTGATGGACTCGAAAATAGGCTCCGTCCGCGCCCAATTCCTCGGCGGCAACGGCCAGGTCAATGGATTGCAGGAGCGTATCTGCCGCCGAGCGGGTCTGTGATTGCGGCGAGGGCGTCCAGTGCCCGAACGAGAGAAAGCCGATCTTCTTCATGCGGGCAATCTATTGTTATCCAGGTTCGTTTGCGACCGTCGATGTGCTGTCCCGCTCCGGGCGGGGGGGAACATGTAGCAAATTATTCTCCGCAAATGCGCTCTCGGCTTTGCTGGGCAAAGCTCGTCGACACCCACTATCCCTAGATGCGACAGTTGAACGGGCCGCACAACCCAGAGCTGGCACGTTCGTTGCCGGACTCAACAATTCGCGCTGCGATTCGCGGATCGGATGTTACGGAATCTCGGAGCGTCCATTCATTACTTCGGACAACTTATGCGAGCGCAAGCAACTCCTTCAACTGGCGTTGAATCAATGCAGAGTCGATACCTCGCTCTTCGGTGGTCGTCACGACCCGAGTCGTATGGCCGAAACTTGCAGTTCCTAAAGCACGCCGGTTCAGTCGACTTAACAGAAGTGAGGTGAGATTTCCGCGGTTGGAAATCGGCATTACGGTCGTCGAAATCGGGCCGCGCATCGGCAACAGGCCTGCCCAATGCGCGCTGCCGGCCCGCAAGCTCCCGATCGAGGTCCGCGAGCAGTTCGTCAAAACCGCCAATCTCGAGGAGACGGAAGTTGCCGCCAACCCGCTGCGCCAGCTTCTCCACGTTGGGATGGAGTTCGGCGCCCTTCATGTGGCACCAATAGATCCCCTTCCGGAAGGCCAGATCGCCCGCGTCGCCGAGGAGGCAGTCCATGATCGACGGCTCAGCGCCACGATAGCCGACCACAATCAGCGGCGTGGATCGCAGTAGCGGAAGCAGCATTCCGATCAGCTTCGGATCCAGGGAAGCGACCTCCTCGGTAAGGTTCCGATCGCTGTACTGCTCCGCCTTGCCATGAAGCCAGACAATCTGCGCGCGATTGAAGATGTCAAACTCCCGGTCATCCGCCGGATTGCGCCAGACTTCGGCGACAAAGCGCAGATGCGGAAGCTTCTCGTTGAGCGCCTTGGGCAGGCAAATATCAAAATTCGTGGTCAACACCGTCCCAGGAGACCGCGCAACACGAGCTCTGACAGATGCCTGTAGCCTGCGCCAACCGCCTCAGTCGGCCGCATCAAGTCAAGGAGGATCTTTTGCCGATACGAGGCCGGTTCGAGCAAATGCCGGACGACCAGCGGGAAGTTCTCCGCTAGGCGCCCCTCGTCGCGGATAAACCAAGGCCGGTCGGAAAGCCAGGCGCGCCATTCGGACGTCTTCACCTGCTCGGGCAACACCTTGCCGCCCAAGAACTTCTCCGCGAACACCCGTCGCGCGATCCGTTTGACGGCCTCGTCCGCCATTGGGACACCCGACGAGAAAGAGGCGCCCGCCCCCAGCAGGACGGTTGGCCGCCCGTCGTCCTCCGGTCGTAGAACGGAGACGAGCTCGCGGACACTTTCGAAATGGGTCATTGCATCCCACCGTCGATTTTGGCGCCGACTCAGCAGAATCGGCCGTTGGCCCCCATGATACAACAACCGCGGAATGACACAGAAGTATTCCGTCGCGCGCCACTGCCCGATATCAAGCGTAACTCGCGTTCGATAAGGTTTAAAATTTCAGATACAGCGATGCCGTCACGCTTTTTTCGGCAGAGTTGGTCGCGGATTTTCGAGAGTCGCGATTGTTTATCGGCTACGCCGATCAACGCCTGATGCCACTCGGATGAACGGGACTAAGAGAGTTTCTGCTAGCTATCTGCTAGCTAGCCGAAGCCCCGCGAGTGCACGCGGGGCTAAGCCATTGAAAATCTTGGAGCGGGCGAAGGGGCTCGAACCCTCGACCCCGACCTTGGCAAGGTCGTCGTCCTGTTTCAACTCGTTGCCAAAGCACACTAGATTGCGCCGAAACATTCAGTATAAAAGGCCTTCGTACGGCAGGTTCGACGGCCGCTCGTGTCCACCAAATGGCCACTAAAATAGAAGGTCGAACTTAGCTAAGTCATTGATTTGCGGGCGTAGTTCAATGGTAGAACGGCAGCTTCCCAAGCTGCATACGAGGGTTCGATTCCCTTCGCCCGCTCCAGCTTGCTTTGTGCAATAGATCTAATGACTTAAGCCGGGACGGGAGAGCAAAGCCGGCGTGCTCATGCCGGTTCTGGCCAGATCTACACATCAACGAAGTCGAATGCATCCTGCCAGCGCACCACGCGAGCGGTAGATGGCGACGGAAGGTGCGCCGTGCACATAACAGTGGACGTATCGCAGAGACGGCCAAACAATTTTCGTCTCGACTCTGCGGCCTGCCCGGAGTCGTAATCCGACATCATGCCCAGTTCGGGATATCGGGCTTGCAGCGGCGAGTGGATCATGTCGCCGGTAATGACGGCATCGGCGCCAGGCTTGCCGACCTGCACCGAATAATGGTCGATGGTGTGGCCTGGCGTCGGGATCAGCGTAACGAATTCATTGAACGCGTGTGCGCTCTTGACGATATCGACGCGATTGGCGGCCACGATCGGGAGGACGGAATCGGTAACCCATGGACACGCCGTCGGGTCATCCTTCTGGCGCCTGGTCCAGTAGGCAAGTTCGCGGTCAGCGAATACATAGCGCGCCTTCGGGAAGGTCGGCACCCACCGGCCGTTCTCAAGCCGCGTGTTCCACCCGACATGGTCGGTGTGCAGATGCGTGCACATGACAAAATCGATATCGTTCACGCTGAATCCGCTTGCCGCGAGGTTCTTCTCGTAGCGATCGGAATTCATCATGTGCCAGAAGCTCCGCGTCGGTCGCGGCTTGTGGTTGCCCACGCAGGTATCGATCATGATGGTGTGGTGAGGTGTCTGCACGATGTAGCTCTGGATGCAGAGCATCAGTTTATCTTTGGTATCCAGGAACCTGGGCTGCAGCCACCCTCGGTTCTCATCGAGAAGCTCCCTCGTCATGGTCGGGAAAAATTGCATCGCCTCGAAGAAGGGACCCTCCTGCTCGACGATGCGGTGGATCGTGGTGCTACCAATTTCGATCTTGACGGACAAGATGGGCCTCCATTTCGGTGTCAATCCAGAGCGCTATCGGATTGGATCGGATCGTCATCTTACTCCAGGGTCATTTATTGGGCACGGTCTTATCGGAAAACCGGTACGCTTTCCCGGATCAGGCTCTGCCGCCTGGCGCGACCTGGTTCAACCGTTGTGATGAAACCGGCCGGCGCGCTAGCCTCGGCTATCAGAAATGCCAGGAGGAAAGCATGGGTCGGAAGATCGCGATTGTCGGAGCGGGTGCCGTCGGCGGGTATGCCGGCGCTCATATGGTGCAAGCGGGCGAGGATGTTACGTTCATCGATCCATGGCCCGAGCATGTCGCGTACATGCGAAAGCACGGCCTGCGCGTCACCCACGCCAGGGACGTCGCGGAATTCACGGTTCCGGTGCGCGCGCTGCACCTCACGGACGCGCAGCTTCTAGCCAGGGAAACGCCGGTCGACATCGCCTTCGTATGCATGAAGTCCTACGACACGGCCTGGGCCACCATGCTGATCCAGCAGTATCTGGCGCCAGACGGCTACGTCGTGTCGCTGCAGAATTGCATGAACGAAGAGACGATCGCCGGCATCGTCGGCTGGGGCAAGACGCTCGGGTGCATTGCAAGCAGCATCACGGTCAACCTGCCTGAGCCCGGCCACATCCACCGTGGCGCTGGCAAGGGCGGGGCGGCGCACACCGTGTTTCGCGCCGGCGAAGTGCACGGCCGGATCACGCAACGGGCGGAAGAAATCTGCCACCTGGTCGGCTATGCCGACAGCGCCAAGGTAACCGGCAATCTGTGGGGCGAGCGCTGGTCGAAACTGGTCGCCAACGCCATGGGCAACGGGCTCTCCGCCTGCACCGGCCTGACCGGCGGCCAGATGTTGCAAAACGAGCCGATCCGCCGCTTCGCCATTCGGCTCGGGAGCGAAGCCATTCGCGTCGGGCAAGCGCACGGCTATCATTTGGAGGAGATTTTGCATCTGCCGCCCGAGACGATAGCGCGTGCGGGCGAGGGCGACGAGGCAGCGATGCGGGCCTGCGACGAGCAGCGCTTCAAGGACGCCAGAAACACTTCCTCCGAGCAGCGTCCCTCGATGGGCCAGGACATGCAGAAGGGCCGGCGCACGGAGATCGAATTCCTCAACGGCTTCGTGGTGCGTGAGGGCGAAAAGGTCGGCCTCCCGTGCGGTGCCAATGCCGTGCTGACGGACATCGTCAAGCGCGTGGAACGCAATGAACTGAACCCGGATCCGCGACACATCACCGAACTGCGGCTGAACTGAGCCGCCTTGCGCAACTCGCGATGCTCCTGAAGGATGAGGTCTCAGCCCCTCATGGTGAGGAGCGCGCCTTCGCGCGTCTCGAACCATGAGGCCTCGGGAGAAGCAACGATGATTCGAGCGAACCGGACAACGCTTCAGGGTGTGACTGTGAGCGTCGCCGTCATATTGGGATGGAAGCGGCAGTAGTAATCGACCGTGCCGGCCTTCTTCAAAACCAGCGAGCCGGTTTTCTTCGGCGGCAACGTCACGTCGAAATCGCCGTTCCGCGCGGTCGCAGTATGGGCGAAAATATCCTTGTTGACCCATTCGATGGTGTCGCCGACCCTGGCGGTGGCCTGGGCCGGCGCGATCACCAGATTTTCCATCGAAATCTCGATCGTTGCCGCCTGCGCCGAGACCGAGATCCCAAGCGACAGCGCGGCGGCAATCGTGAGAACCCGTCCCGGCGTCATGTTCGGCTCCTTATTTCAGGCTGGCGGCGACGTGTTCGGCGTGCTGTTCATGGCCTTCGAAAATCTTCAGGCCGGTCTGCAGCAGGCTCTTGAGCTCGGCGTTGCTGGCGGACGGAATGAGCGTGGTCTCCAGCGCGCTGTCGACCGCCTTGTGATAGGCGACCTCGTTGGCGACATAGGCCTTGTCGAACGCCGCGCCGTTCAGCTTGGCCAATTCGGCGAGCTTGTCGGCCGCGTTTTTCGACAGGGTTTTGCTGGTGTCGTTGTCCTCGGGCGTGACCTTGAGTTTCTTCACCAGTTCCAGCGCCTGCTTGTTCACGGCCTCATGGTCGCGCACCATGTCTTCGGCGAAGCTCTTGACTTCCTTGTTGCTGGACTTCTTCAACGCCTGTTTCGCCGCCGTGATGTCGATCACGCCGGCGGTGTAGGCGATATGCGCAATCTGCGGATCGGTCGGTTTGGCGCCTTGCGCGAAGGCGGCACCGCCCAACAGGCTAACCGCGGCGATCGCCGCGCTCAATCGAACGAACATGGTTTGATACTCCTGTGGCACCGGGAGCTTGAGTCGCCGGGCATTGTTGCTTGCACACAGGTTGGATGCCGCGTGAACGCAAAGGTTCCTGTAAAATTTATCCGGTCAGGCCGAGCCGCTTCAGGACTGCCGCGGTCAAACGTTCGCAGCGCTTGCCGGCAAACGGAAACGCTTCCATCACCACCGGCCCGATTTTTCTCTCGACATTGTCGCGCAGCATGGTGCGGGCGCGGTGCAGCCTGGTCTTTACCGTCTCCGGTTTCAGTCCGAGAATCCCGGCGGTTTCCTCGACATTCATGCCCTCGATCACGCGGGTAATGAAGACGATCCGAAACGCCTCGGGTAGCTCGTCGATGGCGCGTTCGACGACCTGCTGGATTTCACGTTGTGCCATCGATTTTTCCGGATCTTCGGATGCGGCCGAGAGGGGAAACTGGATGATCTGGGCTTCGACAACGCCCGGAGCCAGCGTGTCCAGATCGACACTCGGCCGCTGCCGGCGCAACCGGCCCAGCGCCTCGTTCATCGCGATGCGGGCAAGCCAGGTACTGAGGCTCGAATCGCCGCGAAAGCCCTCGAGATGCGTAAACGCCCGAACATAGGTTTCCTGGACGACATCCTCGGCCTCGGCGTCGTTGCGTAGAATGCCGCGGGCGATCCGGTACAGCCGGCGGTTGTTGGCCTGCATGATCGAACGAACCGCCGCTTCGTCGCGGGCGCCGGCGCGCCGGACCAGTTCGGCATCCGTATCGGCCGGCTTGATCGGAGTGGTTGGCGATGCCTGGGAGTAGTGCATGCTGATCTCGCTGTATCCGGGTACATTGTACCGCTGCTCCATTGGATGGCACTGCGGCAAATAGGTTCCCGGGGGCTTCCGACAGGATTAAAAGCCCCGTCGAGGACGTCAGGCGGCGGCCTTTGCCGCCGCCCGCCCGGCATTGCGGCCCGAAAACAGGCAGCCGCCGAGGAAGGTGCCTTCCAGCGACCGGTAGCCATGCATGCCACCGCCGCCAAAGCCGGCCGCCTCTCCGGCGGCGTAGAGTCCCGGCATGATGTTGCCGTCGCGGCCGAACACGCGCGAATCGAGGTCGGTCTCGAAGCCGCCCAGCGTCTTGCGGGTCAGGATGTTGAGCTTGACGGCGATCAGCGGGCCGTGGGCGGGATCGAGAATCCGGTGCGGCGCGGCGGTGCGGATCAGCCGATCGCCGATATATCGCCGCGCGTTATGGATGTTCATCACCTGCGTATCCTTGACATAGCGATTGGCGATCTCGCGGTCGCGCGCCTCGATCTGGGTTTGCAGGTGCTGCAGCTTCAGCAGATTGTCGCCGGCCAGCGCGTTCATGCCGGCGACGAGATCGGCGAGGTTGTCGCGCACCACGAAGTCGGCGCCGTGGGTCTTGAAGGCTTCCACCGGTGCCGGCGCGCCCTTGTTGGTGGCGCGCCGTGCGGTCATCAGCCAGCTCTTGCCGGTCAGATCGGGATTCTGCTCGGAGCCCGACAGCGCGAATTCCTTCTTGATGATGCTTTGGGTCAGCACGAACCACGAATAGTCATGACCGCTGCGCATGATGTAGTGCAGTTGGCCGAGCGTGTCGGAGCCGGGAAACAGCGGCGAGGGCAGCCGGGTGCCGGTCGCGTCGAACCACATCGACGACGGCCCGGGCAGGATGCGGATGCCATGGCGCGGCCAGATCGGATTCCAGTTCCGGATACCCTCGACATAATGCCACATCCGGTCGCGGTTGATCAGCCGGGCGCCGGCGGCCTCGGTGATCCCGATCATGCGGCCGTCGACATGTTCGGGGACGCCGGAGATCAGGTTGCGAGGAGCGTAGCCGAGCCGCTTCGGCCAGTTCTGCCGCACCAGATCGTGATTGCCGCCGATGCCACCCGAGGCCACGATCACGGCCTGGGCGCGCAGGGCGAACTCGCCGGTGGTGTGACGCGAACTGCTGTTGCCGCGTTCGACCGGATCGGGCGCGAGGATCGAACCCGCGACGCCATCGACACTGCCGTTGGTGATGGCGAGCGCATCGACACGGTGGCGAAAGCGGAAAATGAGGCGGCCCTCGGCCGCAGCCTCGCGCGCCCGCCGCTCGAACGGCTCGACCACGCCGGGGCCGGTGCCCCAGCTCACATGGAATCGCGGTACCGAGTTGCCGTGGCTCATGGCGTCATAGCCGCCGCGCTCCGCCCAGCCGACCACGGGAAAGATCCGATGGCCCATCGCGCGCAGCCATCCGCGCTTTTCACCCGCGGCGAACGCGACATAGGCTTCCGCCCAGCGCTTCGGCCAAAGATCCTCGTCGCGGTCGAAGCCCGCCGATCCCATCCAGTCCTGCAGCGCAAGATCGTGGCTGTCCTTGATGCCGAGCCGGCGCTGCTCCGGCGTATCCACCAGAAACAATCCGCCGAGCGACCAGAAGGCCTGGCCGCCAAGGCTTTGCTCGCCTTCCTGGTCGACCACGATGACGCGCTTGCCGGCATCGGCGACTTCCGTCGCGGCAACAAGGCCGGCGAGACCGGCTCCGACCACGATTACGTCTGCATCGTCAGCCATTCGCCATCCCCGATCCCTGCGGCGATTGAAGCCCGCGGTGTCCTCGGCGGTCAACGGTTAACGCGGTACCCGGCGGCCATTGACTTGTTCCGGTTTGGGACCATGCGCGCGCCAAGTGCAGCCAGCCGGCAACACTTGATTTGAATTTGTTTTGAGCGACCTCGCCCATCTGGACAAATTCCGGCTTCCGCAACACGCTGGCGTTGCATCACGCCAAACCCTGAGAATCGGTTTCGGCGGGTTTGGACGGGGCTGGATATGAAGCTTGTGACGGGGTTGCTCGCGGCGGTCCTCCTGCTGGCGGGAGTGGGGGCGAGCCACGCGGTAGTTCGAATTGGGGAAGATCGCGGCGGCCGGATCGGCACCTATGTCGACAAATACCAGGAGTTGCGCAGTTCGGGTCAGAGCGTGATCATCGATGGCCTGTGCGCCTCGGCCTGCACCATCGTTCTCGGTGCGGTTCCCCATGACAAGATCTGCGTGACCTCTCATGCCACGCTCGGGTTCCACGCGGCCTGGGACTTCGGCGCCAACGGCCGTGCCGTCACCAACCCCGAAGCGACGCATATGCTCTACTCGATGTACCCGTCGGCGGTGCGGCGCTGGATCGCCCAGCGCGGGGGCTTGACGCCGCACATGATTTTTCTCCACGGCAAGCAGCTGATGAGCATGTATCGGCCCTGCTACCTCGACGCCCAGGCCTCGTCATCTCGCTAGAGCCTGTTCGGTTCTGATTGAATCAGAACCGGGCTCTAGTTTCTTGTTTTGACGCGTTTTCTTCACACAAACCGGTATCCGCTTCGCTCGAAAACGCTAGAGGACCGCGGTTTGGCTCCGCATGACGTGATCGGCGCCGCCGCCGTGGCGCTTGCCCGTCGGCCCGGCTGGCTCTATCTGAACAACGCATTGTGGTAATGCCGGAAACGCCGTGCCATCGATGTCAGTTCAAGCCGGTGGTCGCGCATGGTCCAGCCCGTCTCCACGCCCCAGCCAATACCAGGCGCATTGCCGGAGCGCCGGACCGCGCCGGCAATCCTGGTGGGCGCCTGGTTGCTGGCGCCGCCATCATGCTTGGCACGCTGGTGCTCTGGTTCCACTACGGGACGGCGGTATTCTTCGAAATGATCGCGGCCGGCTTCAACGCCTGCTTCTGATCGGGATCAGGGAAATTGACGATGGATCGGACCACCCGCCCGCTGGTCATCGCCGGGGCCTTTGCCGGCAGTCTTGCGGTCGGGCTGCTGCTGATGTTGTGGGCGCTTGGCGGCCTGCAGCACGTCGCCGCCCCTGCCGCGATCGGCGGCCCGTTTCAACTGACCGACCAGTCCGGTCAGACCGTGACCGAAAAGAGCCTGCAGGGCCGACCGACGTTGATCTTCTTCGGCTATACCCATTGTCCCGATGTCTGCCCGACCTCGCTGTTCGAGATGTCCGAGGTGCTGCGGGCGATGGGCAAGGACGCCGATCGCGTCAACGCCTATTTCATCTCGGTTGATCCTGAGCGCGATACGCAGGCGGCGATGAAGGATTACCTCTCGAGCTTCGATCCGCATCTGAAGGGTTTGACCGGCAATCCGGACGCGGTGGCGAAGGCGATTGCCGAATATCGGGTCTACGCCAAGAAGGTCCCGCTCAAGGATGGCGACTACACCATGGATCACACCGCGCTGGTCTATCTGATGGATCGCGACGGCAAATTCGTAGCGCCGTTCAATCTCAAGCGGAAACCCGAGGAAGCGGCCGCCGACCTCGAACACTACCTCTGAAGCGGCGAACGCGTTCGCGTTACCGGCCGGATGGTCTATAAGGCCAGCGACTTCCGCAAAACCCGTCCGCATCCCACCAGAAACGATGATTTCAGCCGGCCGTGAGAAATTGTTGAGATCAGCCAGAACCATGCTGGTGGCAGCCGGATTTTCGGCCGCCATTGTGCTGGGCTCCCTTTGGTACGGCGGTACCGCGCAGGCGCAGACCCTGCCCAAGCCCGGGACCGAAGCTGCGCCGCAGGCGGTACCCGGTTTCTGGGACCCGAGGCGGCGGCCGGAACGGCCGGATCTGTCGAAATTGACGGTGATCCGGTTTCTCACCGAAACCGACTACCCGCCTTTCAACTTCACCGGCCCGGACGGCAATCCGGCCGGCTTCAATGTCGATCTGGCCCGGGCGCTCTGCGACGAGATCAAGGTCTCCTGCACGATCCAGATGCGGCGGTTCGAGACCTTGATCGATGCCATCACCAGCAATCGCGGCGATGCCATCATCGCCTCGCTGGCGGTGACGCCGCAACTGCGGGCGCGCGTCGATTTCACCGATCCGTATTATCGAGCGCCGGCGCGGTTCGTGTCACGCCGCGACGCCGTGCTGGCCGAGGTGCGGCCGGAATATATCGAAGGCAAGAAGGTCGGCGTCATCGCTGGTTCGGCACATGAAGCCTATCTGAAGGCGATGTTCACCGATGCCGAGCTGCATTCCTATCCCAATGACGACGCGCTGCGCGCGGCGCTGCGGCGGGGCGAAGTCGATTTCATTTTCGGCGATGCGATCTCGCTGGCGTTCTGGATCAATGGCACTGATTCCGGCAATTGCTGCGCCTTCTCGGGCGGACCGTTTGTCGAGAGCCGCTATTTCGGCGAAGGCATCGGCATCGCGGTGAAAAAAGGTAATGACCTGCTGCGTCACGCGTTGAACTGGGCGCTGTTCCGCGTCTGGGAAAAAGGCCGCTACACCGATCTGTGGCTGCACTATTTCTCGGTCAGCCCGTTCTAGATTCGCAAGATTCGGGTGGGCAAAGGCGCGCTTGCGCCGTGCCCACCCTGCCGGCTCAACGCGTTGCGGTGGACCCGATTCCTGCCATTTTGCGTTTTGATGCGGAAGCCGTAGTTTCCGTGGCTTGGAGACCCTGTTAGATGTCCACGAACGATCCAGACGGTCTGCGCGCGCTCGCCGAACAATCCAACGCATGGCCGTTCGAGCAGGCGAGGCAGATCGTCGCGCGGCTGAACAGGAAATCCAAGGACGAGGTGCTGTTTGCGACCGGCTATGGCCCGTCGGGGCTGCCGCATATCGGCACCTTCGGCGAGGTCGCGCGCACCACCATGGTGCGCCACGCGTTTCGCGTGCTGACCGAGGACCGGATCAGGACCCGGCTGATCGCATTCTCCGACGACATGGACGGCCTGCGCAAAGTGCCGGACAACGTGCCGAACAGGGAGATGCTGGAAGCCCATCTCGGCCAGCCGCTGACCCGCGTGCCCGATCCGTTCGGCACCCATCCGAGCTTCGGGGCGCACAACAATGCCCGGCTGCGCGCCTTTCTCGACACCTTCGGGTTCGACTACGAGTTCGCCAGTTCGACCGACTACTACACCTCCGGAAAATTCGACGCGGCGTTGCTGCGGGTGCTGGAGCGGCTCGACGCGGTGATGGCGATCATGCTGCCGTCGCTGCGCGAGGAGCGCGCGGCGAGCTACTCGCCGTTCCTGCCGATCTGCCCGCGCACCGGCGCCGTGCTGTACGTGCCGGTCACGGCGCACGACATCAAGGCCGGGACGATCTCCTATGACGATCCCGAAACCGGGCAGAGCGTCACGCTTCCAGTCACCGGCGGGCACTGCAAGCTGCAATGGAAGCCGGACTGGGCGATGCGCTGGTTCGCGCTCGGCATCGACTATGAAATGGCTGGCAAGGATCTGATCGATTCGGTCAAGCTGTCGGGCAGGATCTGCGCGGCGCTCGGCGGCATGGCGCCGGAAGGCTTCAATTACGAATTGTTCCTCGACGACAAGGGCCAGAAGATTTCCAAGTCGAAGGGTAACGGGCTCACCATCGACGAATGGCTGCGCTATGCGTCGCCGGAATCGCTGTCACTGTTCATGTATCGCGAGCCGAAGGCCGCCAAGCGGCTGTATTTCGACGTGATCCCGCGCAATGTCGACGATTACCAGCAGTTCCTCGAGGGATTTCCGCGTCAGGACGGCCGCCAGCAGCTCGCCAATCCGGTTTGGCACATCCACGCCGGCCATCCGCCCAAGGCCGACATGCCGGTCACGTTCCAGCTGCTGCTGACGCTGGTGTCGTCGTCGAATGCGGCGAATGCCGAGACCCTGTGGGGCTTCATCGGGCGTTATCGCCCCGGCGTCACGCCGCAGACCCATCCGAAGCTCGATGCCATGGTCGGCTACGCCATCAACTATTATCGCGACTTCGTGGCGCCGACCAAGCAGTTCCGCGAGCCGACCGACACCGAGCGCGCCGCGCTGCAGGATCTGCGCGATGCGCTGTCGCAATTGCCGCCGACATCTTCGGCGGAAGAGATCCAGAACGTGGTCTACGAGATCGGCCGCCGCGAGCCGTTCCTCGATCCGGTGAAGAAGGGCAAGGACGGCCGGCCGGGAGTCTCGCTCGACTGGTTCAACATGCTCTACCAGGTGCTGCTCGGCCAGGAGAAGGGCCCGCGCTTCGGCTCCTTTGTCGCGGTCTATGGCCTGCAGAATTCAGTGGCGATGATCGACGGCGCGCTGGCAAGCTCGGCGCAGTAATCTTTCCGCCGCGTCGCTTTGGGCTGGCTGGCCATCGCTCGGCCGTATCGGGAGGTTAGGAATTATTGCCTCACCACACCGGTTTCCGCGGTGCCACTTCAAGAGCCAAAGCCGGCTCTTGAAGTGCGCCGGTGGCACCGATACGGTCGGGGTGCGGTCCCGAAAATCCGGGAAAATCCCAAGCGACTCAAGCGACAAGCAGGATCCCCGAAGGCGTGCGCAGGATCTACAAAATTTGCCCCGCCCCGGCCTGGCGCGAAGCCGAGCGGCAGGGGGTGTACCGGGGCAGCGCCGACGACCTCAGCGACGGCTTTATTCACTTCTCGGCCGCCTCGCAGGTCGCGACGACCGCCAGCAAGCATTTCTTCGGCCAGACCGGCCTGTTCCTGATCGAAGTCGACGCCGACGCGCTGGGCGACCGGCTGCGCTGGGAGCCGTCGCGCCATGACGAACTGTTCCCGCACCTTTATGGTGAACTCGATCTCGGCGCGGTCACCGGCGTGCTCGGCCTGCACACGCGCTCGGATGGCTACCACGACATTCCGGAGCTCAAGCCGTGATCCGCGCCTTCGACGCCTTCTCGCTGCCGCTGCTGCGCTGGTTCGATCCGGAAGACGCCCATCGCATGGCGATCCAGGGCCTGCGCCTGCTGCCGCCGGTGCGGCAGCGGCCGGACGATCCAAAACTGGCGGTGCGGGCCTTCGGTCTGAATTTCCCCAATCCGATCGGCATGGCCGCGGGCTTCGACAAGAGCGCGGAGGCGCCCGATGCGCTGCTGCGGCTCGGCTTCGGCTTTGTCGAGATCGGCTCGGTGACGCCGAAACCGCAGGCCGGCAATCCGCGGCCGCGGCTGTTCCGGCTGGAGCGCGACGAGGCGGTGGTCAACCGCATGGGCTTCAACAATGACGGCGCCGATACCGTGCTGCGGCGGCTCGCCGGGCGCGCCCGTCTCGGCGGCATCGTCGGTGTCAATGTCGGCGCCAACAAGGACTCTGCCGATAGGATCGCCGACTATGTCCGGCTGATCGAGGCGCTGGCGCCGGTGGCGAGCTATTTCACCGTCAATGTCTCCTCGCCGAACACGCCGGGCCTGCGCAATCTGCAGCAGGCGGCGGCGCTCGACGATCTCCTTGCCCGGGTGATCGAGACGCGTGAGCGGGTGCGGCGCAACGCCGGCGAAACGCCGGTGCTGCTCAAGATCGCGCCCGACCTCAGCCTCGCCGAACTCGACGACGTTGTTCACGTCGCGCGCTCGCGCGGTGTCGATGGCATGATCGTGGCCAACACCACGCTGGCACGGCCCTCGAGCTTGCGCGAGCAGGTCCGCGCCCGCGAGCAGGGCGGATTGTCGGGAAGGCCGCTGTTCCGGCTGTCGACGCGCATGGTCGCGGAGACCTATGTGCGCGCCGAGGGAGCATTTCCGCTGATCGGCGTCGGCGGCATTGATTCCGGCGGCGCCGCGCTGACCAAGATCCGCGCCGGCGCCAGCCTGATCCAGCTTTATTCCTCGCTGATCTATAAGGGCCTCGGGCTCGTCGACACCATCAAGAACGACCTCGCCTCGACGCTGCTGCGCACCGGGCGCGACGCGCTGTCGGAGATCGTCGGCGCCGATGCGGCGACGATCACCGCGGAAGACTGGCCGGTGTAACGGGCTTGCCGCCTGCTGGCCTGCGCGCGATCTATCGCCCGCGCGGCGCGCCGAGCAGGCGCGACAGCAACCAGATCGGGATCACGATCACGGCGCCGAGCAGGAAATACCGCCACAGCCCGTTGATGGCGTCAAAGCCGAGATCCCAGATCCGCTGGAACAGCAGCCGGATGCTGTTGACGATATTCCAGGGGTCGAAGCCGATGGCGGCCAGCACCACGCCGACCAGGATCGACAGCAGGATCAGCCGGAATGCCACCGCCAGCGGCGAGCCGCCGAGAAAGCGGTACATGCCGTCGCTGGTCGCCGGCAATTCCCGGGTGTCATTGGGCATCGGTGATCTCCTGCGCGGGGTAGCCCGCATTCTACTCTGGCCAAGGGCAGATGGGAAACCCGCCCGCCGCCGTCAATGGCTGCCTGCCGTCGCGGACGGATGTGTGACCTCGGATTTCAGCATCCGCTCCAGGGTTTCGAGCCGGTCGGCTTCGCGGGGCGGCTTGTCCCAGCGCAGCCGGTTGATGCGCGGAAACCGCATCGCCACGCCAGATTTGTGCCGCGGCGAGCGCGCCAGGCCCTCGAAGGCGACTTCCAGCACCAGCCCCTGGTCGGGCTCGTGCACCACATGACGGACCGGGCCGAATTTTTCGGTGGTGTTACGACGCACGAAGCGGTCGATCTGCAGCAGCTCCTCATCGGTAAAGCCGAAATAGGCCTTGCCGACCGGCACCAGTTGCTCGCCGTCCTCGCCATTGGTCCAGACCCCGAACGTGTAATCGGAATAATACGAGGATCGCTTGCCGTGGCCGCGCTGGGCATACATCAGCACGGCATCGATAATGTGCGGGTCGCGTTTCCACTTCCACCACGGGCCCTTCGGGCGGCCGGGCAAATAGAGCGCGTCGCGGCGCTTGAGCATCACGCCTTCGACCGCCTCGGCATCCGCGCCGGCGCCGGCACTCCCGGGATCGGCGCGCGCCGACCTCAGCGCCTCCCAGCTGTCGAAGGTAATCATCGGCGACAGATCGACCCTCGCATCGTCGAGCCTGGCGACAAAGGCTTCGAGCCGCTTGCGGCGTTCGACAAAGGGCAGCTCGCGCAGGTCGGTGTCCGCTTCGCCGAGCAGATCATAGGCGCGCAGATGGATCGGATAATCATTCGTCAGCTTTGGCGAGACGACCTTGCGGTTCAGCCGCTGCTGCAGCACGTTGAAGGTCTGCACCCGGCCGTCGCGCAGCACCAGCAGTTCGCCGTCGATCGCGCCCGCCAGGCGCAGCGACGGCAGCAGATCGGGAAAGCTCTTGGTGATGTCCTCGCCGCTGCGCGAATACAGCCGCGCCAGCAAATTGCCGCGGTCGTCCCGGCCGCTGACGGCCTGCACGCGAATGCCGTCCCATTTCCATTCCGCGGCGAAATCGGCGGCGTCGAGCCCGGCAAAATCGGTGTCCTCGATGGCATGGGCCAGCATCACCGGGCGGAACGGCGCGGGATCGCGGTTGACCGGCTTTTCCGCGCGGCCCTCGAGCCAGGCGAACAGGTCGAGATAGGGTGGCGTCAGCCCGGGCCACATCAGCTCGACCTCATGCGGATCCCTGTCGCCGAGTGCGGCGGCGGCGGTCTTGGCCAGCCGCGCCGAAATGCCGATCCGCATCGCGCCGGTGACCAGTTTCAGCAAGGCCCAGCGGCCGGTCTCGTCGAGTTCGTCGAGCCAGCGCGTCAATTGTTTCGGCAGCTCGGTCTTGCCGAGGGTGCGAAGCGTGGTGACCACCTCGGTCAGGGTCGGCGGCGGCGGGTTGTTGTGGCGGTGGTGGCTGTCATGCGCGTCGTGCTCGCGGTACCCCCCTCCCTGACCCTCCCCCGCAAGGGGGGAGGGAACGGATACAGCTGCTCCGGCGGCGGCTCCCTCCTCCCTTGTGGGGGAGGGCTGGGGAGGGGGGTAGCCCGGAAATGAGTTCTCACGATGGGCCGCCCACATCAGCGCGACCGTTTCCGAAAGGTCGCCGACATAGTCATAGGACAGCGCGAACAGCACGGGATCGGTGCGCGCCGCGATCAGGTCGCGGATCAGGCCCGGCTTGGCATGCTTGAACGACAGTGCGCCGGTCAGTGCCGCCAGCGCGTAGCCGCGATCGGGGTCCTCGACCTCGCGAAAATAATTGACAATCAGCCGCAGCTTGTTGTTGCGGCCGGGCTCGTAGGCGAGGCGATCGAGCAGTTCGGCGAAGCGGTTCATGCCTCTTCGCCCTCGCTCGCCGGCACCGCATCGCTTTCATCTTCGTCGCCATAGCCGACCAGATCGAGCGGCCGCGCGGTCAGGCCCCTGGCCGTGCACCAATGCACCAGGGCGTCTTCCTGGCCATGGGTCACCCAGATCTCGCCGGCGCCGGTGGCCTTGATGGTCGCGGTCAGTCCGTCCCAGTCGGCATGATCGGAAATCACCAGCGGCAATTCGACGCCGCGTTGCCGCGCGCGGGCGCGTACCCGCATCCAGCCCGACGCAAACGCCGTCACCGGATCGGGAAACCGCCGGGTCCAGATATCCGACGTCGCTGACGGGGGCGCCAGCGTGATGGTGCCGGCAAGATCGGCCTTCTTCATGCCCTTGACCATCCGCAGCTCACCCAGCGCCACGCCGCGACTCTGGTAATAGCGTGTAATCTTCTCCATCGCGCCGTGCAGATAGACCGGCGCGTCGTAGCCGGCGGCCCGCAGCAGCGCGATCACGCGCTGCGCCTTGCCAAGCGAATAGGCGCCGACCAGATGGGCGCGCTCCGGGAACAACGCCACCGACGCCAGCAGCTTCTTCACCTCGTCGGCGGCGCGGCCATGACGGAACACCGGCAGGCCGAACGTCGCCTCGGTGATGAAGACATCGCACGGCACCACCTCGAACGGCGCGCAGGTCGGGTCGGGCGCGTCCTTGTAGTCGCCGGAGGCGACGATGCAGATATCCTTGCAGGAGACCACGATCTGCGCCGAGCCCATCACATGCCCGGCGGGATGGAATTTGACGCTGACGTCGCCGAGCCGGATCTGTTCGCCATAGCCGATGGCCTGGGTGCTGCGGGCGAAATGCTCGCCATAGCGCAACCGCATCATGTCGAGGGTTTCCTGCGTGGCCAGCACCGCGCCATGGCCCGGACGGGCGTGGTCGGAATGGCCGTGGGTAATGACCGCCCGCTCGACCGGCCGCACCGGATCGATATGAAAGCCGCCGGGCTTGCAACACAGGCCGGCAGCGACGGGCATCAGGATGTCTTGCGGACGCATCCCGGCTATATAGGCTGCTTCCGCCGCATTTTCAGCGGTCATGCCTGAGCTTGACCCGCGCATCCATCGCGAGAATTCCTGTAGAGCCAATGCCCGCGCGCCTGTTCCTTTCTTCCGGCGATCTGGTCGCCGACCGCCGCTTCGAATTCGCCCGTGATCTGCAGTTGAAGGGCGATCTGGTCGCCGCCGTCGATCTGCTCGAACAGGCTGTCGAACTGGCACCGAACTTTGCGTCGGCCTGGTTCACGCTTGGCAAGATTCGCGAACGGATCGGCCAGCGCGATCGGGCGATCGCAGCGTTCCGTCAGGCGGTCGGCACCGATGCGCAGGATCGGCACGGTGCCGGCCTGCATTTGATGCGGCTCGGCGCCGAGCCATTGGCGGCGATGCCGCAGGCTTATGTGCGGGTGCTGTTCGATCAATATGCGCCGCGGTTCGAGACGGCGCTGGTCGACGATCTCGGCTATCGCGGCCCGGCGCTGCTGTTCCGGGCAATGCTGTCGGTGCGAGCCGCCGCCCACAAGCCGGCGTTCTTCAAATGCGCGATCGACCTCGGCTGCGGCACTGGATTGGCGGCCGCTGCCTTTGCCGGAGAGGTCGATCGTTTTGTCGGCATCGACCTGTCGCCGCGCATGATCGAGCGGGCCCGCGCCACCGGCCTTTACGCGGAACTGGAGGTCGCCGAGATGGCAGAGGGCCTGCGCGGCCGGCCCGATGCCAGTGCCGATCTCATTCTGGCCGCCGATGCCCTGGTCTATGTGTCCGATCTTGTGCCGGTGCTGTGCGAAGTAGAGCGGGTGCTGGTGCGAGGCGGCCTGCTGGCGTTCACCGTCGAAACCCATGGCGGCGGCGGCGTGATCCTCGGCGAGGGGCTGCGCTACGCCCACAGCGCCGCTTGCGTGCGCGCCGCGATCGAGGCCGCCGGCCTCAGACTGTCGCAGTGCGAGGATTTGTCGGCCCGCAATGAGGATAATGTCCCGGTGCCCGGCCTCGTCGTGGTCGCGACCAAACCGTAGCCCGGATGAAGCGCAGCGCAATCCGGGAATCGCGATGCGGATGGCACGGCCCCGGATTTCGCTGCGCTCCATCCGGGCTACGGGGCTCGCAAGCGACCAAGACCCTCGACGAAATGGCCGTGGCGGCTTACCTGTGGTGCCGTGCCGCCGCCCCGCATCCTGCCTGCATCTTCGGCCGAGACGACCGCGTTGCTGCCGGACCGTTTTCGCCAATGGTTCGCGGGCCGCGGCTGGTTGCCGCGCGAGCACCAATTGGCGTTGTTGGCAAAGGCCAGCGACGACCGCTCGGCGCTGTTGATCGCCCCGACCGGCGCCGGCAAGACGCTCGCCGGATTTTTGCCGACCTTGGTGGAGTTGAGCGCGCCCCTGCCAGTGCGCTCTTCTCCCTCCCCCCTTGCGGTGGAGGGTCGGGGAGGGGGGTCGCGCATTGGCGGCGTCACTTCCACTGGGCGCGGCGTGCAACGAAGCCGCGGCCTCCACACTCTCTATATCTCGCCGCTGAAGGCGCTCGCGGTCGATATCGCGCGCAATCTGGAAACGCCGATTGCCGAAATGGCGCTGCCGATCAAGGTCGAGACCCGCACTGGCGACACCCCGGTATCGCGGCGGCAGCGGCAGCGGCGCTACCCGCCGGACATCCTGCTCACCACGCCGGAGCAACTGGCGCTGCTGTTGTCGTCCGACGACGCGCCGTTCCTGTTCGCTTCGCTCGAGCGCATCGTGCTCGACGAGTTGCATGCGCTGGTCACCTCCAAGCGTGGTGACCTGCTGTCGCTCGGGCTGGCGCGGCTGTGGCGGCTCGCGCCCGAACTGCGCGCGATCGGCCTGTCCGCCACCGTCGCCGAGCCGGAATCGCTGGCGCGGTTTCTGGTGCCGCAAGCCTGCGGCCGAAGCGAAGCCGCCGATATCGTCGTCGCCGGCGGCGCCGCGGCGCCGGTTGTCGAAATGCTCGATACGCGCGAGCGGCTGCCCTGGGCCGGGCACACCGCACGCCATGCGCTCGGCGAAATCTACGATCTGATCCGGCGCCACAACACCACGCTGGTGTTCGTCAACACCCGCAGCCAGGCCGAGATGCTGTTTCAGGATCTGTGGCGCATGAACGACGACGGCCTTGCCATCGCGCTGCATCACGGCTCGCTCGATGTCGCGCAGCGCCGCAAGGTCGAGGACGCGATGGCGGCGGGACGGCTGCGCGGCGTGGTCTGTACCTCTTCGCTCGATCTCGGCGTCGACTGGGGCGACGTCGATCTCGTCATCAATATCGGCGCGCCGAAGGGCGCCTCGCGGCTGATGCAGCGGATCGGCCGCGCCAATCACCGCATCGACGAGGCATCCCGCGCGGTGCTGGTGCCGGCCAATCGCTTCGAGGTGCTGGAGTGCCGGGTGGCGATCGATGCGATCGCGGAGAATGCACAGGACACCCCGCCGCTGCGGACCGGCGCGCTCGACGTGCTGGCCCAGCATGTGCTCGGCTGCGCCTGCGGCGAGCCGTTTCTGGCGGACGAACTCTATCGCGAAGTGCTGACGGCTGCGCCCTATGCCGGCCTGACCCGGAGCGATTTCGACGACGTGGTCGATTTTGTCGCCACCGGCGGCTATGCACTGAAAACCTACGAGCGCTTCGCCCGCATCAAGCAGGACAAGTCCGGCCGCTGGCGTGTCGCCAACCCGCGGGTGCGGCAGGGCTATCGGCTGAATGTCGGCACCATTGTCGAGGAAACGATGCTGAAGGTGCGCCTGGTGCGTGGGCGGGTCGGCGGTTCGGGATCGACCGGCGCGCTGGGCCGCGGCGGCCGGATGCTCGGCGAAATCGAGGAAGCGTTCATCGAGGGTCTCGTGGTCGGCGACACTTTTGTCTTTGGCGGCGAGGTGGTGCGTTACGAAGCGCTCGCCGAGGATCACGTCTATGTGTCGCGCGCCAACGACAAGGATGCGAAAGTGCCATCCTATATGGGCGGCAAGTTTCCGCTGTCGACCTATCTTGCCGAACGCGTCCGCAAATTGCTCGACGACCGGCGCGCCTGGAACGCTCTGCCGGACCAGGTGCGCGACTGGCTGTCGCTGCAGCGGGATTTTTCCCGTGTTCCCGGCGTCCGCGAGCTATTGGTGGAAACCTTTCCCCGCGCCAGCAAGCATTACCTCGTCTGCTATCCGTTCGAAGGTCGGCTCGCGCATCAGACTCTGGGCATGCTGCTGACGCGGCGAATGGAGCGGGCGCGGGTGCGTCCGCTCGGCTTCGTTGCCAATGAATATGCGCTGGCGGTGTGGGGCTTGGGGGACATGTCGTTCATGATCCGGCAGGGCCGGCTCGACCTCAACGCGCTGTTCGACCCGGACATGCTGGGCGACGATCTCGAGGCGTGGCTTGCCGAATCCGCGCTGATGAAGCGCACGTTCCGCACCTGCGCGGTGATTTCCGGACTAATCGCGCGGCGCTTTACCGGCGAAGAGAAAAGCCGCCGCCAGGTGCTGTTCTCGACCGACCTGATCTACGACGTCTTGCGCAAGCATCAGGCCGACCACGTGCTGCTGCGGGCGGCGCGGGCCGATGCCGCGACCGGCCTGCTCGATCTGCGCCGGCTCGGCGATATGCTGTTGCGCATCAAGGGACGAATCATCCACAAGGAACTCGAACATGTTTCGCCGCTCGCTGTGCCGGTGATGCTGGAAATCGGCCGCGAGTCGGTTTATGGCGAAGCATCGGACGAATTGCTGGCGGAAGCAGCCGAGGAACTCGTCAAGGAGGCGACCGGATAACAATCATGCAGTTCTATGGACAATTTGCTTCCGCCCTGCTCCCTCCCCCCTTGCGGGGGAGGGTCGGGGAGGGGGGTAGCCGGGGACGAGGACGCTGACGCACTCGATCCGCCCCACCCCCACCCCTGACCCCTCCCCGCAAGGGGGAGGGGAAAGAAAAGCGCAGCGAGATATTACGATCGCCGACGTGACTCTGCTCGCCGATCTATCCGGCGCGTTGTTGTGGGAGGAGCAGAGCCTGCTCGTCGTCTCCGATCTGCATCTGGAAAAAGGCTCGAGCTTCGCCGCCCGTGGCGTGCTGCTGCCGCCCTACGATACCGTGGCGACGCTAAGCCGGCTCGCGGCGGTGGTTGCGCGGCATGATCCGCGCATGGTGATCGCGCTCGGCGACAGCTTCCACGACCGCAACGCCCATCGCCGGCTGTCGGCGCCGGACCGCGACGCCCTCGCAGCACTGCAGCTTCGGCGTGACTGGATCTGGATATCGGGCAATCACGATCCGGCGCTGCCGACCGATCTCGGTGGCGTGGTCGCGACCGAAGTTGCGATCGGGCCGATTGCGTTTCGCCATGAGCCGAGCGGCGCGGCCGGTGAGATCGCCGGCCATCTGCATCCCAAGGCACGGATCAGCACCCGCGGCCGTTCGATGGAGCGGCGATGTTTCGCCTGCGACGGCACGCGCGCGGTGATGCCGGCGTTCGGCGCCTATACCGGCGGCCTCAGCATTCGCGACGCCGCGTTTGCGAAGATATTCCAGACCCCCGGCTTGATGGCGCACGTGCTCGGCGACAACCGGCTCCACACCATCGCCGCCTCGCGCTGTTATTGAACGTCACGTTCAACGTCGGTGACGCGCGGCGTTGCCGCGCGCCTCACCATGAGGTTTTAGACCTCATCCTGGGGAGCGCGCTCGCGCGCGCGTCTCGAAGGATGAAGCCACTCTGCCGGAATCTGCTCCGGCTGGATCGACGGCGCGACCGCGATGGTTCCGCGGATGGCGTCGTCTTCGCGCTGCAATCCTGGCTCATCGACCGCTCTTGCGGCAGACACGTCCATCCGGATCGCCCGGCGGCTTACGACGATCGTCAGGGCGCAGACGACATAGAAGCAGACGCCCAGCGCGTAGGTCCTGGCGATTCCGAATTCGATCGACAAGGCCATGCCCAGCACGGACGCAAACATCGATGTAATACCGTTTGCGCTCCAGAAGAACGGCAGCAGTTCCGAGTGGCGGCGCCACAGGCTCAGCCCGAGCGGGAACATCATCCCCATGCAGAATGCCGGGGGCGCCAGCAGCACGATCGACAACAGAATGCGCATGTCGGTGGCTTCCGATCGCGCATAGGCGGTAAGCCACGGAGTCGCCAGCCCCGTCGCCGCGAGGGTGGCCAGAAGAGCTACCAGCCTGGCGAAGACCGCGCCCGGCCGAGGGGCGTGCGCGCCAACCGTGGTGCTGCCGATGCCGCTGGCGAGAAGAATCGTGAACAGCACCACGCTCAGCCCGTACACCGGGTGTCCAAGGAAGACCATCAGTCGCTGCATCTGCGATATCTCGATCAGCATGAAGCCCATGCCGATCGCACAGAAATAGGTGACGGGCGGAGTAAGTACCGACAGCGGCATCCGCCTCGCCAGCCTGACAAAGGGGCCGACGATGTAGTAGACACAGGCGCAAAGCGCCGTCGCGATCAGGATCAGCGTCATGCTGATCGCCGCGTTGTTGTTGGAGAGAGTCGATAGCGGCTTGCCGGCAATATCCCCGAAACGCGCCGTGTAGAAGAAGAACGGATTGTCGTCGGTCGAGGGGCTGATGTTTTGTGGCAATGACGCGAAGAAATCCGCGTTGGCTTTGCCGGACATCAGCGTCGATGTGACGGCGTCGAAGGTGATATCGGGGCCGAGCAGTATCTTGAACCCCTGAGCCAGAAGCCGTGTGCGTGCACCCTGCCATTGAGCCGTGGTGAAGGCGTCAGGTCGGGTAATCACGGTTACGATGTCGCCGACGTTCAATGCGATGACATGGTCCGGCAATTCGGCGGCGGGCACACCTTTGCGCTGGAGCGCGCTCGCGGCGATTGCGACCAGTCGATAGAATTCGGCGCTATGACCGTCCGGGTCGTACCAGCGCGATACGGACAATAAGCCGCCAGGTTTCAGCGCCCGGTAAAAATCGCCCCATGCCTCTACGGTATAAAGCCGGTTTTCGGTGAGGGTCAGTCCGCCGGCGGCCGTTGCGGCCCAGGTGTCGATCAGCGAGATCTGGACAAGGTCATATCGGTCGGATGAGTGATTGATGTAGCTGCGGGCTTCCGCGTTGACCAGCGAAACGCCGGGTTGGCGATCCAGATGGCCGGAAAAATCGGCGAACTTGTCCGTGAGAACTTCGAAGATCGCGGGGTTGATTTCAATTCCGCGGATGTGCCTGGCGCCGAAAAGCAACCCTGAAAGGATGTCGCGCCCGCCGCCGACGCCAACGACGGCGACGTCGGTTGGCGGTTGCACCAGGTAGGCGGCATTGATGACGTCATCCTTGAGGTAGGAGAGCTTGCCGATATCGCCATTGTACCGGGTAATGACCGTGGCTGCGTCGGCGTCGATATCGAGGTGGTCCTGGTCTATTTTGGTGTTCGGGGTGTGGGTGAAACCCCAACCGAACGGCGCGGTCTTCCCAAGTGCCGTCACCCTGACGCGCGAATAGGTATTCCAGCGCTCGAAGAGGGTTCCAAGCTGCTCGGCGCCCTTGGCCCAGAACACGCCCAGATGGCCTTTGCCGGACATATCAAGTCCGGTTTGCAGCATGGTTACGGCAGCCAGCGTCAGCGCAACCGCGCCGCTCAGACGCAGACCGCGGATGTCGCCGCTGCCGCGCACGACGGTCCAGCCTGCACCAGCGGCAAGCGCGCCGATCCCCAGCGTGGCGCTCACAGGATTGACGACAAGCAATACGAAAATGACCCCAAGGCACCCGAGCGCCGCTCCGGCGAGGTCGGCCGCATACAGCCGTCCCCCGCCATAGGGCAGGCGGGTCAACAACAGCGTGATGCAGACGCCGCTTTCGGTAAAGGGCGCCACGAAGCCGACCGTCGCAATCGCCAGCGCCACCAGCACGTACTTGCCGGGGATGACGAGCGGCACGCACAGGAAAGCAATCATTGCGGCGGCGCCGCTGATCGCAAACCACGACGCATGCCGTGCGAATTCCTCGCGCACCCGTTCGGGAACATAGCGGGCCGGTTTGCTGTAGACTTCCATCGCGCCGCGCGTCAGTCCGAGCATGGCGAGTGAAATGGCAGCAAATGCAAAATGGTAGTACAGCATGACGCTGAAGAAGCGGGTTATCAGTATCTGGTAGGCCAGCGTGGCGGCGGCCAGAATAAAAATCGCGAAATAGTAGCGGCCTGGAATCCGGGTGAATGACGGCAAGAGAATGTCCTCAGTGAAAGCTGGCCGACCGATGCAGTCGTTCCATTACGCCATTCTCTGTAACGTTTGCTTAACAACTCACCCCGAATACCGGGCGATCCCGGCTTCAACTAGTCCTTGCGGAAAACGATCGACGCCATCCAGCCGGTCATCAGCGCCATCAAGACCGTCACCAGCCCGTAGCTGAAGCCGTCCTGGCGGGCGGTGGTGGCGACGAACTGCTCGAAGCCGACCTTGACGATGTCGAATGCGGTCTCGGTCCGCGTCACCAGGCCACCATCGGAAAACAACTTGATCTCGACGTGATAGGTGCCGATCGGCACCTCGGCCGGAAGCGGAATGCCAGTGCGAAACAGCGTCGGCGTCAGGAAGCTCACCGCGGAAGTCGCCTCGCGATAGAGGCCGTGGTCGGAGCGCAGCCGGACGAAGGCGCGGCGAAAGGCGTCGTTCGGCACCACGTCGGCATAATCGGGCCCGACACGCTGGGTGAGCAGCACATTGTCGAGGCCGAGCTGCTGGCGCCGCTGCACCTCGGCCGATGCGATGGCGCCTAACGGGCGGTTGGCAAACACCGCCAGATAGGCCGGCACTTGCAGGAACTGGCGGTAGTCGGTATTGACCCAGATGCCGAATTTGCGTTCCTTGCGCCGGGTCACCATGTCGGCACGCGGGCCGCTCACGGTGACGACCAGATCATAGGCGGTGCGATTGCCAGGGGCGGCCGCATCCTTTTCCACCGAGCCGAACAGCACCAGCTCTTCGCCGGAATAGTTCGGCGTCACCGTCACCCGATGATTCGAGACCGACACGATCAGCCGTTCCGCGCGCGCCGGCGCCGCGCCCAGTACCAACGCAAGACCGGCCGCTGCGAGGGACGTGCGCACGCTCATCCGGCGCCCCCGGTTTCACGGATGGTGAAGAGATCGTCGGGGCGGATCACCAGTTCGATCGCGAAACGGATTCCGACGGCGAGAATCAGCAGCCCGAGCAGCAGCCGCAGATGCTCGCCGCGAATCTTCTGGCCGGCGCGGGCGCCGAACTGCGCGCCGGTCACCCCGCCGACCATCAGGATCAGCGCCAGCACCGCATCGACCAGATGGTTGGTGACGGCGTGCAGCATGGTCGCGAACAGCATGGTGACCAGCGTCAGCACCATCGAGGTGCCGATCACGGTCGCGGTCGGCACCCGCAGCAGATAGATCATGATCGGAACCAGGATGAAGCCGCCGCCGATGCCCATGATCGCCCCGATGAAGCCGATGATGACGCCTACGGTCACGACCGGGATCACCGACAGATAGATCTTGGAACGCTTGAAGCGCATCTTGAGCGGTAGGCCATGGATCCAGCCATGGCTGCCGGAGCGGCGCATCGGTATCACGACGCCGCGCCGGGCCCGCATGATCGCGCGCGTCCCTTCCCAGAACATCAATCCGCCGACGGTGGTGAGCAGCAGGACATAGGACAGCGCGATCAGCAGATCGAGCTGGCCGAGCGAGCGCAGCAGCGTGAAGGTAAAGACTCCGAGCGTGGTACCGACAATGCCGCCGCTCAGCAGCACCATTGCCAGCGCCGGATCGATGGCGCGGCGGCGCCAGTAGGATAGCGCGCCGGAAAACGATGAGGCGGCGATGTGGCTCGCGACCGAGGCGACCGCGACCGCGGGCGCGATGCCGACGAAGATCAAAAGCGGCGTCATCAGAAACCCGCCGCCGATGCCGAACATGCCGGACACGAAGCCAACCGCCGCGCCCATCGCCAGGATGAGGAAGATATTGACCGGCAGGTCGGCGATCGGAAGGTAGAGCTGCACGCGCGTCTGTTTCGGAATAAGCCGGCAAGGCCGGCCGAAACCGCTCGCGGCATGGTTTCTCAGGGGGCGCGGATCAAGAGCCGCGTCCCTGCATAACCGAAATCATCCCTCGGAGGGACTCAAGATTCCACTGGCGGCCGCTTTTTTGAAGCGGCCCGCCGCATCGCTTGCGACGTGGTGAACAGTTCAGATTAACGGGCCGCGCGCTTGATCGAAGCCGGCTTTGCCGGGGGCCTTGCCGTATTCGCCTGCGGCGCACTGTCCCAGCCTCCAGCCGGGGCCGGTGCGTTGACGGCGCCGTCGGGCTGCGGCTCGACCGTGAAGGTCTGGATCGCGAGCTTGGCCGCGGCGAGCGACTGCGCGTCGAGCCGCTTCGCAATATCGTCGCGCTTGTGGGCGGAGTCCGCATCGCCCTGCGCCGCCGCCAGGCTGAACCATTTGTAGGATTCGGCGAGATTCTGTTCGACCCCGATGCCGCGGGCGTAGAGGATGCCGAGGTTGAACTGGCTGTCGGCGACGCCGCGATCGGCCGCCTTGCGGAACCACTGCGCCGCGCTCTTGTAATCGGCGCCTTTGCCGCCGCCGTCGGCATCGAGCACGGCGAGATTATGCATCGCCTTGGCGTTGCCGCGCTCGGCCGCCTGCATGTAATAGCGGCGCGCAATATCGATGTTCTTTTTCACGCTCAGACCCTTTTCATACAGGGTCCCGAGCCGGAAGATCGCCGGCACCACGCCGGCCTGGGCGGCGCGGCCATACCATTTGGCCGCTTCGTCGAGGTTCGACGCCACGCCCTTGCCTTCGGCGAAGCGGACGCCGATCTCATAGGCCGCGGACGGGTCGCCCTTGAGCGCGGCGGTGCGCAGCACCGGGCCACCGATCGCGTCCGGCAATCTCTCGGTCGGCGGGATCTGCACCAAAGGCAGCTTGCCGGCGGCAGGCGCCGGCGCAACAGGGATGGCGCCGGTGACATCGCTCTCCGGGGCCGGCGCGGCCGGGGCGGCGGTCGCGGCCGGCGCGCTGCCATCGGCATCGGCCGGCGCAGAATTATCGAGCGATTGCCGGCCGATCGGTGTCGGCGAGGTCATCGAAGGCGCCGCCGGCGCAACCGGGCTGGCGGTGTCTTCCGCGGGCGCCTGCGCCGGCACCGGCGATGCGCTCGAATTCTGCACGGCCGGTGGCTGCCGCGCGCTGCCGCCGTCGAGCATGGTCATCGCCATCTTGAACGAACCGAGCACGATCACGACCACGCTCGCTCCGACCAGCAGCGAGCGAATCTTCGAGGTGATCGTCGATGATTCCCTGGCCCGGCCGATGCCGGTGCTCTTGAGCGGGCTGCGACTCGCCTTGTCGGCCGGCGGTGAGGCCGCGGCGGCCTGTGCCGCGCGGCGTGCCGCGGCGATGAAATTCGTCGCGCTGGCCTGCTCGCGCGTGCTTGCCGCGATTTCGCTGATGGCGCTTTCGGAGGCGGCGATGCGTTCCGACGGCGAAACCGCCCGCCCGGCCGGTCGCGTTCCTGGCTCGAGCGGATGATCGGGTGGCAGACCTGGTTCGATCGTGGCGCGCGGTGGCGCGGCATGCGGCTCGAGAATTTCACTGATGGCACGCGGCGTGATCGCGGCAATGGCCGGCGCGGCAGCATGGAAATCGCGCGGCGCGGCCGAAAAATACGGCTCGGCCGCAACCGGATTGGGCAATTCCGGTTTGACTTGCGACGGTATCGCCGCGGCGGCCGGCGGGACAGGCGGGCTGGCCGAGGCTGCTTGCGCGGGCGGCAGCACCGGCGCGGCGCGCTCGCTGCGCAGATCGCCTTCGATCATCGCCAGCCGATCGACGACATGGCCGAGCGAGTTGTGAACGGCCTCAAGCGAAACCTGGGTTTGGCGGTCGCGTTCGGTCTGGCTCAAGCGGATATCGGACAATTCGCGCTTGACGATATCGGCAAGGCCGGAGTCCTCGGGCGCGTTGCCGGAGCCTCGGCTTTCGGTCAGCGCGGCGAAACTGGCATGCTGGGCTTCGAGATGGCGCAGGATGTCCTGCAAGCCGTCCTCGACGCGGCCGAGATTGCCGGAGCGGTGATCGGTGGACGCCTCGAGGCGTTCGAGCAGATAGGACACGCGCTGCTCGAGATGGGCGAAGGCCGACGCGCTGTCGTTGGCGACGGGCATCCGATCGATGCGGTCGGACAGCCCCCGTAGCGCGCCTTCCAGCTGTTCGGAGTTTTGGCTGGCCGCCGGCCGCTCGCGGCTTTCCAGCGATGAGGCCAGGGTGGCGATGCGCTGCTCGATCGCGGCGAAGGAACCGCGGTTGTCGCCGGCGCGGGCAAGCTGGTCGACCTTGGACGAAAGTGTGTGCACGTCGTCGCTGAGCCGCGCCAGCGCGTCAGTGGAGGCGACGTTGGAAACGATGGAGCGAAGCGCGGCGATGGCGCTTTCGAGCTGACGGACCGTCGAGGGGTCGTCGCCGGCGCGCAGAATTGTGTCGAGCCTGGCGCCGAGATTGCGGATCGCCTCGTCGTAACCGGCCAGTTGTTCCGCCGGCTTCAGCGAACGCAGCGCTTCGCGGATCTCGTCGAGCGCGCGTTCGACGCCCGCCAGGGCCTGGCCATCGATGCCGCTTTGCCTGGTGTCGTCGATGCGGCGGGACAGCGACCGGATCTCGCTTTCGATCGATTCGATCGCCCGGCGCGGCATCGCCTCGGTAATGGCGGCGCGAATCTCGGCGAGTTCGACCCGGAAGGCGGCGACCGATGGCTCGACCCCGCCGGGGCGCTGCAGCGCTTCGATCTGGCTGGTGATCTTGAACAGATGACGCTCGAGCGACCCGAAATCGGGCCCGGCCGGCGTCGCCGGCGCCACGGCCATGGTCGGTGCCACCGGCGGCGCACTGCGCGGCGGTACTTGCCGCGGCGTAGCATTGTCAAGTTCACTCTGGCGCGCGGTGATTTCGGCGACCGCCAGGTCCAGCGAACCCGGGCTGAGCGGCGGGGACGGACGATAGACCTCGGCGGCGGCGCGCTCGACCAGGTCGGCCTGGTGCTGTGGGTCCTGCGAAAAGGCCTTTCTTGCCGCAGCGGGATTTGAGATCTGCGACAGGCGCGCATCAAGTCGCGAGATGGCGTCGTTCAACTGCCGGGCGACGCCGGGTTCGCTGCGCGGCGATTCCTGGCGCGGCGCCGCGCGCGAGATATGTTCGATCTGGCGGGTGATGGAATCGAGCCGCCGGTGAATATCGGCAACATCGCCCGACTCCCGGCCCGGCATCGGCCGTTGATCGGAGGCGCGGGCAAAATCGGGTGGCGCGGATTCGCCGATGGTGGAATTCAGCCAGTCGCTCAGTGACATGCCGGCGCGGCGCGCGGCGGACTCGGCCCGTTCGCGCACGGATGGATCGATGCCCTCTACATTCCACGACACGCGCGAATTCATGCTTTCGTCCGGTCCGACTCCGGCGCCTGCCACGCGCCTTCAGCCTCCCCGCGCGTCCCTGGGAAGAGACAATCGAATTCCGCGCAGAGCGTCTGCCTCTGCGGTCGACTTTTTCGTGTTACGGTAAACAACCGGTTAAGATTCGGTCATCCCGTCTGGAAAGTTGCCCGGCGACGGGGCGTCGGATGGCCGATCGAGACCGCGACCGCCCGGCGCGCCGGTCAAGGCGCTCGCCACGGGACCCACTCGGCCAGTGTGCCGCGGCCTGAGGGCCAATTCTGGAATTGAACAATTGCTGCGCTGCAAAATCTCCCCTAAATGAGGCCCGCCAGCCAGCCGAGAGGTAACCATGCCGACCTACAAAGCTCCCCTCGAAGACGTCAGCTTCCTGCTCAACGACGTGTTCCAGATCGACCGCTACGACAATCTCCCCGGCTTTAGCGACGCCTCCGCCGACGTGCGCGAGGCGATCCTGGGCGAGGCGGCCAAACTGAGCGAGGAAGTGCTGCAGCCGCTTAACCGGGTCGGCGATCTCGAGGGCTGCATCCGACATGACGACGGTCGGGTGACGACCGCGAAGGGCTTCAAGGAGGCGTTCGCCCAGCTCGCCGAAGGCGGCTGGCTCGGCCTGTCGGCGCCCACCGAATATGGCGGGCAGGGGCTGCCGGTGACGCTGACCCAGGTGGTCACGGAATTCCAGAGCGCGGCGAACATGGCGTTTTCGATGTATGGCGGCCTGACCCAGGGCGCGACGGCGGCCTTGCTGGTCCATGGCCGGCCGGAACAGAAGGCGATGTTCGTGCCGAAGATGGTGGCGGGACAATGGACCGGCACCATGAATCTCACCGAGCCGCAATGCGGTACCGATCTCGGGCTGCTGCGGACCAAGGCGGTCAAGCAGGGCGACGGCAGCTACAAGATCACCGGCACCAAGATTTTCATCTCCGCCGGCGAGCACGATCTGGCGGAAAACATCATCCATTTGGTGCTCGCGAGAATCGAGGGCGCCCCGAGCGGCATCAGGGGCGTGTCGCTGTTCGTGGTGCCGAAAATCCTGGTCAATGCCGATGGATCGCTGGGCGCGCGCAACGGCGTGTCGTGCGGCTCGATCGAGCACAAGATGGGGATTCACGGCAACTCCACCTGCGTGATGAACTATGACGGCGCCACCGGTTGGCTGATCGGCGAGGAAAACAAGGGCATGCAGGGCATGTTCGTGATGATGAACGAGGCCCGGCTTGGCGTCGCGGTGCAGGGGCTGGCGCAATCCGAGGTCGCCTATCAGAACGCGGTTGCCTACGCCCGGGACCGCCTGCAGGGCCGCGCGCTGTCCGGGCCGCAGGCGCCGGACAAGCCGGCCGATCCGATCATCGTGCACCCCGACGTGCGCCGCACGCTGCTGACGATCCGTGCCTTCAACGAGGCGGCGCGCGCGATGGTGGTGTGGACTTCGCTGAAGAGCGATGTCGCGCATCGCTCCAGCGACCCCGGGGATCGCGAGGCCGCGGACGATCACATGGGGTTGATGACGCCGGTCATGAAGGGCGTTCTGACCGATGTCGGATTTTCCAACGCGGTGCTGGCGCAGCAGATGTATGGCGGCCACGGCTATATCGCCGAAAACGGCATGGAGCAGTTCGTGCGCGACGCCCGCATCGCCATGATCTATGAGGGCGCCAACGGCATTCAGGCGCTCGACCTCGTGGGCCGCAAATTGCCGCGCAACGGCGGCCGCGCCGTGATGTCATTCTTCGGCGAAGTCGCCGCCTTCGCCAAGGAGCACGGCGCGGAAGAGGCCATGAAGCCCTATGCGGCGCCGCTGAGCACGGCGCTCGGCGATCTGCAGCAGGCCACCACCTGGCTGATGCAGAATGCGATGGCGAAACCGAACAATGCCGGCGCCGGCGCCACCGATTACATGCAACTGTTCGGGCTCGTCACGTTCGCCTATATGTGGGCGCGCATGGCGAAAGTCGCGCAGGACAAGATTGCGGGCAGCGGCGCGACGCCCTATCTGACCACCAAGCTCGTGACCGGCCGCTTTTTCATGGAGCGGATGCTGCCGGAAACGGCGCTGCATCTGGCGCGCATCCAGACCGGAAGCGCGACCACCATGGAACTGGCGGCGGAAGCCTTTTGATCGGAGAACTTCTTCCGCGAGCCCGGACGATCCGCGACAATTTCCGATCGCGCCGATATATTATGATCCTCATACCAGGAGGGCGTCATGCCTGAGGCATATATCTACGATCACGTTCGCACGCCGCGCGGCCGCGGCAAGGCCGATGGCGCGCTGCACGAGGTGACCGCGCTGGCGCTGGCCACGGCGCCGCTGAAAGCGCTGAAGGAACGCAACCGGCTCGGCGAGGACGTCGTCGACGACGTCGTGCTCGGCGTGGTCGATCCGGTCGGCGAGGCCGGATCCGACATTGCGCGCTTTGCGGCGCTGCAGGCCGGCCTCGGCGAATCCGTCCCCGGTGTCCAGATCAACCGGTTTTGCGCCTCGGGCCTCGATGCCGTGAATTTCGCCGCCGCCCAGATCATGAGCGGCCAGCATGAACTCACCATCGGCGGCGGCGCCGAATCCATGAGCCGCGTCGGCATCGGCGCCTCCGGCGGCGCCTGGCCGATGGACCCCTCGATCGCGGTGCCGGCCTATTTCATGCCGCAGGGCGTGTCGGCCGACCTGATTGCGACCAAATACGGCTTCTCGCGCGACGATGTCGACGCCTATGCGGTACAGAGCCAGCAGCGCGCCGCCAAGGCGTGGGACGAGGGCCGCTTCAAGAATTCGGTGGTTGCGGTGAAGGATGTCAACGGGCTGACCATCCTTGCCAAGGACGAGCACATGCGGCCGACCACGACGATGCAGTCGCTCGGGCAGTTGCAGCCATCCTTCGTGACCGTGGGCCAGATGGGCGGCTTCGACGCGGTGGCGATCCAGTCGCACCCGGAAATCGAGCGCATCAACTACGTGCACCATGCCGGCAATTCCTCCGGCATCGTCGACGGCGCCGGCGCCGTCCTGCTCGGCAGCAAGGAAGCCGGCGTGAAGCACGGCCTGAAACCGCGGGCGAAGATTCGCGCCTTCACCAATATCGGCTCCGAACCCGCGATGATGCTGACCGGTCCGGTCGATGTGACGAAAAAGCTGTTTGACCGCTCGGGCATGAAGAAATCGGACATCGACCTGTTCGAACTGAACGAAGCCTTCGCCTCGGTAGTGTTGCGCTACATCCAGGCCTTCGACATCGACACCGCCAGGATCAACGTCAATGGTGGCGCGATCGCGCTCGGCCATCCGCTCGGCGCCACCGGCGCGATGATCCTCGGTACCGTGCTCGATGAACTCGAACGCACCAACAAATCGACTGCGCTGGTCACGCTGTGCATCGGCGGCGGCATGGGCACCGCGACCATCATCGAACGGGTTTGACGAGCTCTACTCCCTCCCCCCTTGCGGGGGAGGGTCGGGGAGGGGGGTAGCCACAAGCGTGAACTCGCCAGCGGACCCCCACCCCCGCCCCCTCTCCGCAAGGGGGAGGGGAGAAGAATTTTTGCCAAACTTGAGCGCAGCAGCAAAACCCGCATAGCGGCATCTTCGAACTGGGAGCGACAACATGGCCTTCAGGAACTTCAAGATCGAGACCGACGCCGACGGCATTGCGCTGGTGACCTGGGACACGCCGGGCCGTTCGATGAATGTGCTCGACGAGACCTCGACCAACGAACTCGAAGCGATTGTGAAGCAGACCTCCGCCGACAGCGCGGTCAAGGGCGTCGTCATCACCTCGGGCAAGGAGGCGTTGTCCGCCGGCGCCGACCTGTCCATGCTGGAAGGCATGAGCCGCCTCTATGCCGAGGTGCTGAAGGCCAAGGGCGAGGAGGCGGCCAACCAGTCGCTGTTCGAGCAGAGCCGCCGTTTCTCGCAGGTGTTCCGTTCGATCGAGACTTCCGGCAAACCGTGGGTCGCTGCCATCAACGGGCTTGCGCTCGGCGGCGGTTTTGAACTGACGCTGTCGTGCCATTACCGCGTCGCCGCCGAAAATCCGAGGACCCGTCTTGGCCTGCCCGAAGTCAAGGTCGGGCTGTTCCCCGGCGCCGGCGGCACCCAGCGCGTGCCGCGGATCGTGCCGCCGCAGGATGCGATGCAACTGCTGCTGAAGGGCGAGGCGATCAATCTCGACAAGGCCAAGGCGCTGAAACTGATCGACGCCATCGTTCCCGCCGCGGATCTGATCCAGGCGGCGAAGGACTGGATCAAGGGCGGCGGCAAAGCGGTCGCGCCCTGGGATGAAAAGGGTTTCAAGCTGCCGGGCGGCCCGGTCTATTCCAAGGCCGGCATGATGATGTTCCCGGCCGGCAACGCGATCTTCCGCCGCGAGACCTACGACAATTATCCGGCGGCGCGCGCCATCATGCAGTGCGTCTATGAGGGTCTGCAGCTGCCGATCGACGCCGCGTTGCGGGTCGAGTCGCGCTACTTCACGAAGATCCTGCGCAGCAAGCAAGCGGCCGCGATGATCCGCAGCCTGTTCCTTTCGATGCAGGAATTGAACAAGGGCGCCCGCCGGCCGCCGAATGTGCCGCCGACCAAGGTGAAGAAACTGGCGGTGATCGGCGCCGGCTTCATGGGCGCCAGCGTCGGCTACGTCTCGGCGCGTGCCGGCATCGACGTGGTGCTGATCGATCGCGACCAGGACAGCGCGGACAAGGGCAAGGCCCACGCCAAATCCGTGATCGACGATCTGATCAAGAAGGGCCGCGCCAAGGAAAAGGACGGCGACGCCATCCTGTCGCGCATCAGCGCGACCGCCGATTACAACGCGCTGAAGGATTGCGACCTTGTCATCGAGGCGGTGTTCGAGGACCGCAAGGTCAAGGCCGAAACCTACGCCAGGGCGCAGCCGCTCTTGAAATCCGATGCGATCTTTGCCTCCAACACCTCGACGCTGCCGATCAACTCGCTGGCGGAGGAATTCAAGGACCAGGGCAAGTTCATCGGCATTCACTTCTTCTCGCCGGTCGAGAAGATGATGCTGGTGGAGATCATCGTCGGCAAGAACACCGGCGATGTCGCGCTCGCCACCGCGCTGGACTATGTGCGGGCGATCGGCAAGACGCCGATCGTGGTCAATGATTCGCGCGGCTTCTTCGCCAACCGCTGTGTGCTGCGCTTCACCGCCGAAGGCCTGGAAATGCTGATGGAGGGCGTGCCGCCGGCGATGATCGAGAATACCGCGAAGATGGCCGGCATGCCGGTCGGGCCGCTGTCGCTGTCCGACGAGGTCGCGCTTGACCTCGTGCTCAAGATCATGAAAGCGACCGAGGCCGATCTCGGAGCCAATGCCATCGACCAGAGCCAGAAGAAGCTCTTGGTCGAGATGGTCGAAAAACAGGGCCGCTTCGGCCGCAAGAACGGCAAGGGATTTTATGATTACCCGGAGAAGGGCAAGGGGCAGAAGAGCCTGTGGTCGCAATTGGGCGGCCTGCAGCCCAGGCAACTTGACCCCGATACGCTCGATGTCGAGGAATTGAAGCAGCGCTTTTTGGTGGTGCAGGCGGTGGAAGCCGCGCGCACGGTCGAGGACCACGTCATCACCGACATGCGCGAGGCCGATGTCGGCTCGATCCTGGGCTTCGGCTTCGCCCCGTTCACCGGCGGCACGCTGTCCTATATCGACTTCATGGGCACCAGGAAGTTCGTCGAACTCTGCCGCCAGCTCGAGGCCAAATACGGCTCGCGCTTCACGCCGCCGAAACTGCTGATCGAGATGGCGGCCAAGGACGAGACCTTCTACGGCCGCTTCCCGCCGAAGAAGCAGGCCGCGGCGTAGTACCCCGTCGTAGCCCGGATGGAGCGCAGCGCAATCCGGGAATCGCAAACGCGGATGGAGCGGCCCCGGATTACGCTTCGCTCCATCCGGGCTACTCGGATCGGACGTCTCACGCCGCCTTGAGCAGGCCTTCCATCTTGAGCGCGGCCTGAACGTTGGGCCGCGCGGCGACGCGGTCCTTGAAGGCCATCAGGTTCTTCATTCCCGACAGGTCGATCTTCATGCGGTCCGCCCAGGCCAGCATCACGAACAGATAGCCGTCGGCGACCGTGAACTGCTTGCCCATCAGATAGTCGCGGCCGGCAAGCTGGGAGTCGGCATATTTGAATTTGCCGACGATCCGGTCGATGAAGAATTTCTTGACCTCGTCGGGGATCGCCGGATTGAACAGCGGGCTGAAATTCTTGTGCAGCTCGCTGGTGGTGAAGTTCAGCCATTCCTGCATCCTGTAGCGGGCGTCGGTGCCGTTGGCCGGGGCGAGGTTCTTGCCGACGGCCTTGTCGGCGATGACCTGCACGATCACCGGGCCTTCGGTCAAAAGTTCGCCGCTGTCCAAAAGCAGCGCCGGGACCTGGCCCTTGGGATTGATGGCGGTGAAATCGTCGCCGTTTTCGGTCTTTTTCGCCTTGAGGTCGACTTTGACCAGTTCATGTTGGAGACCAGCTTCATGCAGCGCGATATGGGGAGAGAGCGAGCAGGCGCCCGGCGAGTAATAGAGTTTCATGGGAATTTCCTTCCTGCGATCGATATGGGTCGGCTGAGGCCGGGGTGATTAAATGCATTTGCATGGAATAGTCAAGATTGATGCAGCTGCATTTAGTGCGATACACTCGCGCGTCTGATGTATGGGCCGAGCCATGAAACGCAAACCATCGACCGAAGCCACGGCTGCCTGGATCCGCCTGATGCGGCTCCAGAGCCGGGTGCTCGACGCCGTCGAGCAGGATCTGAAGAAGGCGGGGTTTCCGCCGCTCGCCTGGTATGATGCGTTGCTGGAACTGTCGCGCGCACCGAGCGGAGAAATGCGCCCGGTGGAACTGGAAAAGCAGATGCTGATCCCGCAATATTCGACCTCGCGGCTGATCGACCGGCTGGTGGACGAGGGGCTGGCGGCGCGCCGCGAATGCAAGATCGACAAGCGTGGCCAGTTCGTCGAGATCACCGAGGCCGGGCGCGAACTGCAGAAGAAGATGTGGAATGCGTATTCGGCCGCGATCGAAAAGCATGTCGGCTCGAAATTGTCCGATGCCGATGCGCTCAGGCTCTGCGCCCTGCTCGACCGGCTCGGCTGCTCCTGCGACGAGGCCTCGGCGCTCGCCGCAAGAGACGGCGCGCCCGCACGATGATATTGTCATCGCCTCAAGCACCCCCGGGCCGATCGGTCCGGGGCCGACCCCGACCCCGCGCGCGTTCGATCGAAGCGCCTTTTATCCGGAATTTGTATGGCGCGTGACCAGATCGATATGACGCCGCTGCAGTCGCGCGACGAACTGATCGCGTGGCTGGAGGCCGGCGTGAAGCCGGTCTCCGAGTTCCGGATCGGCACCGAACACGAAAAGACGCCGTTCACGGCCGAAGGCCACCGTCCCGTTCCCTATGAAGGTGGCCACGGGATCGGCGCCCTGCTCGAGGGCATGAAGCTCCTGCTCGGCTGGGAACCGATCATGGAGCGCGGCAATATCATCGGGCTCCACGACGTCACCGGCGGCGGCGCGATTTCGCTGGAGCCCGGCGGACAATTTGAACTATCGGGCGCGCCGGTCGAGAACGTGCATCAAACCCAGTCGGAACTGATGGCGCATCTGGCGCAGGTGCGTGAGGTGGCGGCGCCGCTCGGCATCCGGTTTCTCGGGCTCGGCATGACGCCGTCCTGGTCGCGGGCACAGATTCCGGTGATGCCGAAGGGCCGCTACAAGATCATGACCGGCTACATGCCGAAGGTCGGCCGATACGGCCTCGACATGATGTACCGGACCTGCACGGTGCAGACCAATCTCGACTTCTGCTCGGAAGCCGACATGGTCAGGAAACTCCGGGTATCGGTGGCGCTGCAGCCGGTGGCGACCGCCTTGTTTGCCAATTCACCGTTCACCGAAGGCAAGCCCAACGGCTTCCTGTCGTTCCGCTCCGAAATCTGGCGAGATACCGACAATGCGCGCTCCGGGATGATTCCATGGGCGTTCGAGGACGGCATGGGGTTCGAACGCTGGGTCGATTATGCGCTCGACGTGCCGATGTATTTCGTCAAGCGCGGCGATTCCTATATCGATGTGGCGGGCTCGTCGTTCCGCGATTTCTTCGACGGCAGGAACCCTGTCCTTCCCGGCGAGCGCCCGACGCTGTCGGACTGGGCCAATCACTTGTCCACGATCTTCCCCGAGGTGCGGTTGAAACGCTATCTGGAAATGCGCGGCGCCGACGGCGTGCCGTGGGGGCGGCTGCCCGCTTTGCCCGCGTTCTGGGTCGGATTGCTCTACGACAACACCAGCCTCGATGCGGCATGGGACATCGTCAAGCACTGGAATGCGCAGGAGCGCCAGGCCATGCGCGACGACGTGTCGCGCATGGGCTTCAAGACTCGGATCAGGGACCGCTATTTGTTCGAAATCGCCAGGGAATGCCTGACGCTGGCGCATTCGGGCTTGCGGCGGCGCGGCCGGGCCGATCACCTCGGCCACGACGAAAGCCGCCATCTCGAACCGCTGGAGCGGATTCTTGATTCCGGCCGCTGCCCCGCCGAGGAAATGCTGGAGAAATTCCACGGCCCCTGGCATGGCTCGGTCGAGCCGGCCTATGAGGAATACGCGTTTTAGGACCGGTTCGGGGCCGTTCATCCGCCATACAGGTTCATGGCGATCAAATGGCGGACCGCGAAGCGCGGCGCGCAACTAGTTGAAAGCCAATGTTAATGTGGGGAGACCGCCGGCTCAGGGCGGGTTTGATGACGCTCGCCTTTGCGGCGGCCGTCACTGCCGCGCGGCCGGCGCAGGCCCAGGCCAATTTCGACCGTCCGGGCGGCGACTATCAAAGTTCGCCGGTCGAGTCCGGCGATCCCGTGGATTGCGCATTGCTGTGCGAACGCGACCGGCGCTGCCGGGCCTGGAGCTTCAACTATCCGACCGATATCGCCGGCGGTCCCGCGCTATGCCGGCTGAAGAGCAGCGTGCCGCCGCGCGCCAAGGACAATTGCTGCATTTCGGGCGTGCGTGGCGCCGGCGTGGTCGAGCCGCGCAACGGCGCCATCGAAACCTCGATCGACCGGTTCGGCGGCGACTACCGCAATTTCGATCTCAAGAAGGGTGACAGCGACGAGGTCTGCAAGGTGGCGTGCGCCGCCGACAATAAATGCCGGGCCTGGACCTATGCGCGCCCCGGCTATGTCGGAAAAGACGCGCACTGCTTTCTGAAGAAGGAAATCAAGCCGCCGCGCCGCAAGGCGGGATTCATCTCCGGCGTCGTGCGGTGAACTTGGCGTGAACCGGCTGCCGGCGCGCCGCCCTCAATGCACCGTGGTGAAGAACCGCGCGAAACGGAAGCCGGACAGCCAGGTCCAGACCGGCTGGCCGCGGATGCCGAGATCCCACGATCCGACCACGGCGTCGGCGCGGCCGACCAGATCGTCCATCGGCAGCAAGCCGACGCCGCCATCGCGCACCGGAACGCGGCTGTCGGCGGAATTGTCGCGGTTGTCGCCCATCACGAACAGCCGGCCCTTCGGCACGGTCACTTCGGCGGTGTTATCGAGCCGGCCGTTGTCATGCAGCTTGAAAATCGCGTGGCTGACGCCGCCCGGCAGCGTCTCGATAAAGCGATAGGCCGGCTCGGATCCGCCATTATCGTCCTCGGCTGCGCCGATGCCATCCGGCTTCAGCGAGGCGGGGTGGTCGTTGATGAAGAGCTGACCCTGCCGCATTTGGATCCGATCGCCGGGCAGGCCGACGACGCGCTTGACCCAGGCCTGCGAGCGGTCGCCCGGCCAGCGAAACACCACGACGTCGCCGCGCTTCGGCGTTCCGCCGAACACCCGCCCGGTCTCCGGCAAGGTGATCTGGATCGGTAGCGAGGCGGCGCTGTAGCCGTAGGGATATTTCGACGCCAACAGGGCATCGCCGATCAAAAGCGTCGGCTCCATCGATCCGGACGGCACGTAAAAGGGTTCGGCGAGCGCTCCCTTGGCGAGAAACACGATCAGCACGATCGCCACGAGCTGGGCGAACTGGCCGCGCCAGGTGCTGGTCTTGGCGGCGGCGGTTTCGGTGTCTGCGCTCATCCGCCGGTTCCTCCGACCGTGATGCGCTCCATCCGCAGCGTCGGCTGGCCGACGCCGACCGGCACGCCCTGGCCGTTCTTGCCGCAGGTCCCGATGCCGGAATCGAGCGCCAGATCGTTGCCGATCATGGTGATTCGGTGCAGGTCGGTCGGTCCATTGCCGATCAGCATGGCGCCCTTCAGCGGCGCGCCGAGCTTGCCGTTCTCGATTCGGTAGGCTTCGGTGCACTGGAAGACATATTTGCCCGAGGTGATATCGACCTGACCGCCGCCGAAATTGGCGGCGTAGATGCCGTTCTTGACCGAGCCCAGAATTTCGGCGGGATCGCGGCTACCCGCCAGCATGTAGGTGTTGGTCATGCGCGGCATCGGCACATGGGCATAGCTCTGGCGGCGGCCGTTGCCGGTCGGCTTCATCTTCATCAGCCGGGCGTTCTGGCGATCCTGCATGTAGCCGACCAGGATACCGTCCTCGATCAGTACGGTGCGGTTGGTCGGCGTGCCCTCGTCGTCGATCGACAGCGAGCCGCGCCGGGCGGCAATGGTGCCGTCGTCGACCACCGTCACGCCCTTGGCCGCGACCTGCTGGCCCATCAGGCCGGCGAAGGCGGAGGTCTGCTTGCGGTTGAAATCGCCCTCGAGGCCATGGCCGACCGCCTCGTGCAACATCACGCCGGGCCAGCCGGCGCCAAGCACGACATCCATTTCGCCGGCCGGTGCCGGCACTGATTCCAGATTGACCAGCGCTTCGCGGATCGCGCCGTCGGCGGCCTCCCGCCACGCCCTGGTTTCGACGAAGCGTGCGTAGCCTTCGCGGCCGCCATAGCCCTTGCTGCCGCTTTCCTGCCGATCGCCCTGGCCGGCGACCACCGATATATTGATCCGCACCAGCGGGCGGACATCGCGATAGCTCTCGCCGTCGGGACGCAGGATTTCGACGAGCTGCCAGGTCGCGCCAAGACTGACCGTCACCTGCCGCACCCGCGGATCGCGGTCGCGGACATAGGCGTCGATCTCGGCGAGCAGCTTCACCTTGCTTTCGAAGCCCGGCGCATCGAGCGGATTGTCGTCGCCATAGAGCCGCACATTGGTGTGCGGGGGGGCTGCCGCGAACGTCCCCGAATAGCCGCCCCTAACCGCGTGCACCGCGTCGGCGGCACGGATCAGGGCCGGCAGCGAGACGTCAGAGGAATGCGCGTAGCCGACCGCGTCGTCTTTGACGGCGCGCAGGCCGAAGCCCTGCGAGGTGTCGTAGGTCGCCTGTTTCAGACGGCCATTGTCGAACATCAGCGCTTCGGACTGGCCATATTCCAGAAACAGTTCGCCATCGTCGGCCCCTGCCAGCCCGCGCGCCACTTCATGGCGCACGGAATCGCGGTCGAGGTTGGCGCGGTCGAGCAGCGAGGTTATGGCGGGATCGGTCATGCAGGCTCCAGTCTGGGCGCATCGCGCCCTGCTCGCGCGCAGGGCCGGGACGACGCTGCAGGCAAGATAGTCACGATCGCGCCAAAAGGGGAGGGGGTGAGGGCCGGTCAGGAGGCGGGTTCGCCGAACCGCTCCGCGGTCTCACGGCAGCTGGTCGTATCCCTCGCCGAGGCCGTTGAGGCTCAGCGGAAAGCCGATACCTTCCTCGGGGGTCTCGAAGATGATGAAGGTCGCGGTCTTGGCGTTGCGCAACTGATTGAGGAGCTTGTCGTCCATCACAACTTCGGCAACGCAGCCATTGGGCAGGCAGCGCACGAATCCGGCGCGGCCGACATCGACATTATCGAGCTTCAGGCCCAGTCCCGACGGCAGCAGCACGCCGAGCGGTGCGACCACCCGCATCAGCTTGCTCTTCTGGTCCGCGGTCTTGAGCACGATGACGGTCAGTCCCGCATTGGAGCGGTCTTCCGCCACCACGCTCTGGATCAGGGCGCATTGTTCGGTTTGGGCGCCGGGTGGGGTGTCGCAGCGGATCTGCCAGTCGCCGTGCACCGAGCGCACCGCGCCCTGTGCGCTGGCGGCCGCGGTCAGACCGAGCAGGAACGCGAGAACGAAGCCGGAAGCGGGCAAGGTCGCACGCAGCCATCGGCTCAAACCAGCGGCGGATCGTTCGTCCCGGCTTGCGGTGCGCCCGTTCAGGTCTTTCGAAGGCCCCATCAGGGTCGATTTCTCCAGTATTCCTCGGCCGGTATTCCCGATCGACGACACAGTCTCGCAAACGCCGGCCCGTGCCGTGGACTGATACGGCAATGACGGCGCCTTGAAGGCAATCCGGCGCCGCATCACTGCACCATTAGTCGCGAATCAGGTTCCTTTGGAACAGTCGATCTGTGCCTACATCGGGCAATCCGCCTGTCAAGCGCCGGCCGACGGCAAATCCGTCTCTTTCGCTTGATTTAACGAGAAAATGCCACATCAACTGGCTAGAAGCCGAGGCATCGCTTTGCGCCTTTCTACTGCATTGCGAGGGGCTGAGAATTATGGTTTGAGAGGCTGGACTTCGACGCGTTCTAACGATCCGGCCCGAAGACATGCCAAGGCCGTTTGTCAGGGGGCGGATCGTGCAGCATCTCTCGCCGTCCGGCGGAATGCTTTGGGGTTCTATCGGGGTTCTATCAAGGGAGCGCGAACGGCATGAAGATGTCGATGGGCCAGACGGGCCGGCGGTGGTTGGGATTGGCGGTAGCGGGTGTTTCGCTGCTGGCCGGTGGGACGGCGTTGGCCGAAGAAATAGGGCAGCCATCACCGTGGGAATTCAACTTGCAGGCGTCGGCCTCGCCGGTGATGGACAGCATCATGCGGTTCCACGATTGGCTGCTGGTCATCATCT
>Ga0208849_1000194_pt1 | contig 59398 bp, 49 predicted proteins | sample NGESurdeep072012_10_FD_184470 | JGI IMG/M metagenome (GOLD analysis project Ga0208849, IMG submission 184470) | Arctic peat soil microbial communities from Barrow, Alaska - NGEE Surface sample 53-3 deep-072012 (SPAdes) | ecosystem: Environmental > Terrestrial > Soil > Wetlands > Peat ...
TGATCGAGATCAGCAGGCCGCGGGCGCCCTTCATCGAGGAATCGTCGATCAGCGGATTGGCGATCGCGGCCTCCGCCGCGGTCAGTGCGCGCTTCTCGCCGGTGGCCTCGCCGGTACCCATCATCGCCTTGCCCATTTCACGCATCACGGCGCGAACGTCGGCGAAATCGAGATTGATCAGGCCTTCCTTGACCATCAGGTCGGTGATGCAGGCGACGCCGGAATACAGCACCTGGTCGGCCATCGCGAACGCGTCGGCGAAGGTGGTCTTTTCGTTGGCGACCCGGAACAGGTTCTGGTTCGGAATGATCAGCAGCGTATCGACCACCTTGTGCAGTTCGGCGATGCCGGACTCGGCAGTGCGCATGCGGCGCTGGCCTTCGAAGTGGAACGGCTTGGTGACGACGCCGACGGTGAGGATGCCCATGTCGCGCGCGGTCTTGGCGATCACCGGTGCAGCGCCGGTGCCGGTGCCGCCGCCCATGCCGGCGGTGACGAACACCATGTTGGCGCCGGAGAGATGATCGCGGATTTCGTCGATCACCTCCTGGGCCGCGGCGGCGCCGACATCCGGCTGCGAACCGGCGCCGAGGCCCTGCGTCACCTGGGTGCCCATCTGCACGATGCGCTCCGCCTTGGACATCGTCAGCGCCTGCGCATCGGTATTGGCGACGACGAAATCGACCCCCTGCAATCCGGCGGTAATCATGTTATTGACGGCGTTGCCGCCGGCGCCACCTACGCCGAATACGGTGATGCGCGGCTTCAGCTCGCGAATGTCAGGAACGTTGAGATTGATGGTCATGGCTGCCTCTCGATTACGCGCGCGTTGGTTCGCCCCGGCCGACGGCCGCGGGAGTTGGTGGAAGTCGAACGGGCCGGAAAAGATTCATCAGAAGCCCTCGCGAAGCCATCGTCCGACCTTTCCGAAATAGCCGTCAGTCCCTGTCCTGAGCTGCCGCGTATGCCGCGGTTCGACATGTTCAAGATGAGCGTATTGGGGGTAGACCAGCAGGCCGGTCGGAGCGGCGAACGACGCGCTCTTCGCCTCGCTGGGAAGCCGGCCAAAGCCGAGCGGACGGCCGATTCGCACCGGACGGCCGAGAATTCGGGTTGCAATTTCGGCAAAACCGGTGAGTTGGGAGGCGCCTCCGCTCAGCACAATTCGCGCCCTCGGCTCTGCCGCAAAGGGGGAATCCGCCAGGCGGTCCCTGACCATCTCAAAAATCTCCTCGGCGCGGTGACGGACGATGTTGGCAATCGTTGCACGCGACACAATCTGCGGCGCATCGCGCTCGTTGTCGCCGGCCGCCGGAACGGACATCAGCTCACGCGCGTCCGACCCGCCGGTCAGCACGGTGCCATATAACGTCTTGATTCGCTCGGCATCCGCAATGCAGGCGCCGAGGCCGCGGGCCAGATCCATGGTGATGTGTTGCCCGCCGACCGCAAATCCGCTGGCATGGACGAAGCGACCCCCGGAATAGGTCGCGATCGTGGTGGTGCCGGCGCCCATGTCAAGCACGGCGGCGCCGAGATCGGCTTCGTCGTCGGTCAGCACGGACAGGCCCGCCACATAGGGACTTGCCGCCATGGCCTCGACATTGAGATGGCAGCGCTCGACCACCAGCATCAGGTTCTTGGCGACCGTCGCATCGACCGTCACGACGTTCATGTCGACGCCAAATTGCCGCGCCACCATGCCCCGCGGATCGCGAATGCCCTTGACGCCGTCGAGCGAATAGCCGATCGGCAGCGCATGCAGCACGGTGCGGCCCTCGCCGGTGGCATGGCGCATGCCGGCGGAGGTGACCCGGGTCACGTCGGCGGCGGTGACCGCGCCGCCCTTGATATCCGCCGCGGCCTCGACCAGTTGGCCCTGCAGCCGGCCCGCCGCAACCGACAGCAGAACCGACTCAACCCGGACCTTGGCCATCCGCTCGGCCAGCGCCACCGCGTGACGGACCGCCTGTTCGCATTCGGCGAGATCCATCACCGCGCCGGCCTTGACGCCACGCGACTGGATCTGGCTGTAGCCGATCAACTCGACGGCATGGCTTCGGCCGCGCAGGGCCTCGCTCGGCGGGCATGGCTTCAACCGCGCGATCATGCAGGCAATCTTGCTGGTGCCAATATCGAGCGAGGCCACCAGCGCGGTGCGCTTCTGCGGCATCGGGCGCGTCTTCGGCGTCTGATTGCGGTCAAGGCCGGTCATGCTTCGCCGGCCTTCTTCTTCGGTTTCTTGTCCTTGAACAAATCTTCGCGGGCCTTGGCCGCGTCATCGGACAATTGCACGATCAGCCGATCCGGCAGGCGCATGTCGATGGCGACGATGTCGCGGGAGAACAGGTGGTCCTCCCGGTCGTAGGTACTTAGCCGTGCCAGCGCCTTGCCGACGTCGGTTTCCGGCAGCCGGACATCAAGCCCGTCCTTGAGCCGCAGATTCCAGCGCCGCTGACCGACAAAAATCGCCGCCTTGGTCACCGAGCGGACCTTCGGATAGCGGTCGAGCAGCGTCAGGAAATCCCGGGCGCGGGTTTCGGCGCCCTTGCCGACCACCAGCGGCAGCGTGATGAAGCGGCGGGTGACATAGGGCTCGAGCACCGCGCCGTCATCGGCGATCACGGACAGCCGGCCGTCCTGCTGCCATAGCGCGAAGGCGGAGCGTTCCACGATATCGATCTGGAGCCGGCCCGGATAGAGTTTCAGCACCGTCGCATCGGCAATCCAGGGATTGCCTTTCAGCTTGTCGCGGACTGCTTCGGCGTCAAGGAACAACAGTGAGGAACGGCCGTTGACGCCGCCAATCGCGAGCACCTCATCCTGAGACAGCTGCTTGCGACCGTTGATCGCAACCGAGGAGATCCGGAACCCGGCGGAATTGGCCAGCGCGTTACGGGCGTCGCTTGCAGCCGTGGTCAGTTCCTCGACGTGGCCGCCCCTGACGATGCCGAGTCCGGCGCTGCCAAGCAGGATCAGCACGGTCGCGGCGACGCCGGCGCGGTTCGGAAGGTAGCGCTCCAGCAATGCGATCAGGCGGTGCGGATCGGGTTCGCGTTCGCGGCACGGCCTCGCCGGCGCACGATGCGACCCCAGCCGCTCGCGCAACAGCACGAACGCGCCAATGGCCGCCGCTTTCAGGTTAGCTTGGGGCCTCAGCGATCGCAGCGATCGAGCGAGGCGTCCTCCACCATCCATTGCACGAGCTCGTCAAATGTTGCCCGCAAACGCTTGCGAGTTCTGGCACAAATGACATCTCGGTCATGCCGGGTCGGGTCTCGGCCTCCAGGCAGAAGAGGCCCCTGTTCCCTCGATGCGGTCGTCGAAGCGGAAATCCGCACGGCTCACGCCCCGGCAGCCAAGCGCCACAGGCGCCGCCAGCGTTAACCTTCGGACTTACTGGTAAACAAAGGGTAAATCCAATGCCCGCAGAGCGCGTTTTGATGCGCCGGCTGAGTACTTTGCCGCGAAATTCGTAAAACTTTGTCAAACGGCGCCGCCCGGCCGGGTCCGCCCGGCTCGGCGGGGAACCCTCGCGGGTGATTTATATTTTGCTCTACGTCTGCATGCGCTGCGCCGCCAAAGCGATCTGGCCGCGCAGGAAATCGGCGAATTCGATTCCGACGGCCTTGAGGGCTTTTGGATAGAGCGAAGCCCTGGTCAGGCCGGGCAAGGTATTGGTCTCGAGATAGATCAGCCCGTTCCCGGACACGATGAAGTCGGAACGGGAATAGCCGCGGCACGACAAAGCGCGGTGTACCTTCAGCGTCTGCTCCATGATCTGCGCGCTGATCTCGGGTGCAAAGCGCCCGGGGCAGATTTCCTGGGTGGTCTTGGCCAGGTATTTGGCGGTGTAGTCGAATCCGCCGTCCGCCGGGACGATCTCGATCGGCGGCAACGCCGTCAGCGAGCCGTCCGGCTGTTCCAGCACGCCGCAGGTCGCTTCCACGCCGGTGACGAACGGTTCGATCAAATATTCCTCGGACCTCGCCGCGGTGCGGACGGCGACAAGGTCCTGCTTGGCATTGACAAAAATCAGGCCGTAGCTCGATCCATCGCGGGAAGGTTTTGCGATCAGCCGGCCGTATTCGGCGAGCGCCCGCTCCGCATCCGCCAGCGCCACGCCGGCCGGGGCGCGCGCACCGGCAATGACGGCGAATCGCTTGGCGGCGACCTTGTCGAAGGCAAGATACGAGGAAGCCGAGCCGGAACCGGTGAACGGAATCCCGCGCGTTTCGCACATCGCTTGGAGTTCGCCATTTTCCGCCATGCCGCCGTGCAGCCCGAGCACCAGCAGGCGGTTGTCGGCGCTGGCCTGATCGAGCGCCCGTTCGATGCCGGAGATGCCGACATCGTGGGGCCGGAACGGCTCCTCAAACGGCCGCGCATGATTGAGCAGCGCCGCCGATTTGACGTCATGCACGGTGTCATCAATGTCCCAGAACCACAGCTCGGCGTCGGGCAGCGCCGCGTGCAGCGCCTGGGCACTGGCCACCGACACCAGACGCTCCTTGTTGGTGCCGCCGAAGACGATGGTAATCCGCATCAGCCCTGCTCGATTCCGATCCGCTTGATTTCCCATTGTAGCTCAATTCCAGATTTTGCCTTCACTCGCGCGCGAACAGTTTCGCCAAGGCATTCAATATCATGCCCGGTCGCGTTACCGGTATTGATCAGGAAGTTGCAGTGCATTTCCGACACCTGCGCGCCGCCGACACGCAAGCCCCGGCAGCCGGCGGCGTCGATCAGCTTCCAGGCGCTGTGGCCCGGCGGATTCTTGAAGGTCGAGCCGCCGGTTTTTTCCCGGATCGGCTGCGCGGTTTCGCGGTGATTTTGCACCTCGTTCATCCGCGCCCGGATCGCCTCCGGCGCCGCGTTGGCGCCGCGAAAGCGCGCCGATGTGAAAACGATCGCGGGATCGACGCCGCTGTTGCGGTAGACAAATTTCATGTCCGCGTTGGTGAACACCTGCCTGCTGCCGTCGCGGCCGATGCCGGCCGCCTCGATCAGCACGTCCCGGGTCTCGACGCCGTTGGCCCCGGCGTTCATGCGCAGCGCGCCGCCGATCGTGCCGGGGATGCCGAACAGGAACTCGAGTCCGCCGAGATGGGCCGACGCCGCCGTCTCGGCGACGCGCTTGTCGAGCGCGGCCGCGCCGGCACCGACGATATCGCCGTCCACGCGGGTCTCGCCGAACGCCCGTGGCGACAACCGGATCACCACGCCCGGCATGCCGCCGTCGCGCACGATCAGATTGGAGCCGACGCCGACGACATAGACCGGCAACGCCTGCGGCAGATGCGCGAGGAAATAAGCCAGATCGTCGGCATCCGACGGCGTGAACAGCATTTGCGCCGGGCCGCCGGCCCGAAACCAGGTCAACTCGGCCAGCGACTGGTTCGCCAGCAATCGCCCGCGCAGCGCCGGCATCGCAGCTTTGAGCTCGGGCGTGAGGTCGGGAAAGGTCATGATCGACTGCGACCGCCCTGCTTGCTCTCTCCGTTCCCTCCCCCCTTGTGGGGGAGGGTCAGGGTGGGGGGTACCGCGGACTTCGGCGTTTGCGGCTTACCCCCCTCCCTAACCCTCCCCCGCAAGGGGGGAGGGAATGAAGAGCACCGGGACAAGCCCGGCCATGACGAAGCCACATCCATCGCCGTGTTCATCCCAGCGCCTTCAGTTCGTCCGGCAGGGCGTAGGCCCATTGCGTGATGCTGCCGGCACCGAGGCAGACGACCAGATCGCCGCGACCGGCGAGGCCGCGGATCACGCGGGCGAGGTCGGTGGAGTTCTGCAGCGGGATCACCTCGCGGTGGCCATGGGCGCGCAAGCCCAGCACAAAGTGGTCGCGGTCGATGCCCGGAATCGCTGGCTCGCCCGCCGGGTAGACTTCGGCGACGACGACCGCATCGGCGTCGTTGAAGCAGGTGCAGAACTCCTCGAACAGCGACTGCAGCCGGGTGAACCGGTGCGGCTGCACTACGGCAATGATCTTGCCATTGGTGGATTCCCGCGCCGCCCTCAGTACCGCGGCGATCTCGACGGGGTGATGACCATAGTCGTCGATGACGGTGACGCCGCCCCATTCGCCGGTTCGGGTGAAGCGCCGCTTGACGCCGCCAAAACCCGCAAGCGCCGTTCGGATCGCATCGTCCGGAAGTCCGAGCTCATGGGCGACCGCAATCGCCGCGGTGGCGTTGAGTGCGTTGTGCCGCCCCGGCATCGGCAACCTTATATCGGCGATCTCGTGTGTGGCATCGGTCTTGCGATCGCGAAACGCGACCGTGAAGCTGGAACCGCCGCCGCTTGGGCTAAGGTCGATCAGCCGCGCGTCGGCCTGCGGATTTTCGCCATAGGTGACGATACGGCGGTCCTCGATCTTGCCGACGATACTCTGCACCACGGCATGGTCGATGCACATCACCGCAAAGCCGTAGAAGGGTACGTTCTCGACGAAACTGCGGAACGCGTCCTGCACCGCCTCGAAGGTCTTGAAGTGATCGAGGTGTTCGGGGTCGACATTGGTGACGATGGCGACGTCGGCCGGCAGCTTCAGGAACGTACCGTCGCTCTCGTCGGCCTCCACCACCATCCATTCGCCGGCGCCGAGCCGCGCATTGGTACCGTAGGCATTGATGATGCCGCCATTGATCACGGTCGGATCGAGATCGCCGGCATCGAGCAGCGCGGCGAGCATCGAGGTGGTGGTGGTCTTGCCATGGGTGCCGGCGATGGCGACGCAGCTTTTCAGCCGCATCAGTTCGGCCAGCATCTCGGCGCGGCGCACCACCGGAATGCGCTGGGCGCGCGCCGCCATCAGCTCGGGATTGTCTCGCCTGATCGCGGTCGACACCACGACCACGTCGGCCCCGGCGACGTTCCCGGCCTGATGGCCGACCGAGACCTTGATGCCCTTGTCGCGCAGCCGCGTCACGTTGCCGCTCTCGGAGGCATCCGAGCCCTGCACGGTGTAGCCGAGATTGCACAACACCTCGGCAATGCCGCTCATGCCGATGCCGCCGATGCCGACAAAGTGAATGGGCCCGATCTCGCGCGGCAGTCTCATGGTCGGTTCCTTGCCGTCATCGTCCGCGAAGGCGGACGATCCAGTAATCGCGGACCTCAAGATCCAAATCAGTTGCGTGGGTACTGGATGCCCCGCTTTCGCGGGGCATGACAAGGGTTTTACGTCAGATTCCCGCGACTTTCGCCACCAGATCGGCCAGCCGTTCGGCGGCATCCAGCCGGCCGACACTGCGGGCGGCGGCGGCCATCGCGCTCAGCCGTGCCGGCTCGGCGGCCACAGCGGAAATCTCCGCAGCCAGCCGGTCGGGCGTGAAATCCGCCTGTGGAATCCGAAGCGCGCCATTTGCCTGCGCCAGCACGCCGGCGTTGGCGAATTGATCCTGATCGATCGAACCGGGCAGCGGCACCAGGATCGACGGCCGGCCGATGGCGCCAAGTTCGGCCACCGTTCCGGCACCGGAGCGCGAGACCACCAGATGGCTCGATGCCAGCCGCGCCGGCAGGTCGGTGAAGAACGGTGCCAATTCGGCGTTGATCTTGAGCCGGTCATAGACCGCGCGTACCCGTGCCATGTCTTCCTCGCGGACCTGCTGGGTGAGGATCAGCCGGCTCCACAGCGCCGGTTCCAGCCGTTCGATCGCGCCCGGCACGATATCGGCCATCACCCGCGCACCCTGGCTGCCACCGACCACCAGCAGACGAAGCGAACCGGCCGGCTCGGGCGGCACGAACTTGACGGCGGCTGCCGCCACGATGGCGGGGCGCATCGGCGTGCCGACCGTGGTGGTTTTCGCCGCGAGCGCCGGATCGCGATCGAGCACGCCCGGCAGCGAGGTGGCGATCGCGCTGACGCCACGCGACAGCAAGCGGTTGGCGCGGCCGAGCACCGCGTTGGCCTCATGAACGAGGGTCGGCACGCCGAACAGCCGCGCGGCCAAAAGCGGCGGCACGGTCGGATAGCCGCCGAAACCGACCACCGCCGCGGGCTGCAACCGGCGCATCAGGTTGAGCGCGACCACACCGCCTGCAGCCAGCATCACGCCGGTATAAGCCAGCGACCATGGCGTTCGGCCGCGCACGGTTTCGCTCGGCACCACGTCGATGGTGTCCCTGGAGAACAGCCCGCTATAGCGCAGCGCGCGTGCATCGGTGACGAGGCGCACGCGGAAGCCCCGCCGGATCAGTTGGACGCCAAGCGATTCCGCCGGAAACAGGTGGCCGCCGGTACCGCCGGCCGCCAGCAGAATGAGAGGGGCAGTAGTCATTGGCTTCAAATAGCCGACTACGCGGCGTTCGTCATCAGACGTAGCCGCCTGCGGTGCCGGCGGCCGCGATCGATTCGACCTCGGTGCTGGGCCGTTGCCGTGTCAGCGCTAGCATCATGCCGACGCCGTAGGCCAGCGAGACCATCGAGGAACCGCCATAGGAGATGAATGGCAGCGTCATGCCCTTGGCGGGAATGAGCTGCAGGTTGACCGACATGTTGATGGCGGCCTGCACGCCGAACAGGACCGCGAGGCCCGAGGCGGCAAACCGCGCGAATATGTCCTCGGTCGCATAGGCGCGCGACAGAGCGCGCACCACGATGAACGCGAACAGCATCAGCAGCACCAGGCAAAGCACGATTCCGAATTCCTCGGCCGCGACCGCGAACACGAAATCGGTATGGCTGTCGGGCAGGCTGCGCTTGGCGATGCCCTCGCCCGGCCCGAGCCCGAACCAACCGCCGTTGTAGAATGCCTCCATCGCGGTATCGACCTGGAAGGTGTCGCCGGAAGCCGGATTCATGAAGCGCGTGATGCGGCCGGCGACATGCGGCACCAGCAGATAGGCTCCGAACAGCCCGGCGCTCGCCGCCCCTGCAAGCCCCAGCACCCAGATCATCCGCATGCCCGCAATGAAGAACAGCGCGCCCCATACCATCAGGATCAGCATGGTCTGGCCGAAATCGGGCTCCATCACCAACAGCGACACCAGCAGGAGCAGCAGCAGCAGCGCCATCGACGTCGCCGGCATTTCCGGCCGCTTCGCCGATTCCGCAAACAGCCACGCCGCGATCACCACAAAGGCCGGCTTGGCGGATTCGGACGCCTGGATGTTGACGCCGATCAAGGTGATCCAGCGCCGCGAGCCCTTGACCTCGGGACCGACCAGCAGCGTCGCCACGATCAGCGCGATGCTGAGCGCGAACACGATCAGCGCGGTGCGGCGGATCTGCCGCGGCGACAGGAACGACACCGCGATCATCACGATGAAGGACGGCAGCAGAAACAGGACGTGGCGGTTGAAGAAGTGGAACGGATCGAGGCCGATCCGGGTCGCCACCGGCGGGCTCGCCGCCAGCGACAGAATGACGCCGGCCAGCATCAGCGCGATGATCGCCGCAAGCTGCAAGCGGTCGACCGTCCACCACCAGTCGGAAAGCGGGTTGCGTTGTTCACGGGAGAGCATGGACGATCCCAGGGGCGGCGGTTCGCCCATTGGTCGCCCATGATGGTTGCCGAAGGGTTAATCCGATGATGATCTTTGGAAATTGGATCGTCGTCACCCGCGAAAGCGGGTGATCCAGTATCCTACCGCCCTCTCGGTGAACGGACTGCAGCCACGGCGTACTGGATACTCCGCTTTCGCGGAGTATGACGACCGTTATGCCGCAGCCGCCCTCACACCACCGGTTCGACGCCTGGCAGCGCCGTGACCAGTTCCCGGAACCGGGTGCCGCGGATCTCGAAATTGCGGTACTGGTCGAACGACGCGCAGGCCGGCGACAACAGCACCACCGGGTCGGCAACGCCGGAGACTTCGGCGTCGCGCGCGGCGCTGGCCACCGCGACATCGAGCGTTTCGCTGATCTCGTACGCCGCCTTGCCGTCGAGGGTCGCGGCAAACTCCTCGGCCGCCTCTCCGATCAGATAGGCCTTGCGGATGCGCGGGAAATATTCGGCCAGGCCGCTGATGCCGCCGAGCTTCGGCTTGCCGCCGGCGATCCAGAAGATATCGGCGAATGACGACAGCGCATGCGCCGCGGCGTCCGCATTGGTGCCCTTGGAGTCGTTGACGAACAGCACCTTGCCGCGGCGGCCGACCTGCTCCATGCGGTGGGCGAGGCCGGGAAAGCTGCGCAACCCGTTCTGCAGGACCTCGGTGCCGATGTCCAGCGCCAGCGCGCAGGCCGAGGCGCACGCCGCGTTCTGCGCGTTGTGCAGCCCGCGCAGCGAACCGATGCCGCCAATCCGCGCGATCTCGCGGCGCGCGGCGCCGGAGGCAAGCAGGATGGTTTCACGCTCGACATAGACGCCGTCGGGCAGCGGATTTTTGACCGAGACGCGGACCACACGCTGGCCGGCCTGCTCGATCCGGTCGGCGATATTGCGGCTCCATCCGTCGTCGACACCGACGATCGCGGTGCCGGCCGGCTGCACGCCGGCCACCAGCCGCGCTTTCACGGCGGCATAATGTTCGAGCGTGCCATGGCGATCGATATGGTCTTCGCTCACATTCAACAGGATACCGACGGAGGGATCGAGCGACGGCGAAAGGTCGATCTGGTACGACGACATCTCGATCACGTGGACGCGGCCCCTGCGCGGCGGCTGCAGCGACAGGATGGCGGTGCCGATGTTGCCGCCCATCTGGGTGTCGTAGCCCGCGACCCGCATCAGATGCGCGATCAGCGCGGTGGTGGTCGATTTGCCGTTGGTGCCGGTGATCGCGACGAACGGCGCATCCGGCGCGTGACGGCGCCGCTCCCGGCAGAACAGTTCGATATCGCCGATCACCTCGACGCCGGCCTGCCGTGCCGCCAGCACGGTCCAGTGCGGCGCCGGATGGGTCAGCGGCGCTCCCGGGGTCAGCACCAGGGCGGCAAAATTCGTCCACGAGACCGTGCGCAAATCCGCGGTGATGAAGCCGGCCCTGGCGGCTTCGGCGAGCCGGTCGACGCCGTCATCGCCGGCGATCACCTCCGCCCCGCCCGCTTTCAGCGCATGACAGCTCGCAAGCCCGGAGCCGCCGAGCCCGAACACCGCAACCGTCTTGCCCGCGAACGAGGTGACGGGAATCATGATTGCACCACGTGAATCACACCCCCTTCGTCATGGCCGGGCTGGTCCCACGCGTAGTCACCGCAGCTTCAACGTCGAAAGGCCGGCCAGCGCCAACAGCACCGAGATGATCCAGAACCGGATCACGATCTGCGGCTCGGTCCAGCCCTTCTGCTCGAAATGATGATGCAGCGGCGCCATCCGGAACACGCGCTTGCCGGTCAGCTTGAACGACGCCACCTGCACGATCACCGAGACCGCTTCCAGCACGAACAGCCCGCCGATCACGGCAAGCACGATCTCGTGCTTCACCGCGACCGCGATCGAACCCAGCATGCCGCCGAGCGCAAGCGAGCCGGTATCGCCCATGAAGATCGACGCCGGCGGCGCGTTGAACCACAGGAAGCCCAGTCCGGAGCCAAGCACCGCGCCGCACAGCACGGCGAGCTCGCCGGTACCGGCGACATAATTGATCTGCAGATAGTCGGAGAATACCGCGTTGCCGGCGAGATAGGCGATCATGCCGAAGCTCGCCGCCGCGATCATCACCGGCACGATGGCAAGTCCGTCGAGGCCATCGGTGAGATTCACCGCGTTGCCGGCGCCGACCATGATGAAGGCACCGAACAGCACGAAGAACCAGCCGAAATTCAGCACCACGTCCTTGAAGAACGGAATCACCAGCGAGGTGGAAAACGGATCGCGGCCGAGCCGCACCAGCGCGTAACACGCCGCGAGCGCGATCACCGCTTCGATCGCAAGGCGGATACGGCCGGCGAAGCCGCTATGGGTCTGTTGCGTCACCTTGAGATAGTCGTCGTAGAAGCCGACGAAGCCGAAGCCGAGCGTGACCGCGAGCACGATCCAGACATAGGGGTTGAGCGGATTGGCCCACAGCACCGTCGAGACCACCAGCCCGGACAGGATCATCAGCCCGCCCATCGTCGGCGTGCCCTTCTTGGTGACGAGATGCGATTGCGGTCCGTCGGTGCGGATCGGCTGGCCCTTGCCCTGGCGCAGCCGGAGGTGATCGATGATCCAGGGGCCGAACAGGAACACGAACACGGCGCCCGTCACCATCGCGCCGCCGGTGCGAAAGGTGATGTAGCGAAACACATTGAGGAACGAGCGGAACACGCCCAGCCCGGGAACCGTATTGGATAGATCAATCAGCCAATAAAACATTCAATCCGCCTGTACCGCGATTTCATCCGGCGCGGTCTTGCCGGGAAAGCGCTTTTCAAGCGCGTTGACAATCGTCTTCATCTTCGAGCCCAGCGACCCCTTGACCATGATGGCGTCGCCGGCGCGAATCGCCGACACGGCCTGCGCCTCGAGACCAGCCGCACTTTCGGCATAGCCGCCCCGCTTGCCGCTGGAAAGGGCATCCCACAGATTGCGCATCAGCGGACCGCAACAATACACGAGATCGATCCGGTTGACCCGGACGGCATCGAGCAGACCGCGATGCAACGCGGGGCCGGTCGGCCCCAATTCGAGCATGTCGCCGAGCACCGCGATACGCCGGCCATGCGGGCCGACCGCCGCCTGACCGAGCACGTTCAGCGCCGCAGCCATCGACGCCGGATTGGCGTTGTAGCTTTCGTCGATCAGGACCGCCTCGCCGCTCGCCACCTGCAGCGCGCGCCGGACGCCGCGGCCCGCCGCCGGCGCGATGTGCGACAGCGACAACGCCGCGCGGGCGAGATCGGCGCCCGCCAGCGACGCCGCCGCCAGCACCGCCAGCGAATTCATCGCCATGTGGCGGCCCGGCATGCCGAGCTTGTAGGTGACGTCGTGGCCGAGGATGTTGGCATGCACCGCCGAGCAGGTGGCGTGCAGCGACAGGTCGAGCAGCCGTGCCTCGCACTTCTCGTGAGCGCCGAATGAGAAGATGCGCGAAATGCCGAGTTTCCTGGCACGCCGCTGCAGGCGGGCGAATTGCGCGTTGTCGCGGTTGAGCACCACCGCGCCGCCGGGCTCGACGCCGGCAAAGATCTCAGCCTTGGCGTTGGCAATCGCCTCGATACCGGCGAAGAACTCGAGGTGCACCGGCTCGACCGTGGTGATGATGGCGAACTGCGGCCGCACCATCCTGGCCAGCGGTTCGATCTCGCCCGGGTGATTCATGCCGATCTCGAAGATCGCGAAGCGAACCGCGGCCGGGCAGCGCGCCAGCGACAGCGGCACGCCCCAGTGATTGTTGAAGGACGCGGTCGAGGCATGGGTTTCGCCCTGGTCCCGGAGCACGCGCCGCAGTGCCTCCTTGGTCGTGGTCTTGCCGACCGAGCCGGTCACCGCGATCACCTGGCCGTCGAGACGCGCGCGCGCGGCATGCGCGAGAGCAACGAGGCCCGCCAGCACATCCTCCACCACGAGCAGCGGCGCGTCGGCTGCGAACCTGCCGCGCTGCGCGGTTTCGACCACCGCGAGCGCGGCGCCGGCCTGCAGCGCCGCGGCGACAAAATCGTGTCCGTCATGGACGTCGCCCTTGATCGCGAAATAGGCCTCGCCGGGCGCGATGCTGCGGCTGTCGATCGACAGCCCGGTGACCGCTTCCGGCAACACCCCGCGACCTGCGGCCTGCATCGCCGCAGCCATCGCGCCCGACGTCCATAGCGGCGCGGCGCTCATGCGACCCTCGGCGCAAGCACGGCTGCCACCGCGTCGTGATCGCTGAACGGCAGGATGCGGTCGCCGACGATCTGTCCGGTCTCGTGGCCCTTGCCGGCAATCAGCAGCGCATCGCCCGGCTCGAGGCCGGCAATCGCCGTCCGGATCGCTTCGGCGCGGTCGCCGATGTCCTTCGCGGCCCTGGCCGCGCTCAGGATCGCCGACCGGATCAGGCCGGGGTCCTCGCTGCGCGGATTATCGTCGGTAATGATGACGCAGTCGGCATTGTCGGCCGCGATCGCGCCCATCAGCGGACGCTTGCCGGCGTCGCGGTCGCCGCCGGCGCCGAACACCACGACAAGCCGGCGTTTCGCGTAAGGCCGCAAGGCCTGCAACGCCTTCGCCAGCGCGTCGGGCTTGTGGGCGTAATCGACAAAGATCGGCGCGCCGTTGTGTTCGCCGACCCGTTCCAGCCGGCCCTTGGCGCCTTCGAGATTTTCGAGTGCGGCAAACACCGCTTGCGGCGCGCTGCCGGTACCGATGGCGAGGCCGGCTGCGACCAGCGCATTCTCGATCTGGAACTCACCGACCAGCGGCAGCCGCACCGACTGTCTGCGTCCGCGATGTTCGAGCGCAAGTTTCTGCGAAAAGCCGTCGATTTCCGCCGCCAGCAGCCGAATGCCTTCGCCGGCGCCGGCGCCCCTGGTTCCGACCGTGACGATCCGCAGACCTCGCGCCTGCGCCGCATCGATCGCGGCCCGGGAACAATCGTGATCGGCGGAGATCACCGCAGCGCCCTCCGCCGTGACGAGATCGCAGAACAGCCGCAGCTTGGCGGCAAGATAATGCGCGACGTCGGGATGATAGTCCATGTGATCGCGCGACAGGTTGGTGAAGCCGCCGGCGCCGATCCGGACGCCGTCCAGCCGGTACTGGTCGAGCCCATGCGACGACGCCTCGAGCGCCAGATGGGTGACGCCATCGGTCGCGATTTCATCGAGCTGGCGGTGCAGCGCAATCGGATCCGGCGTCGTCAGCGATCCGTAGACGGTCCGCTTTGGCGACACCAGCCCGATGGTGCCGATGCTGGCCGAAGCATGGTCGAGCGCCTGCCAGATCTGCCGGGTGAAGGCCGCGACCGAGGTCTTGCCGCTGGTGCCGGTGACGGCCGCGATGGTCTCGGGCTGCCGCGGATAAAATCGCGCCGCGGCGAGCGCCAGTGCCCGGCGTGGATTCGGCGTGCCGACAAAAGGCACCGGCCGGTCGCCTGGCGGGGTATGATCGCCCACGATTGCCACCGCGCCGGAGGCCATGGCCTGATCGATAAAATGCGCGCCGTCGGTCCTGCTGCCGGCAAGCGCAAAGAACACATCGCCGGGCTTCACCGCACGGCTGTCGACGGCGAGACCCGTCACCACGACCGCTTCCGCCCGCGGGTCAATGGCGGCATCGTCGCCGAGCAGGTCGCGGAGCTTCATGAATCTTCCAGTCCAGACTCGCGCGGGAACTTCAAATCGACGGCATCATTACGCCTTACTGGCTTGTCTTCGATGCCGCAAGAATAAGGCGGTCGGGCGGCGGCAGGTCGAACCGCGGCTCGATCCCCAGCAACGGCGCGATCCGGGCGATCACATTGCCACCGGTCGGCACCGCGTTCCAGCCGGAGGTGATGAAGCCAAAGGTGTCCTTGGTCGCCTGCGGTTCGTCCAGCATGACCAGCAGCTGGTATTGCGGATGGTCGGCCGGCACGATCGCGGTGAAGGCGGTGAGGACGCGCTTCTTGACGTAGCGGCCGTTGACGACCTTTTCCGCCGTGCCGGTCTTGCCACCAATATAGTAGCCGTTGACGTCTGCCTTTCGCGCGGTGCCGATTTCGGCGTTCAGCCGCATCAGGAAACGCATTTTTTCCGATGTCTCGGGCTTGATCACCCGTTTTGCCAGCGCCATCGCTTCCTGCTCGCTGCGTTTCAGGAAGGTCGGCGGAATCAGATAGCCGCCGTTCACCAGCGCGTCGATCCCCATCACCGCCTGCAGCGGCGCCACCGCGATGCCATGGCCGAACGCGATCGTCACCGTGTTCAACTCGCCCCAGTGCCGCGGCACGATCGGCGATGCGCTCTCGGGCAATTCGGTGCGCAGCCGGTCGAGCTGCCCCAGCTTGCGCAGGAACGCCTTGTGCGCCTCGACGCCTTGCGACAGCGCAATGCGCGCCGCGCCGACGTTCGACGAAAAAGTGAACACCTCCTTCATATTGAGGAAGCGGCCCTTCGGTTCGTCGTCATGGATGGTGAATTTGCCGTAATGCAGCGGCCCCCGCGCATCCCACATCGAGTTGAGATCGGACTTGCCGGAATCGAGCGCCATCGCCAGCGTGAACGCCTTGAAGGTCGATCCCATCTCGTAGACACCGGTGGTGAGGCGGTTGATGCGGTCGGGATCGTGCGCCTCGATCGGATTGTTGGGATCGAAATCGGGCAGCGACACCATCGCCACGATCTCGCCGGTCTTGACATTGGAGACGAGGCCGGAGGCCGCCTTGGCGTGGAATTTTTCCTTGGCCTTGAGCAATTCGTCACGCAACGCGTGCTCGACGCGCAGATCGACCGACAATTCCACCGGCCGCTGCAGGCGGTCGGTGGCGAAGCCGGCGCGATGCAGATCGGCAAGGCCGTTACTGTCGACCCACTTCTCCATCCCGGCGATGCCCTGGTTGTCGATATTGACAAGCCCGATCAGGTGCGCGACTTCGGAGCCGGTGGGGTAGACCCGCTTGTTCTCGCGCAGGAAGCCGACGCCGGGAATGCCGAGCCGGTGGATTTCGAGCTGCTGCTGCGGCGTGATTTCCCGCTTCAGCCAGACGAAGCCCTTTTTCGACGACAGCCGGTCGCGGACTTCGCTGGTGTCGAGATCCGGCAGTGTCGCGGTCAGCAGTTCGATCGCCTCGTCCTTGTCGATGATCCGCCGCGGTTCGGCGAACAGGCTCGGTGCCTTGACGTCGGTGGCGAGCACCTCGCCATTGCGATCGACGATATCGGGCCGCGCGGTCGCAATGGCGTCCTGCGTGGCGGTCCGGTGCGCGCCGTGGCTGTCGCCGACGGTCGCATACATGATCAGCCGGCCGCCGATCACCGCATAGATCGCGGCGAACGCCACGATGGCGAACCCGACGCGGGCGCGCGCCTTCGCGGCGCGATCGACATTGCGCCCGTACAGCAGGCTGCGGATCAGCCGCCGCCGCCACGGTTCCGCCGGCTTGACGATGGTCAGCGCCCGACCGCTCATTGCCGATGCTCCGGGTCCGGCACCGAACCGGTCGAAGGCGGCGCTTCGGCGGCCACCGAATCGATCGCCTCGATCATCGCGCCGATCGGGTCGGGATCGCCGGGCTTGGCGAAGTTCGGCGGCCGTTCCGGCAGGTTCTTCAATGAATCATACTGCGTGGCGGCGATCGGCTTCAGCGGCAGATGCCGTTCGGCCAGACCCTGCAGCCGGATCGGCGCATCGAGCTTGGTCCATTCCGCCCGCAGCACCGCGATGGCGTCGCGCTGCTCGCGAACTTGCGCATGCAGCCGCAGCACCCGCTCGGTGCGGATGGTCGAGGCCATCTTGATCCGGTAGACATAGGCGGCCGCGAACACCAGCGCGCCGATCACGAGGAGATGGAGGATGCGCATGGTCAGGCTCCCCGCATCAGTTCGGAGAGCATTGGCCATGCCGGCAGTTCCGCCGCGGCGTGCGCGGGCGCATCGGTGCGTTCGGCTGCGCGCAGCTTGGCCGACCGCGCGCGCGGATTGGCGGAAACTTCCGCCTCGTCAGGCGTGACCGGACGCCTGGTCAGGACGGCAAAGCTGGGTGCCGCCTGCGCGACCGCCGGCAGGTGCCGGGACCCACCGCCGGCCTTGCCACGTTCGACCAGGAAATTCTTGACGATGCGGTCTTCCAGCGAATGAAACGACACCACGGCGAGCCGGCCGCCCGGCTTCAGCAGGCGCTCCGCCGCCGCCAGCGCCAGCTGGAGTTCGTCGAGTTCTTCGTTGACGAAGATCCGCAGCGCCTGAAACGTGCGGGTGGCCGGGTGAATGTCGCCGGGCCGCGATCGCACCGCCTTCGCGACGATATCGGCGAGCGCCCGGGTGGTTGCGATCGGCGCCTGCTTGCGCGCGGCGACGATGGCGCGGGCGACGCTGCGGGAATGACGCTCTTCGCCGAAAATGTAGATGATGTTGGCGAGATCGGCCTCGGAGGCGCGCGCGATCACGTCGGCGGCGGTCGGGCCGTGCTGGCCCATCCGCATGTCGAGCGGACCTCCGAGGCGAAACGAAAAGCCGCGGCCGGCCTCGTCAAGTTGCATCGAGGACACCCCGACATCCATCACGACGCCGTCGACGGCATCGACGCCCTGGGCAGTGCAGATCTCGGCCAGAGTGGAAAATCGCGCTTCGACCAGCGTCAGCCGTCCGGCCGATCGATCGACGAGATCGAACCCGCTGGCGATCGCGGTTCGGTCGCGGTCGATGCCGATCACCCGGGTTCCCGCAATGTCGAGAATCATCCGGCTATAGCCGCCGGCCCCGAAGGTGGCATCGATGTAAATGCCGCCATCACGCGGACGGAGCATCCCGATGGCCTCGCGGCCAAGCACGGGGATATGTCGCGGGCCGGCCGGAGTCATGCCGGAACGCCGGCGCAGGCCCGGCTTTGGGGCAGGAAACTGGACGCGAACAGGCCCATTGCGCCTCAATCGTCTCGGCTCGGCCGGACTGCTCCGCCCGACGCGCCGGTGCGGACCGGAATTGCCGGCTGTGCCCGTCGCCCGCAGCAAACCCTGAGTTCCGCACGGGATTTGATGGGCTGCCATCGGATTTCGAGCGTCAACGGGTCTTGGCCGCCCCTCGCCGGTTCGGCACCTCACCACTTAGTAACGGCAGCTAGCGTTAAGAAAGCGTTGACGGGCAAGGATGGATTTGAAGGTCGGCCGAACCGGTGATGCGTGCCGCACACACCCGGTCAAAATGCGGAGCGCCGGCCGGCTCGCGCATTGCCCTTGCGCGTTGGTAAAGGAATAGTAAACGCATGGGTCTGAAACCATGAAGACGTTCACTCCCGATTCCTCGATCGCTTCCGACGTCATCCCGTCGGCCAATTTTGGCGAACGCGCCAACGGCCGGCCGCCCGACATGATTGTGCTGCACTACACCGGCATGCCCGATCCGGAAGGCGCGATTGCGCGGCTGTGCACGGCCGGCACCGACGTGTCGGCACACTACATCGTTCTGGAAGACGGCCGCATCATTCAATCCGTCCCGGAAGACAAGCGTGCCTGGCACGCCGGCGCGGCATTCTGGGCGGGCGAGCAGGACATCAACTCCTGTTCGATCGGCATCGAGATCATCAATCGGGGCCATGACTGGGGCTATCCGGAATTTCCGCTGCGCCAGATCGCCGCGGTGATCGCGCTCTGCCGCGGCATCATGCTTCGCCGCCGGGTGCCGTCGCAGCGCGTGCTCGCCCATTCCGACGTTGCGCCCACCCGCAAGAAAGACCCCGGCGAGAAATTTCCGTGGCATTCGCTGGCCAATTCGGGCGTCGGCCATTGGGTGCAGCCGGCGCCAATCGTGCGCGGCGAAACGCTCAAGCTCGGCACCGTCAGCGATGACGTCCACAACATGCAGCGGGCGCTGGCGAAATACGGCTACGGCATTTCGACCAACGGAAAATATGACGGGCCGACCATGGAAGTTGTCACCGCCTTCCAGCGCCATTTCCGGCCCGCGCGCGTCGACGGCATCGCCGATCATTCGACCATGATCACCTTGCAGTCGCTGCTCGAAACTCTGCCGGCCGACGCCACAACAAGTGTCGCGGCACGGTAGGAAATGTCCGTCGTAGCCCGGATGGAGCGCAGCGCAATCCGGGATCGCGGCGAAAAGGCCCCGGATTTCGCTACGCTCCATCCGGGCTACGCGGGCTACTCGGATCCGCCATCGAGTTCGGCCAATCGACGGGCATAGAGCCGGCGCAGCGGCTCCAGTTGCGTCGCCGCCGTGGCCGCATGGTAGGCTTCGCGCGCAGCATCCGATCTGCCGAGCCGGCGCAGCAGATCGGCACGAACCGCCGGCATCAGCGCGTAGCCCTTCAGGCCGCCGCGGGCGTCGAGCGCGTCGACCAGCGCCAGCGCGCGCGCCGGCCCGTCCACCATCGACACCACGGCGGCATGATTGAGCTCGATCACCGGCGACGGGCTGATCCGCAGCAGGACTTCGTAAAGGCCGGCGATCTGCGGCCAGTCGGTGGCCTTGTAGTTCGGCGCCCGCGCGTGCAGCGCCGCGATCGCCGCCTGCACCGCGTAGGATTGCGGGCGGCCCGGCATCCGCAGCGCCTCTTCCACCAGCGTCACGCCTTCGGCGATCTGGCCGAAATCCCACAGCGTGCGATCCTGTTGTTCCAGCAGCACGATGTCGCCGCCCACGGTGGCGCGCGAGGCGCGGCGCGCGTCATGCAGCAGCAGCAGCGCCAGCAGCCCCTTGATCTCGCCCCGCCGCGGCATCAGGGCATCGAGCAGGCGAACCAGCCGGATCGCCTCGCGCGCCAGATCCGGCCGCATCAAATCCTCGCCGGCGGTGGCCGCATAGCCTTCGGTGAAGACGAGATAGATGACCGCGAGCACGCCGCGCAGCCGCGGCTCCAGCGCTTCGCGGTCCGGCACCCCGTAGGGAATGCCGGCGAGCCGGATCTTCTGCTTGGCACGGACCAGCCGCTGCGCCATGGCGTCCTCGCCGGCGAGAAAGGCGCGGGCCACCTCGGCGGTGGTCAGCCCGCATACCGTGCGCAGCGTCAGCGCGACCTGGACCTCGGCCGCGAACGCCGGATGGCAGCAGGTGAAGATCAGCCGCAGCATATCGTCGTCGAACGCGGCATCGCCGGTGTCGTCGGGGGACGAGGCGCCGAGCAGCATCGCGTGCGTGAGCTCGCTTTGCTTGCCGCGCAGGGTGATTTGCCGGCGGATGCGGTCGATCGCCTTGTTGCGTCCGACATTGACCAGCCACGCCCGCGGGTTGGACGGTGGCCCCGCGGCGGGCCAGCGCTCCAACGCGACCGCGAAAGCGTCCTGCAGGCCGTCCTCGGCGAGATCGAAATCGCCGACGAGCCGGATCAGCGTCGCCAGCGCCCGCCCCGCCTCGTCCCGGAATATCTTTTCGATTTCGACTGGTGTCATTTGCGAATCATTTGAACAAATCGTCGTCATTCCGGGATGCGCCACTTGGCGCAGGCCCGGAATCCATAACCACGATCGGTTCCGGGCTCGCGCTAAAAGCGCGCCCCGGAATGACGGACGTCAATTATAAACCCAGATGGGCCGCACCTCGATCGAACCGAACCGCGCGCCGGGAATCCGCGCGGCGATGCCGAGGGCGGCGTCGAGGTCCTTGGCCTCGACCAAATAGTAGCCGCCGAGTTGCTCGCGTGTTTCGGCAAACGGGCCGTCCGTGGTCAGGGTCTTGCCGTCCCGGACCCGCACGGTGGTCGCGGTCGCGGTCGGCTGCAGCCGGTCGCCGGCCTTGAAACTGCCGCTCTGGATGATGGACTGGGTGAAGGCGCCATACTCCTCCAGCATCTTCTTGCCGGTCGCGGCGTCGATTTTGCCGTACTCGGCCTCGTTCTGATAGATCATCAGCAAATATTGCATCTGGTGAACTCCTCTTGATCGGCATGATCGCCGGCCCCCAGTCGAACGGGCACCGCGCCAAACGACATCTTCAGGATAATTCATTTTTACGGCTGCGGCTGAACGTTAACGGCTTGACGCGGCCGGCGTCAGCCCCCATGCCTAGCCTGTCAGTCGGCCGGACGGCCGCTCCCGCTACGGCCGAAAGGCCAACGAGAGAGGAAAGTCCGGGCTCCATCGACATACGGTGCCGGATAACATCCGGCGGGGGCGACCCCAGGGACAGTGCCACAGAGAACGAACCGCCTCCTCTTCGGATGAGGCAAGGGTGAAAAGGTGCGGTAAGAGCGCACCGCGGGTCCGGCAACGGAAACGGCATGGCAAACCACACCGGGAGCAAGACCGAATAGGGACGGCAACGCGGGCTCGTTCGTGCAAACGAAAACACCGCAGGGCGATGTCAGGCTCGCCGTCCGGGTAGGTTGCTCGAGGCCATGTGCGAACATGGTCCCAGAGGAATGGCCGTCACGTATCGTTCGCGCAAGCGCACGGTGCCCTACAAAACCCGGCTTACAGGCCGGCTGATGCTTTGAAATGAGGGGTTCGGCGCAACACGCCGGACCCCTCGCCATTTCGACCGCCGTCGAAGGGTTCTCGTCAGATGACGCCCAAACGTTGTTCTGCCAACGCCCAGCGCGTTGCGGTTACCGAGAAGCGACAACCTACGTTGAGGGACTTTGCGTCGCGCCTCGCGCTGCCGCATCTGCCGAAGCCGCGCCAATACTATGAGGCGAAGACCGAAGCGTTAGTGCGGAAGAGTTGGTTCGCTATCGAAGGCGTTGCCGAACCGCTACTTGTCGCAAGATATTGCTATGGCGAGCAGGTTGACATGATTATCAGCGACGCCGGAGTGCATCGATCAGTGCAGCCGGATTGATCTCCCAGTACCGATTCGATTGATCCTCATAGGCGAAATCAAAATACGTCTTGTTGTCGATTCGAATGATGTGGCCGTGCCATGGATCGTTATATGTCGTGACAAGATAGACTTCGTCAGGGAGTTTTACGCTTGAATTTTTCTCGGCAGATAGCAGCGCATCTGCCACCAAACTTTCGTTGCTAACTTGAATGTCGTTATCCTCTAACACCATAATAGCTCTAGCGGCTTTAGTCTGCCAAGCGGCGAGCTTTGGGTATTTCTTTTTGCAGGCTCGTTCGATTCGCGCCCGGCGCATCGCTTCCTTATCTCCGCTCAAGGTTTGAACGATTGCGAACCGCGCGGCGTGCCACGATCGCGGCCATTTGTGCATTGTGATTTCGAAGGGCACTCCGGGCGGTTGAGCGCAGTGCATCGCTTCCGCGTATCGACCTTCCCTAGCGATTGGCAGCGTCGGCGCGGTAGTCAGTACATACTCGGCGAGTGCGTTTTGAACCTTCGCTAGTTCTTTGCCGCGCAGTCCCTCCGTTGCCTTCAGCGGCATGCGAAGCTCGACATATTCCGATTGCGGAATAGACGACGTGATTCGATCTTCAAGTGGCCGGAAGTGCGTTAGCGCGTCTTTCTGGAGGCGGACAAAGCCTTCGAACGGCTCAATGCCGGTATGTTCCAATGCGAACTGGCTCGCTCCGATATCGCAAACCATCTCAACGGGCGCGGCGTGATGATCTTGCTCGGGCCAGCTACAGTTTATTCGCGCGGCGCCCTCGCGTGCTTCGATTCGACGAATTATGGCGTCACAGACTTTGCCTTCGTTGAAGCCTATGTTCTTCATGTCGTCATGGGTAGCGGAGCACGGCGAGAGCGCCAAGGTCCGAATCGGTCAGGGCCAACAAAAAGCAGCCGCCGCGTTGAGATCGGCGGCGGCTTTCCAGAAAGGCGGGCGTGATACGCAACCCGCCGGCCAATGTCGCCGGAAAATTCATGTTGCTGGCGGCGCGCTCCGCAAGTGCTCCAGAATTTGCAACACGCGAAACGCCGGGTTGTTGGCATCGGCGGTTGAGTATTTTCGTAGTGGCCTATTTTGATTTTGGTCCTTTAATTTATCTCAGATACAATCTTTCAAGAACAGACACGAGGCCTCTAGCAGGTCCAGAGACAGGAAAAGCCTCATACCCCATGGTAATGAGAGCAACAGGATCAATGCCGGCCATCCGCATTTTCTGAAGCCCATCACAACCACGGCAAGCCATATCACTGTCAGTAGGATGATAGATGGCAACCAGATGCGCCCGACGATAGGATTGATGAAGTATGGATTGGGGTATCCGTTGTACCACAGGAGCCACATAATGAGATGATCTGGGCTTATAGCGAACTCAAGAACTGCTACGCCGTAAGCGAGCGCCGCATAGTGTTGAAGGTCCGGCCCGCGGCCATCGCTCCAGTAGCTTCGAATTGCCGATATCACGCTACTAAATTCCCTATTGCGGCCACCTCATCAGTGCCAAAGCTCGATTTATGAGTACTATGTCGCCGAGCCCGGTAAAGAAACCATCAATAGGCGTTGGCAGTCACCGGCTCCGCTTGTGTTTTAGGCGAGCCATCAGGAGGTAATGAATTCATGGGCTGTTCCAATTGTCTGGAGCGCGCAACCGATCGGTGTCAATGGCGATAGCACCTCGCCGCCGCGTGGTGTAAACGTCAGCCGCGGTCGGCGTGCGCGCTGCCATACAAAGGGGAGCCTGAATGAACGCCACTGCCGACGCGCTTCTGTTTCTTGGCGCGCTGGCCGGCGGCTTCGTATCCGGCCTCGCCGGGTTCGGCATGGCGCTGATGGCGCTGGGAATCTGGCTTTATGTCCTGCCGCCGTCGCTCGCGGTGCCGCTGGTGCTGATCTGTTCGGTGATCGCCCAGACCGCGACGCTGCCGTCGATGTGGCGGACCTTCGACCTCACGCTGGTCTGGCCGTTCATCATCGGCGGCCTCGCCGGCGTACCCCTTGGCACGATGCTGATCGCCCATGCCGATCCGCAGATTTTCAAATTCAGCGTCGGCGTGCTGCTGCTGGTGTTTCCGACCGCGCTGTATTTCCAGCGCAAGCCGATGGCGGTTCGCTTCGGCGGCAAGCCGGCGGATGCCGGCATTGGCTTTGCGGGCGGGATCCTTGGCGGCCTCGCCGGCCTGTCGGGGCCGCTGCCGATCCTGTGGGCGAGCGTGCGCGGCTGGGGCAAGGAGGAGCGGCGCGGCATTTTCCAGACGTTCAACTGGACGGTGCTGTTTGCGGCGCTGTGCCTGCAGGCCGCCGCCGGCCTCGTCAAGCTGGAAGTGGTGTGGCTGACACTGCTGGCTTTTCCGGGAACGATGCTGGGCGCCTGGCTCGGCGCGCGGACCTATCACGCCCTGAGCGACAGGAATTTCCGCGACATCGTGCTCGGCCTGTTGTTGCTGTCCGGCATGGGCTTGGTCTGGAACAGTTTTGCCGTGCGCTAAAGCGTTTTCCGGTTCGCTCGAATCATTGTTGCTTCTGCCGAGGCCTCATGGTTCGAGACGCGCGAAGGCGCGCTCCTCACCATGAGGGTCTCAGACCTCATCCTTCAGGAGCATCGCGAAGCGATGCGTCTCGAAGGATGAGGCCATTGAGGTGGAAATTGCGCAAGCTGCCGACGCATGGCGGCCATGCCGGCCGCGTGAGTGCTGTACCCGCGAGAACGAAACCGCTAGTGACTCGCACCATGCCCTTCCGATCATGGTCCCGCGAACGTCTCGGCCTGCTGCTTGGCTTTATCGGCATGGCGATCTTCGGCGGTACGCTGCCGGCGACGCGGATCGCGATAGCGGCGATCGATCCGATGGCGCTCACCGCGCTGCGCACCGCGATTGCCGGGCTGTGCTCGCTGGCGCTGCTGATCGTGCTGCGCCGGCCGCTGCCGCCGCGACGGCTCTGGCCGCAACTCGCGATCGCGATGATCTGCGTCAGCGTGCTGTTTCCGTTGCTGATGGCGCTCGCGCTGCAGACCGTCGACGCCACGCATGGCGGCGTGGTGCTCGGGGTTCTTCCGATCGCCACCGCGCTGGTCGCGGTTCTCATTACGCATGAGCGGCCAAGGCCGTTGTTCTGGATCGCCTCCGTCGGCGGCGCCGCGCTGGTGGTGGCATTTGCGCTGCGCCAGGGTGGCGGCGCACTCTCGACCGGCGATCTCCTGCTGTTCGCCTCGGTCGCCGTTTCCGCGATTGGCTACGCTTTCTCCGGACGACTGACCCTGGAGATGCCGGGATGGGAGGTCATCAGTTGGGTGCTGGTGATGGCATTGCCGATCTCGCTGCCGGCCGCCGCGATCACCATGCCTGCGGACCTCGGTCACATCGCGCTGAAGCCGTGGCTGGCGCTGCTGTACGTCGCGCTGTTTTCGCAATGGATCGGGTTTTTCGCCTGGAACGCCGGCATGGCGATGGGCGGCATCGCACGGGTGTCGCAGGTACAGCTGCTGCAGCCGTTCATCACGTTTGCGCTGGCCGCCTTGCTCAACGGCGAGACCGTCACGCTGCAAATCCTGCTGTTCGCCGCGGCCGTGGTCGCGACGGTGGCGATCTCGACGCGCACCAGAAGCGCAACGTCGACGGCCGTCATTGCGCCACCACACAATCCAACACTGTCATTCCGGGACGCGCCTCTTCGGCGCGGGCCCGGAATCCATAACCACCATCGTGAGTATGGATTCCGGGCTCGCGCTCCGCGCGCCCCGGAATGACGAGGAATAGGAGCGGCGTCCCGGAACGATCTTCATGACTCATTCGGCTGCCGCCATGCGATCGAACCCGGTGACCTGCCGCTCGAACAGCCCGCGATAGATTCCGCCGGCTCGGCTGGCGAGCGCGCCATGGGTGCCCTGCTCGACGATCTCGCCGCGGTCGAACACCAGGATGCGGTCGAGGCTGCGTACCGTCGACAGCCGGTGCGCGATCACGATCGAGGTGCGTCCCTTCATCAACCGCTCCATCGCCTGCTGGATCAAGGCTTCCGATTCCGAATCGAGGCTCGAGGTCGCCTCGTCCAGGATCAGCACCGGGGCATCGGCGAGAAACGCGCGCGCCAGCGCGACGCGCTGCCGCTCGCCGCCGGACAGCTTGACGCCGCGTTCGCCGACCAGCGTGCCATAGCCTTTCGGCAGCCGCAGGATGAACTCGTGCGCGTTGGCAAGGCGCGCCGCCTGTTCGATCGCGGCCGTGCTGGCGCCCGGCCGGCCATAGGCGATGTTCTCGGCCAGCGAGCGGTGAAACAGGATCGGATCCTGCTGCACGATCGCGATCTGGCTGCGCAGCGAATGCTGCGTCGCCCTGGCGACATCCTGGCCGTCGATCAGGATCCGGCCGCCGCTGACATCGTAGAGTCGCTGCACAAGCTTGACGAACGTGGTCTTGCCGGAGCCGGAACGGCCGACCAGCCCGACCCGTTCGCCGGCGCGGATATCGATTGACAGGCCATGATACAGCGGCGTGCGATGGCCGCCATAGTGGAACGTGACATCGTCGAACACGATGCGTCCGCCATGGAGGTCGATCGGCAGCGCGCCGGCGACGTCGGCAATGCCGATCGCCTCGTCGTGGATCGCGACCAGTTCCTCCATGTCGTTGACCGACCGCTGCAGATTGTTGACGTGCATGCCGACGTCGCGCAGATAGGCGTGGATGATGTAGTAGCTGGTCAGCACATAGGTGACATCGCCCGGCGACGCCCGGCCGGCCATCCACAGCAGCACCGCGCCGCCGATCACGGAAGCGCGCAGGCACAACAATACCGAGAGCTGGGCGCCGGCGGTGTAATTATAGCGCAGCCAGGTCCGCCGCACCCGCCGGCGCCACCGCGCGATGACGCGCGCCAGCCGTCCGTCCTCGCGGGCCTCGGCGCCGAACGATTTCACCACCGCGTTGCAGGTCAACGCGTCGGCAAGCGTGCCGCCGACCCTGGTGTCCCAGGCGTTGGAAATCCGCGCGGCCGGCGCGATGTAGCGCGTCGAGAACAGCACGATCATCGGAACATAGATCGCTGCCCCGACCGCGACCACGAGGCCGAGCGACGGCCAGTGCAGCCCGATCAGGATCATCGACCCCAGCAGCACCGCCAGCGAGGGCAGCAATGCCATCAGGATGGTGTCGTTGAGCAGGTCGAGCGCCCACATGCCGCGGGTGATCTTGCGCACGGTCGAGCCCGCGAAGCTGTTGGCGTGCCAGTCGGTCGAGAAGCGCTGCACGCGCATGAACGCCTCGCGCGACACGTCGGACATGATCCGCAGCGTGAACGGCACGATCGCCTGCAGCCCGGCAAGCCGCAGGATCATCGACACCAGGCCGAGCGACACGATCGCGATGAAGGCCGTCAGTGCAGCCTGGCGCGCGGCAGGATCCGACGCGCCCGAGGTCATGGCATCGACCAGGCGGCCGGAAAACACCGGCATGAACAGGTCCGCTACCGTCGCGCCGAGCAGACCGGCGACGACGGCCGCGGCGACCACCGGCTGATGCAGCCAGTGGCGGAACATGAAGGGCAGCACCACCCGGATCGCGGCGGGGCGCTTGTCGAGTTGAGCGGTCATGGCGTCATCCGGCTGCGCGCCTGCACAGGCCGGCTCCATTGCTTGACGGGCGGCGGCAAGGGCCGGCGCGCACGCGTCGTTGAAAATTCCGATAGCTTTTCGATAGTTATTGTGAAGTCTCGGAAGATCGGGACGTCAGGCCCGACCGAAGCTGACGGCGTTGGCCCTCAAAAACTGAGGCAGGCGTCCAGCATGGACATCGGGCGCGAGGGCGCGATCTGCGAATAGATTGAAATCATGCAAATCCCTCCCCGCTTCGAGCGACAATTTGCCGCTTATAAATCCATTGCGGGGGTTTTGCAATATCCGCCGGCGCGCGCGCCGCGAAATGAGAATTTGCAAGGCACGTCCGGCATTTGCGCCGCAACCCGATGCCCGCTTTCGTTTGATTTGCCGAACCGCCTGTGTTGAGCTTCGGCCAAGCCGTCGGCAAGGCGGATCACAAAGGGAGACACGTCCATGGCCAGACCAGGCATGAAATTCGCGCATTTTCTAATGGCAGCCGCTGCCGTATTCGCCGGTGGCGCGGCCCAGTCCGCCTTCGCCCAGTCGAACGGGCCGATCAAGATCGGCGTCATCGCCGAGGTCCAGTCGATCGCCGGCGCGGCAACCCCGGGCGGCGCTCAAATCGCCGCCGACGAAATCAATGCCAAGGGCGGCATCAACGGCCGCAAGATCGAGATCGTCTCCTATGACAACAAGAGCTCGTCCGCCGATTCGGTTCGCGCATTCCAGCGCGCCGTCTCGGACGACAAGGTCAGCGCGGTGATCGCCAGCTACATCAGCGAGGTCGTGCTGGCGCTGGAGCCCTGGGCGGCACGGCTGCACATGCCGCTGATCACCCCCGGCGCCGCCAGCAACGAGATCACCAAGGCAATTCACAACGACTACGACAAGAACAAATACACCTTCCACGGCTACCTGACCTCGGCGGCACAGGCGCTGGCGGTTTGCGCTGCCGCCAAAGACCTGCTGGTCGACGGCATGAAGATGAAGACCGCCGTGATCATGAGCGAGGATGCGGCATGGACCAAGCCGCTGGACGAGGGCTATGAAACCTGTCTGCCGAAAGCGGGCCTGAAGGTTCTCGACCACATCCGCTTCTCGCCGGATACCACGGATTTCACGCCGATCTTCAACCAGCTCGAAGGCAAAAAACCGGACGTGATCGTGACCGGCATCGCGCATGTCGGCGTGCAGCCGACCGTGCAATGGAAGAATCAGCAGGTTCCGATCCCGATGTTCGGCATCAGCGCCCAGGCGCTGAGCCCGACCTTCTGGGGCGACACCAACGGCGCCGCCGAAGGCATTCCCTCGCTGGCGGTTGCGACCGCCACCACGGCGGTGACACCCAAGACCAAGCCTTTCGCCGCGGCGTTCAAGGCCAGGTTCGGTTCGGACCCGGCCTATACCGGCTATACCGCCTATGACGACGTCTACATCATCGCCGATGCCATCAAGCGCGCCGGCTCGACCGATCCGGACAAGATGGTCGCCGAACTCGAGAAGACCGACTACGTCGGGACGATCGGACGCATCCAGTTCTACGGACGCGACGATCAGTTCACCCACGGCCTCAAATACGGGCCGGACAATGTGAGTGGAATGGTGTTTCAATGGCAGGACGGCAAGCAGGTCACGGTGTGGCCGGCCAAGATCGCCGAGGGCAAGCTGAAATATCCGAGCTTCGCCCGGCCGACCAATTGATCGATCGGAGCGATAGCCCCGCGATATTGTTGTCGCGGGGCTAAAGCGTTTTTCGGTTCACTCGAATCGTGGTCGCCTCTCCCGAGGCCTCGTGGTTCGAGACGCCGCGCAAGGCGCGGCTCCTCACCATGAGGGTCTGAGTCCTCATCCTGAGGAGCAGCGCGAAGCGATGCGTCTCGAAGGATGAAGCCATCAAGGGGCAAATTCCAAAGGACGCGCTCATGCGGCAAATCAGAATCGGCGACATCACCATCGATGCGGTGATCGAACGCGAAGGCCCGTGGCGACGGCCGCAGGATTTCTTCCCGGCCTATGACGAGGCCGTCTTCCAACGCCATCTGCCCTCGATGGCGCCCGAGGTGTTCGACGCGGCACTGGGGATGATGGTCATCACCTATCAGACCTTCGTGGTGCGAACGCCGCACCACACCATCCTGGTGGACACCTGCACCGGCGAGCACAAGGGGCATCCGCCGCCGTTTGATTTCCCCGGCAAGGAGCGCTGGCGCAACGAGTTGTTCGCGCTCGGCATCGGCTTCGACAAGGTGGACTATGTGTTCTGCACCCATCTTCACATCGACCATACCGGCTGGAACACCACGCTGCGCGACGGCCGCTGGGTGCCGACCTTCCCGAATGCGAAATACATCTTTCACAAGAACGAGTATGCGGTGTGGGAGGCGGAGCATGCGCGCGGCGCCAATCCGCCCGGCACGGTGTTCCGCGACAACTGCCTGCCGATCGTCGAAGCCGGCCAGGCGCTGCTGGTCGACGACGATTACGCGCTGGACGATACCATCACGCTGACGCCGACGCCCGGGCATTCGCCCTGCCATTGCTGCGTCAACATTTTCTCCCGCGGCCGCCGCGCCGTCGTCACCGGCGACATGATGCACCACGTGATCCAGTGCCGGGAGCCCGACTGGTCGCCGCGGGTCGACTGGGATCCGAAGCAGGCCGCGGTGTCGCGGCGCAAATTCCTTTCTTCCGTCGTCGATACCGACACGCTGATCCTGCCGATCCATTTCCCCAACCCGACGGCAGGTCGGGTCACCGCGGATGGCGCGCGCTTCAACTACCGCTTCCAGCGCGATTGAGCGGGGCACCGGCCCGTGGCCTCGTGGTTCGAGACGCGCGGCGTTGCCGCGCTCCTCACCATGAGGGTCTAGCGAGACCTCTTCCTGAGGAGCCGCGCTCTTGCGCGGCGTCTCGAAGGATGAAGCCGCGGTGCTGAAGACAACTAATGCGCGGGCGCGGAAACCGGGGCCGCCGGCTTTTTCAGCAGCATGACCAGCAGGCTCAGCCCGCCATAGAACAGCGTCAGCATCAGGAAGGCGTCGCCATAGCCCATCACCACCGCCTGACGGTGAACGATCTGCGACAATTGCTTCAGCGCCATCAGCGAGGCATCGCCCATGCCCTGCATGCGCTGGGTCAGCATGTTGAGCGTTTCGGTCGCGGTGGCGTTGCCCCAGTTGACGCGGTCCTGCAGCCGCGAGATGTGCAGGTCGGTGCGGTCGTTCAGCACCTCGTTGATGATCGCGAGCCCGACCGCGCCGCCGAGGTTGCGGGTCAGGTTGAACAGGCCGGAGGCGTTCTTGACCCGGTCCGGCGGCAAGGTGCCGAGCGCGATGTTGTTGGTCGGTACCATCGCGCACATCATGCCGATCCCGCGCAGGATCTGCGGCACCAGCAGTTCATAGAAATCGTAATCGCGGGTGATCCAGGTCATCTGGTAGGAGCCGAGCGCGAAGATGACGAGTCCGGCGGCGATGATATAACGCATGTCGACCTTGAGCATCAGGCGTCCCACGATCGGCGCCATCAGGAACATGGTCACGCCGGAGACGAACATGGTCTCGCCAATCATCAGCGCGCTGTAGCCGCGCACCTCCGCGAGATAACGCGGATAGACGTAGGTCAGGCCGTAAAGGCCGATGCCGATGCAGAACGAAATCAGGCAGCCGACGCCGAAATTGCGGTTGGTGAAGGCTCTGATATCGACAATCGGCTCTTCCGCGGTCAGCACGCGGTAGAAGAAGGCGATGGCGGAAACGGCGCCGACCGCGGCGCAGATCGCGACCGAATTATCCTGCAGCCATTCATATTGCGGCCCCTCCTCCAGCACATATTCGAGCGAGCCGAGGAATCCGCCCATCGCGATCAGGCCGAACCAGTCGAAGCGATCGAGCAGCGCGAAGTTCGGCTGATCGAAATCGACCAGCGCGAGCACGCCCAGCGTAATGCCGACACCGGGCACCACGTTGATGAAGAACAGCCAGTGCCATGACAGCGCATCGGTGATGTAGCCGCCGATCGTCGGCCCGATGGTCGGCGCCAGCGTTGCGACGAGGCCGATGATCGGCCCTACGATATGGAATTTGGAGCGCGGGAACACCGTATAGGCCGAGGCGAACACCGTCGGGATCATGCCGGCGCCCAAAAAGCCCTGGATCGCCCGCCACACGATCATCTGTTCGATCGACGAGGCGAATCCGCACAGGAAGCTCGCGAACGTGAAGCCGCTCGCCGAAATCGCGAACAGCAGTCGGGTGCCGAGTGCGCGCGACAGGAAACCGGACAATGGAATCGCGATCACTTCGGCGATCAGATACGAGGTCTGCACCCAAGATACTTCGGTCGCACTGGCCGACAGGCCGGCCTGGATCTCGGTAAGCGAGGCCGAAACGATCTGGATGTCCAGGATCGACATGAACATCCCGAACACCATGATCAGGAATGCTATCAGCCGGCGCGGCGCGATGCGCTCGGCCGGCGCGGCGGCGGCATTCATCATCGTGGGCGCGGCGGTGACGGCGTCAGCCATGGTCAGCTCGGGTCAAGATGGCTCATGAACGGACGCACCGCCCGAGCCAAGAATTATTGCGGATGGATCATGGTCGGCGCGTCGAGGTCGGCGTCGCTGTCGGCATCCTTGGCACCCGCCCTGGTATCTACCGTGGTGTAAACCGACATGCCGGCGCGCAGCAGGTTCTGACTCGCGACCCCTTTCGGCACCCGAATGCGAACCGGAAGCCGCTGCACGATCTTGGTGAAGTTGCCGGTGGCGTTGTCCGGCGGCAACAGCGTGAACACCGAGCCGGCCGCCGGCGCAACGCTGTCGACAACGGCTTCGAACTTGCGGTGGCCGTAGGCGTCCACCGAGATCGTCACCGGCTGACCGGGGCGGATGCGCCTGAGTTGCGTTTCCTTGTAGTTGGCATCGATGAAGACGTCATCGAGCGGCACCACGTTGCCCAGCCGTTGTCCCACCACGATATAGTCGCCGGTCGAGACCAGGCGGTTGGAGAAGGTGCCGTCAACAGGGGCGCGGACCGAGGTGAAATCGAGGTCGCGCTCGGCCTTGGCAAGCGAGGTCTGCAATTCCGCAAGCTGGGCGCGGGCCTCGGCCTGCTGGGCCCTCGTGACCTCGACATTGTCGCGTGCCGCGTCATAGGCCGCCTGCGCCGATTTCACCGCCGCCAGACCCTGGTCGCGGCCGGCTTCGGACACCTCGAAGGTCGCGCGCGAGGCAAAGCCCTTGGTGCTGAGCGCCTGCTGGCGATCGAAATCGAGGTCGGCCCGTTTCAGGCCGGCGTCCGCCGAGGCCAGTTGCGCCTTGGCCTGTTCGACCGCGCTTTCCAGCGCGGTGACCTGCCGGCCGATGCGATCGATGGTGGCCTGCTGGGTCGCGATCCTGGTGCGCGCGGCGTCAACCGCGATACGATAATCGCCATCGTCGATCCTGAAGATCACCTCCCCGGCCCGGACTACCGTATTGTCGCCGGGCAGGATGGAAGCGACATGGCCCGATACCCTGGCGCCGAGCGTGGTGTTGTTGGCGCGCACATAGGCGTCGTCGGTGCTGATGAAGAACCTCCCGATCAGAAAATAATGCACGCCATAGGCTGCGGCGGCGAGTGCGAGCAGCGCCACGATGCTGACCAGCACCGCTCTGCGCCTGCCGGTTTTCGGCGCCGCCGCCTGGATCACGGGGACGGTCGGCGCATCGGTCGCGGGTCGCGCCGGCGCCTCGGCGGGGTGACGCGCGACCGCGTCTTCCGAAAGATGGGCGCGAAGCGATTCGGCGAGCGCCGCGGAAGCCTCCCGCGCCGCCCCGTCTTCCGACGGATCAGGCCCAGGACGACGGATGCGGGCGGCCTGATCTCTCGTTGCGGCCATTGCGGCCTCCCGTGACTGAACTCGCAAGGCTGGCCGTGCCAAAACAGGCCCGGCCATCCTCCTGTTCTCAAATTAGCATTGACCGAACCGTTCGGTCAAGCTACATCTGAACCGGGCCGCCCATAGAACGCGAGCCGCTTCCGGGCGGTTTCCAGCCCGGAATCATCTGAGAGAAGCCAAGCCGATGGTTGCAGCAAATCCTGGGACATTACGCTTCGTCGGCGACGAAGACAGTTCGAAGCGCCGCCAGATTCTCGAGGGCGCCAGTAAGGTCTTCATGGATCTCGGCTTTGACGGCGCCAGCATGGGTGAAATCGCCCGCGCCGCCGGGGTCTCCAAGGGCACGCTCTATGTCTATTTCGCCGACAAGAACCGGCTGTTCGAGGCGATTGTCGAGGAAGAGACTATCGAACAAAGCAAGATGGCTTTCAGTTTCGACGCGGAGCGTGATGTCGCCACCACGCTTCGGGAGTTTGGCGAGGCCTATATTCAGTTGCTGTGCCGGCCCGGCGGCGGATCGGCGATCCGCACGGTGATGGCGATTGCCGAGCGAATGCCGGATGTCGGCCGCCGTTTTTATGAACAGGTGCTGCAGAACACGATCAGCCGGCTCGCGGGCTATCTCGAGGCGCATGTCGGGCCGAACGATCTTGCGATCGGCGAATGCCAGCTGGCGGCGTCGCAGTTCATGCTGATGTGCCAGGCGTCGCTGTTTCTGCCGTTCATTTTCCAGGCCGCGCCGCCGCCTTCGACCGAGCGCATCGTGCAAGTGGTCGAAAGCGCGACGCAGATGTTTCTGGCGGCGTATCGGGCGAAGCCGAACTGATCGCTGCGGTCGCGGGGCGCGCGCTACTCGTCTTCGAATTCGTCTTCTTCCCTTGCGCTGCGGCGGTGCGCCAGGGCTTTGCCGCCACCGCCGAGCGATCCCGTGACGCTCGGTTCGCGCGACGCATAGGGGCTGCGCTGGGCGGCGCGCGCCGCGACCTCCTCGCCGGACATCGCAGCCGGCTCGCAGATGACGGGCCGGCGGGCGCGCCGCATCAGGTCGACGTGGATGTGATTGTAGTGATAGACGTTGGAGCCCGGCGCCAGCACGGTGGAGAATTCGCGGCAGGCCGAGGCCTGCACATCGCGCAGGAAGCCCTGCTCTTCCGGCAAACCCTTCCAGCCGTCCTTGACCGAAATGCTGCGTCCGTCGGCCAGCGTGAACGCCGCAATATCCAGCGCGTTGCCAAAGGCGTGTTCGGAAATATGCGCGTGCGGATTGCCGTTCATGCCGCGGCAGGAATAGGCGGAGATCTGCCTGATCTCGACCACGCGCGCGCCGAACCAGCGCATCGCGGCGGGCTGCACGGAATCGGCAAGCCAGCGATCGAGCGCCGAGACAATCGGACAGGCAAGCGTTGCCGTCGGTCTGACCGCGACCGGCCCGAACGCGGCGACTGAGCCGGGCTGCGCCGGTCCGAGCCGCGGCAGGCTTTCTGCCGGGGGCTGGGCCAGCGTGGCCGACGGACGCTGCAAATAAGGCGCGGAATAGCGGTCGGGCGGCCGATAGGCCGAGGCACCTGAATAGGGTTGCCGGACCGGTGCCCCCCGCCACCCTGGCGTGCCCTCGGCCGGCAGGTCGATCTCGTCTTGATCGGGCGCCACGCCCGGCGCGGTCAACGAAATCGGCCCGCTGGACGGCGCGGCGGTGTCCGGATAGGACCGGGCTCGCGGCGGAGGCAGTGGCGATATCGGCCAGCGCGGCTGATTGCCGATGCTGGCGGGCGGCCGCAGGTCGTCATCGGCAAAACCAAAGCTGCCGCTGCTTTCGCCGAGCGCCGACACCTTGAGCGGGAACTCGGCGCCACAAATGCCCGGACCCGAAATCGGGTCGATCCGGACCAGCTCGGCATTTTCTTTCACCGCGCCGGATTTCAGGCAGGCGATTTCGGCCTCGGCCCGCCATGGCTCGCGCTCCTCGGACTGAAAAAATCCGCGGCCGCAACCCGCCAACGAGACAAGGACCAGGGAGCCGACCAGATACCAACGAACTCCGCGCGTCATCCGCGCAACTTCAAGGAATTTACTTAAAGACTCTTCAACGCGCTCATTTCACGATTCCTTAACCGGGCAGGCCACGGTACCCGGCGACGCGAGGCGGCGGATGGACAGCGGCCCTGACTTTTTTCGGCGGGAACAGCCGTTATTTGTTCGCGTTAGTTCGGCCAGCGACGTGAATCAGCCAGGGAGAACTCCCATGACTTTCGTCGGCAGACTCAGCGTGGTGACCGCGTATCTCGCCCTCGCCTTTGTCGGCGCAATCGTGCTCGGTGTAATTTAGCGGCGTACGATCGCGGCAGAGTCATTCGCCCGGGGGTCCGTCGGGCTCGAAATGGACCGACCGGATTCACGATCCCGACAGTGGCAGGGATTACGACTCCACGATCACGATGAAAGGACCTAATGCGCTGAAGGTCCAGGGCTGCGCGTTCGGTGGCATGTTCTGCGGCGGCCAGACCTGGAAGCGCATCAGCTAAGTCTTCGCGTCATTCCGGGATGGTCCGAAGGACCAGATCTCAGATGCGCAATTGCGCATCGGGGAATCTCGGGATTCCGGGTTCGATGCGGAGCCTGTCATCGGGCCGCGCTTTGCGCGGACCGTTGGCATCGCCCCGAATGACAAGTGGAAAAACAAGATCCCGACCGGGCACCGCGCCTGCCAATACAGGACGCGGTGCTTGACCGTTTGACCCTGGCGCGTCAACAAGGCGTCTGCGTTCATTTGGCATTCAGCCGACAGGGCCATCAATCGCAACATCTGCCATCGTCATTCTCGCCCGGGACCTCCCTTGTGCCAGCACGCGCGTTTTCATTTGCAGTCGGGTGTCTTGGCTGCTTCCTGTTCGTGAGCCCGGCGAAGCTCGCCGCGATGCCATCGATCCCGGCAGAGGCAGCCACACCGGTGACGGCGTCGGCGTCGATCAAGGTGGCGCAAGCGCAACCGGCCCAGCCGCCCGCACCGGCTTCGCCGGCGCAGGCCGCCGCCGATGAGCCGGTCGGCAACGTCGCGACGCTGACCGGCAGCGCGGGCGTCACCCGCAACAAGATCGCGACCCCGCTCAAGGTCCAGGACGACATCTACCAGAACGACGTGCTGCAGACCGCGGCGAATTCGACGCTCGGCGTGACCTTCAACGACGCCACCACCTTCAATCTCACCGCCAATGCGCGGATCACCGTCGACGATTTTGTCTATGAGGACGGCGGCAAGCAAAACGCCGCACTGTTCGATATCGCCAAGGGCACCGTCGCCTTCGCGGCCGCCGCGGTCGCCAAGACCGGTAATATGAAAATATCGACTCCGACCGCGACACTCGGCATTCGCGGCACCACCGGCCTGGTCGAGGTGCCGGAAGGCGCCTCCGCCTCCAGCGCCAACAATGTCGCGATCAAGCTTTATCCCGACGCGGACGGCAGGGTCGGACGAATCGAGGTCAACGACCGCGCCGGCACTCGGCTTGGCTTTCTCACCCAGGGTGCGAGCGGCTTTACCATCAGGCCCGGCGCCGGCGGACGCTTCGGCGCGGTGCCGCTGTTGATCTCGCCCCAGCAGGCGCTTCGCGACCAGGGCATCGTGCGCCAGGTGCACGCCGCCCAAAACGTCGGCCGCCAGATCGTCAACCGGCAGCGCGCGTTGCGACAGGCCAATCCCGGCAGAAACAATTTGCGTAACAATCCGACGCGTCCGCCCGGCGTACAGCGGCCGAACGGTCCGTCGCAACGGCCCGGCTTGCAGCCGAGACCGCAAAACCGGCCGGGACAATTGCAGCCCCCGGGTAGCCTGCAGCGGCAGCCAAACGGTCCCGGCCTGCGGCCCGGGCAGCAAAACCGGCCCGCGCCGCTGCAGCGGCGGCCGGCCGCGCCGAAAGGAAAGAAGGAGCGGCGCTAGGGCATATAATCATGACCGCACACGCTGGCCTCGTGGTTCGAGACAGCGCGTGCGCGCCCCTCACCACGAGGGTTAGACCTCATCCAGAGGATCCGTGCCGGTTTGTTGGCCAGGACCGTTACCAGCTTGCTGCGATGCAGCCGTGGGACTGCGTTCCGAAGCCACATTTCGAAGCTGAAGCACTCCCAGTTGTGCGGGCGCATCAGGATGACGTTTGTGGCCTGGGTGAACAGGGTTCAATAGATATCTGCTCCCTCGCATGGAGATCGGCCCAGGGTGGATCGACTGCTGTATGAGAAAGACAGAAAGGCAACTCCGACCAGCATTTGTATCCGGTGCGATGCACTTCACGGTGGGCGGCAGTCAACGCAAATAGGTCAGGCCAGCTGACCGGATCAGCTCCGAAGGGGTCGCCTCGTTGGCGGCTGCTCTTTCTGACGTATACTCGAGCGATTTCTAAGCTAAATTGCTAGCTGGTGCCGCAAGGTTATCACGGACTACGCTCGCGACCTAAAAACTCAATCCGGTGGAAGAGGCAATTCTCTCATCTAGATCCGCCTCATCCAATCGAGACCAAGCCGAGACCAAACAGAGGAGGAGCCGAAGATGAGCACGAGCACAATTATGCGGGTCACGAGACGCCGGTTCTTGAAGGAAACGAGTCTCACCCTTGCCGCCGCACCCTTGATCTCAGCGCCATTCGTGTCGCGGGCACTGGCCGATACCAAGACGATGACGATCGTACAATGGAGTCATTTCGTTCCTGCGTACGACAAATGGTTCGACCAGTTCGCCAAGGACTGGGGTGACAAGAATCATATTTCGGTCACGGTCGACCACATCCCCGTGCAGGACGTGGCCGCCCGCGCCGCCGCCGAGGTGTCGGCCGGATCGGGGCATGATCTGTTCGGGTGGAACGGCGCCGGCGGTGCGCATCTGTACCGCAAGTTCCTGATCGATATGAGCGATCTCGTTAAATCCGTCGAGACGAAATACGGCAAGGTCAGCACAATCGGGCGGCAGCTCAGCTACAACCAGGACGACGGAACGTGGTCTGCCTTTCCCGATTTTTACATCAATTTCCCCGGCATGTACCGCAAGAGCATGTGGGACGAGATCGGGATGAAGCCCGACACATGGGACAATTTGCGGATCGGCGGCGCCAAGCTGAAAGCGAAAGGACATCCGGTGGGGATTTCGCTCGGTCACAGCAACGATCCGAACACGACGTGGCGCGGCCTGTTGTGGAGCTATGGCGGCGCCGTCCAGGACGAAGCCGGCAAGCAAGTCGTACTCAACAGCAAAGAGACGGTCGAAGCGGTCAAGTACGCCGCCGCTCTCTACAAGGAAGCGATGGCGTCGGACGTCCTTTCGTGGAACGACTCCAGCAACAATCAGTACATCGATTCGGGGGTGAGTTCGTACATCGTCAACCCGATCTCGGCGTATCGGACTGCCCAGAAGCTCAATAAAACGGTGGGCGACGACATTTTCGTCATGAAGCCGCCGAAAGGCCCGACGCGCCAGATCATGGGTGCCGCTTCCGAATTCTACGGCATCTGGAAGTTTGCCAAAAACAAGGAAGCGGCGCTCGACTTCCTCAAACACTACACCGATAACTGGCCCGAGGCCTTCAAGGCGAGCGAAGGGTACAACAATCCATGCTTTGCCAATCTTGTACCTAAGCCGATGCCGATCCTGTCGAACGATCCGACGTCGAATCCGCACGACAAACTGGCGATCCTGCAGGATTCAGACGAGTGGTCCGCCATCCCTGGCTATCCGGGGCCGGCTTGGGCCGCCACCGACGAAATCTACAATAGCTTCACCATCCCCGACATGATGGCGAAGACGGCGTCGGGTTCGATGAGCGCCGAAGATTCGGTCAAGTGGGCGACCCAACAGTGCGAGGCCGTATTCAAGAAGTGGGCCGGAAAGACCTGATCGCCGGCGCCCGGACTGCGCGCCCTCTCGCGCGCGGTCCGATGCCGGCGCTGTCGGCTATAGCGTTTTCGAGCGAAGTGGGTACCGGTCCGCGTGAAGAAAACGCGTCAAAACAAGAAACTAGAGCCCGGCTCTGATTCAATCAGAACCGAACAGGCTCCAAGCGGAAGACAGGAATGGCGCTCGGGCCTGGTGCGGGGCCGCACGTTGAATGTCGGGGGGTTCGATGGCTGCAGTATTGACCAGAGATGTCATAAAGAAATTTGGTGAGGTTGCCGCCGTGAACGGCATCACCCTGTCGGTGCCGGACGGTGAGTTCATGGTGTTGCTGGGGCCATCGGGTTGCGGCAAGACGACGTTTCTGCGCATCATCTGCGGACTCGAGAGGCAGACGAGCGGCGACCTCATGATCGGCGGCAGCGTCGTCAACGATATTCCGCCGCGCGCCCGCGGCGTGGCGATGATGTTTCAGAGCTACGGTCTATATCCGCACTACACGGTGCGCAAAAATATCGCCTTTCCGCTGCGGACGCAGCGCGTTCCGAACGCCGAGGTCGAAAAGAAAGTCGAGTGGGCGTCGCAACTACTCGACATTGGCCATCTTCTCGATCGAAGGCCGCGTCAGCTTTCCGGCGGTGAACGCCAGCGTGTCGCGCTCGCGCGCGCACTCGTGCGCGAGCCGACCGCGCTGCTGCTCGACGAGCCGCTCTCGAACCTCGACGCCAAATTGCGCGCCTCGGCGCGCCTGGAGATCAAGCAATTTCAGCAGCGGGTCGGCGTCACCACCATTTATGTGACCCACGATCAGGTCGAGGCGATGGGCATGGGCGACCGCATTGCCGTCCTCGACCATGGGCGGGTGCGTCAGGTGGGAACGCCAACAGAAATCTACGACGACCCCGCCGACCGCTTCGTGGCGACCTTTGTCGGCACGCCGCCGATGAACCTCGCCGCGTGCAACGGCGGGTTTCTCGGCTTCCGCCCGGAAAACTTCCTGCCCAAAAATATGATCGACGACGGTGCTTTCACTGAATTTTCGTTCCGCATCAATCGTTCTGAATATCTCGGCTCCGAGCGGATCGTTTACGGCACGATCGAAGGCTTCGATCCAAACCAGGTGATTACGGCGAAACTGCCGCCTGCGCACGTTGCCGAGGAAAGCATCAGGCCCGGCGAGTGGCATCCCTACGCCGTGCGCAATAGCGCGCTGCGCTATTTCGACAAGGATGGCAAGCGGACCGGTCCTCATTGAAACGAGTTTTGAGCTATGCTCGTAATCGCTGAATCAGTGCCCAAGCCAGCCTCGCGTTTTCGGTTCATTCTGGACCGCCGCGACGTGCTCGGCGCAATCTTCGTCGCACCGGCGTTCCTTTACGTTCTGCTGCTGGTTGGCGTTCCGTTTTTGCTCGCGGTGTATTACTCGGTCAGCGCCTACACGATCTACGATCCTTCGTGGCGCTTCGTCGGCCTGGCGAACTTCGAGCAGATCGTGCAGAACCCGGTTTTTCTCCAAACGCTGACCAACACCTTTATCTTCACGTTCGGATCGCAATTCCTCGGCCTCATCCTCGGCAAGTTCGGCGCGCTGGTGCTGTTGCGGCCTTTCCCCGGTCGCAAGATCGTCAGGGCGCTGATCGTACTACCATGGGTGGTGCCGATCGCGCTCGCCACGGTCGCCTGGCAGTGGATGTTCGATTCACTCTATAGCGTCATCAACTGGACGCTGATCGCGCTCGACATTATCACCCGCTCGGAGGCGCCGAACTGGCTCGGCAATCCGTATCTGGCGATGCTGTCCGTGATTGTGGTCAATGCCTGGCGTTTCTTCCCGTTTGCGATCGTGATCTTCCTCGCCGGCATCACCGCGATCCCGCAGGACGTGATCGACGCGGCGACGGTCGACGGCGCCGGTTTCTGGCGCCGCAACTACCAAATCATCCTGCCGATGATCCTGCCGATCGTGGCCATCGGTCTGATTTTCGGCATCGTGTTCACGTTTACCGATCTTTCCATCGTCTTTCTGATGACCATGGGCGGCCCCGTGGGCGCAACCTCGGTGCTGGCCTTCGAGGGTTTTCAGGTTGGCATCGTTTCCGGCGACGTGTCCCATGGCGCCGCCATCTCGCTGTTCATGCTGCCGGTGCTGTTTGTCGTGGTGATCTTTATGCTGCGCTTTATCCGGCAACGGGAGATCTGACATGCAGCGTGTCATCGCCAAAGTTGTCAGGGAGGTTCCGTTCTTTGCAGCGGTCGCATTCTTCGTCATTCTTTCCGCGTTCCCATTTTATTGGATGGTGATCACCTCGTTCAAAACCAATAGCGATCTCTACAGCGTCACCAATATCCCCTTTTGGTTCAACGACCCGCCCACCCTCGAGCATTTCCGCTATCTGTTCCATGAGACCTTGTTCGCGACCTGGCTGTTGAACTCGCTGATCATCGGCGTCTGCGTCGTCGTGATCACTCTCGTCACAGCGCTGCCGGCCGCCTACAGCCTGGCACGGATGACCGGCCGCAGCGGTGAGACCCTGGGAATCGGCATTTTCCTGACCTACCTGGTGCCGCCGACGCTTCTGTTCCTGCCGCTCGCCCGGGTCGTCGCCGAATTGGGGCTGCAGAATTCAATGTGGTCGCTGGTGCTGGTCTACCCGACATTCACGATCCCGTTCTGCACCTGGCTGTTGATGGGGTTCTTCAAGGCGCTGCCGCCCGAGATCGAGGAGGCGGCGATCGTTGACGGCTGCAGCCTGTTCGGCGCCTTCGTCAAGATGGCGCTCCCGCTGTCGCTGCCGGGAATTCTGACGGCGGTGATCTTCACGTTCACTCTGACCTTGCAGGAATTTGTCTACGCGTTGACCTTCATTTCCTCGTCGGCGCAGAAGCCGATCACGCTTGGCGTGGCAACCGACCTCATTCGCGGCGACATCTTCTACTGGGGCGAGATCATGGCCGGGGCATTGATCGCCAGCATCCCGGTGGCGATCGCCTACAACTTCTTCCTCGATCGCTTTATCGCAGGCATCACCGGCGGCGCCGTCAAATAGGCGGATCAGTTCGTTTGTCATGCCGACTCCGAGGCCGGCGGTAGTAGCCCGGATGGAGCGTAGCGCAATCCGGGGATCGCGACGCCGATGCGACGACCCCGGAATTCGCTTGCACTGCATCCGGGGCCACAGGGGTCGTCATGCCCGTGAGGAGCGGTCGCTTGGCCGCGTCTCGGCGGATGGAGCCGGCTTCCGCATCAGAGCTTGTCGGGCGGCTTTTTCGTTAACCCTGCGATGCCGGCGGTTGCACGAAACCGTCGTGAAACAATTCATTACCCCGACGAAGCCATTTTCCACCTTTGACGCAAATCTATTGAAACCGTTGCCAGCTAGGGATCCTGGCAACAACACGCCGAACTGGCGATGGGCAGTCAAAACAGGGGACGAGCCATGTTCAATCTGGATGCGTTGAAGCTGAATTCCCGCCGTGCCGCCGCCTTCGGCGCCATGGCGATCGGTGCGGTTGCGTTCTCCGCATCCGCCGCGGCTTCGCCGCTGCCGCTGTTTCCCTTCATACTGACGCCGCCGGTGCAATCGGCACCGCCGCAACTCCAGGCGGCGCCTTCCGAGGACGAAGGCAGCGCGGTCGAGATGCCGGCGCGGCTGAAGCGCCAGGTCGTCAGCTATGCCACGCGCGAGGCGCCGGGTACGATCATCATCGATACGCCCCATACCTATCTCTATTATGTCATCGGCGGCGGTCAGGCGATCCGCTACGGCATCGGCGTCGGCCGCGATGGTTTCACTTGGTCTGGCACCCAGTCGGTGACGAAGAAGGCCGAGTGGCCGGACTGGACCCCGCCACCCGAAATGATCGCGCGCCAGCCCTATCTGCCGCGCTACATGGCCGGCGGCCCCGGCAATCCGCTCGGCGCCCGCGCGATGTATCTCGGCGGCACCGTGTATCGCATTCACGGCACCAATGCGCCGGGAACCATCGGCACCCATGTTTCGTCGGGCTGCATCCGCCTCACCAATCCCGATGTCAGCGACCTCTATTCGCGGGTCAATGTCGGCACCAAGGTGATTGTGCTGCCGATGGACCGGCATGCGGAAAATCCGGCCAGTAAACGCAGCTGATCGGGCGCGGCCACAGCGGGGAACAAAATGGCGCGGAGTCCGCGCCATTTTTATTTCAGGCCAGCAACAGATTCTGTTGCTGCGGCCATTACACGGTATTGCCGCATTCCTGAGGTCATGAACGGCTGTGGCCGCTGATCACGCTGGCGCCTCCGGAATCCACCCTGTAGGCTCTCCGGCTGAATCGCTTCGGGGAGATGATGCGTCTGGTTATACGTCACAGGACGATCCTGCTTGGCTTGGCAGTGATCGTGTTTTCGTTTTTTGTCAGTCTGAAGCTGATGGACTGGCTGGCGCCGCATGGCAGGGTGGCAGCGCCGGTGCTTGTCGAATTGCCGCCGCTGCCGCCGGTGTCGCGCAACTCCAGCATCCTTGCGACCACATCGATTTCGCTTGCCGCCATTCGCGACGCCGCCGAGCGCAGCGCGCCGCGCAACTTCGCGGGCAAGGCCGACAATCCGGTATCGCAGATTCTACAGAACGCCGATATCGGCTGGACTGCGTCGCGCGGTCCGATCACGGCGACCGGCGCACAGGACGTGCTGTCGCTGGCGACGCCGCTGACGGGAACCCTCAACGTCACGGGCTCGCTGTCGTCGAAGGCCACCGGCGCGGTCGGCGACGCGCTTGGCAGCCTGCTCGGCGGCAACGTCGCCAGGCAGATCGGCAGCGTCAACATCAAGGCGCTGAACGCCAGCGCCGAGATCAAGGGCAACGTCATCTTCACGTCGCGGCCCAAGCTTGCCGCGGCCTGGCATGTCGAACCGAACCTGACGGCGCAGGTCAACTTGGGCGACAGCAGCCTTTCGGTGGCGGGAGCGCGCGTCAACGTTCCGGCCCAGGTCAAGCCGCTGATCGACAAGACCGTCGCCGACCAGGTCAACGCCGTGGAGGCGCGGCTGCGCAGCGATCCCACCCTGCAGCAGGCCGCCCGGGTGCAATGGGCCAAGGCCTGCCGCTCGATTCCGCTGCAGGGCACCGGCGCGGCCTCGTCGCTGCCGCCGCTTTGGCTGGAGCTGCGGCCGATCCGCGCGCTCGCGGAACAGCCGCATGTGGACGCCTCGGCGGTGACGCTGACGCTCGGCATCGAGGCCGAGACCCGCATCACCGCCGCGCAGACCAAGCCGGATTGCCCGTTTCCCGAGAAGATATCGATTATCCCGCCGACCCCGGCGGGGGTCAGCATCGCCGTGCCGATCGACATGCCGTTTACCGACCTCAACAAGATCGTGGAAACGGAATTCGCCGGGCGCACGTTCCCCGAGGACGGCTCCGGCGCGGTCGACGTCACAGTCAAGCACGCGACGGTCACGGCATCCGGCGACCGGCTGCTGATCTCACTATTGGTACATGCCAAGGAAAAGAAAAGCTGGTTCGGTTTCGGCGGCGAAGCCACCGTGCATGTCTGGGGCAGGCCGGTGCTGGACGAGCAGCAGCAGACCCTGCGGCTGACCGACGTCCAACTCGCCGTCGAATCCGAGGCGGCGTTCGGACTGCTGGGGGCCGCGGCGCGCGAGGCCATGCCGCGTCTGCAACAAGTGCTGGCGGACAAGGCCGTGATCGACCTCAAGCCATTCACGGCCAACGCCCGGAAAAAGATCGCCGACGCGATCTCGGACTTCCAGAAGAACGAGGACGGCGTGCGCGTGGCGGCCGACATCAACGACCTGCGGCTTGCCTACATCGCCTTCGACTCCAAGACGCTGCGGGTAATCGCGGAGGCCGAGGGCTCGATCAATGTCGCCGTCACGGCGCTCCGCGGCATGTGATGGCAACGATGGCACAAGGCGCCATCCCGCGATGCCTTGGCCGAGCGTTCCGTGGCTTCATCCTTCGAGACGCGCGCAAGCGCGCTCCTCAGGATGAAGTCCGCTGCCAGACCCTCATGGTGAGGAGCGCGGCAACGTCGCCCGTGTCGAACCACGCGGCCGTCCGATGCGCGTGCATGAATCGACGCAGGACCCTGATGCGACGGGATCGCCCTTGTCGTCGGTGTTCATTTCACGGCCTGTCGTCGGAAGCCGGACCCCGCGGCTGCGCCGGAGGCGCGCGGGTTCCAACCAGTTCCGAGGCAATGATGGCGCCGAGCGCCATGTCGCTTTCCTGGCCGAAGCCGTGATGCACGATGGTGCCGTCGCGGCTGACCAGAATGCTGGTCGGTGTACCCTGCATGCCGTACCGGCCCATCGTCACCGGGACCGGCGTTCCCTCCCCGGCCTCGTCCACGCCGATCGGAAAGGTCAGCCGGTATTCGTGAATGAAGGCTTGCAGCGACACCGGCGACATCGCGGCGTGGTGCTCGAACACGGTGTGCAGTCCGATCACCTGCAGATCGGAGTTGCGGAACAAGTCATGGACGCGCTGCGCCTGCGGCGTTCCGTGGGCGACGCAGCCCGGGCACAGCATCTGAAATGCATGGATGAAGACCGGACGTCCGCGCAAGCCGGCCAGCGACAGCGGCGCCTCGCTGTTGAACCAGCGCGACACCGCGATTTCGGGAGCGGGGATATTTGCCTCGGTCATGACGTGCCAACCTCGCGAAGCCAACGGGTGAAAATGCGATCTGCCAGCAAGGCGCGGCCGTCGGCAAGCCTTGCCGTCGCCGCCCGCAATTCGGCAACAGACAGTTTTGCCGCGGCGAGTTCGGCGGCATGGCCGACATACCATTGCTCGAGCCGGCGCGGGTCGGCCTCAAGGTGAAACTGCAGCGCCAGCGCCTTGCCCCGATAGGCGAAGGCCTGGTTCTCGTAGTGCCGGTTCGACGCCAGAAGCTGCGCGCCGCGCGGCAGATCGAAACTGTCGCCATGCCAGTGCAGCACCACCGCATCGTCTTCCCCGAGCGGACCGAGGCAGGAAGCGGCACCCGGCTTGGTGAGTTCGACGCGTCCCCAGCCGATTTCCTTGACCGGGCCCGCGAACACCCGGCTGCCGAGTGCCTTCGCCATCAACTGGCTGCCGAGGCAAATTCCCAGCACCGGCAAATCCCGCGCCAGCCTGTACTCGAGCAGCGCCAACTCGGATGTCAGGAACGGATAGGCCTCGGTCTCGTAGGCACCGATCGGGCCACCGAGAACAATCAGCAGCCCTGCATCGGCAATCGAACCGTTGGCCAGATCATCGGTCGCGACGTCCCGGAAACTCACCTCCCAGCCCTCGCGCTGCATGATCGGCGCGAGCAGGCCCAGATCCTCGAACGGCACATGACGCAGGGCAACCGCGGAACGCTGCATCAGGTCGCGGCCTCCGGCCTGATCGCCTGCTGTCGCGCCAGAACGTCCTGCCTGCGGCCGAGCCACCAGCTATTGGCAAGCCACGACCCGGAGAGCGCCGCCGCCACCATTGACACTTCCGTCAGCCCGAGCCCCAGCGCCGTGAGCAGCGCAAACGACCAGGCACCGATCTGATCGCCCAGCCGATAGACCGCGGTGTCGATGAAGCTTTTTGCCTTGTAGCGATCCTCGCGCGGCAGCACCGTGAACAGAACCTCGCGGGTCGGCCGCGCGATCGCAAAATTGCCGGCGCGCCGGACCAACTGGAATCCCACCACCGACGAGAGCACCGGCAGCAGCGCAACCACGCCGAAACCGACGACGCTGAAAGCCGGCAACAGGGAAAGCGTCGTCCCCACGCCAAACCGCTTCAGGATCCGGCCGGTCAGAAACAGCTGCGCGCCCAGGGTGAGAACATTCACGCCAAGATCGACGGAAGCGAAAAACGCGGTCTGCGCCGCGCGGCTCTGAAAGCTGTAGCTGACCACGGCGGCCTGCTGAAAATACAGGAAGGTCGATGTCACCGCATAGAGCAGCAGGAACAGACTGACATTCAGCAGATAGCTCGACGACAGCGCGTCGCGAAAGCCGCCGAGCAGCGTTCCCCCGATCGGCTGTTCCAAATCGGCCTGCGGGCGTTCCGACAGGGCCGCCGACAGGCCGGAGAGACGGCGAACGCAGAACACGGCGACCTCGAGCATCAGCGCCGCGCCGACCATCAGATAGCCCGACGCCATGTGTTCGACGGTCGATACCGTGAAAACCGACCCCGAGATCGCACCGAGCGTGGCGCCCGCGGCGATGAAGCCGAACAGCCGCTTGCCCTGCTCTGAATTGAAGACATCGACGATCATCTGCCAGAAGATCGACACCACGAACAAATTGAAAACCGAAGTCCAGATGAAGAAAATGCGCCCGACCCAGATGGTCTGCTCCGGCGTCGCCGCATACAGCGCGAGCACGAACAGGAGAATGTTGGCGCTGAAGAAGCGGTACGAGATCGCAATGAACGTCTCCCGCGGGAAGGTCTTGACCAGCCAGGAAAACGGCAGATTAAGCAGCAGCATTCCGATCAGCGTGCCGGTGAACAGCCACTGCAGGTTATTGACGCCGCCCGCGACCCCCATCTGGTCGCGAATCGGACGCATGATGTAATAGGACAACAGCAGCGAGAAGATATAGAGCCAGGACCATGCCAGCGCCGGCACCTCGCTCGGCCTGACGTCGATCATCTTGCTCAGGAAACGATGGAAAGCCGATCGAGGGGCTGGTGGAGCGTCGGCAAATGCCATCAATCCGATGTCCCTACTTGATCGCTTCGGCCCGCTGGCGCATTTCCGCGGCGGTGAGCTGCTGGCCATAGAGCGGACCGCCCTGCGCGAAATCCTTGGCGCGAACGAGTTGCCCGATAATGACGGGATCGAAGCCGGCGTCATGCACCAGCGTCGAAGCCACGGTCAGCGCATCCTTGTCGTCACCGGCCAGCGGAATCGCCATGCGGTCACCGGCGCGACCGGCTTGCGCGGCCAGGATTCGGTAGCTCAGGGTATTGAACGCGCGCACGATATGTGCGCCGGGAAAATATTTTGCCGAGGTCACGCCGATGCCTTCCTGATGCACCTCGTTGATGATCTCGCCGTCGCGCGCCGCCACCGCGTTGCCGGCATCGAGCACCACCTTGCCCGCCAGCGCGCTCGCGTAATCCTTGCCGAGCTGCGGATAGGCGCCGTAGGGCACCGCGATGAAAACCACGTCGCCGAACGCGATCGCCTCCGCGACCGTTCCAGCCCTGGCGAGCGCGCCAAGACCCTGCACCAGTGGCGCGAGCTCCTCGGGATGGCGCGAGGAGAACAGCACGGGATGACCCGCCTTCACCCAGAGCGCTCCGACCGTGCTTCCGATATGGCCGGATCCGATCACGCCGATCTTCAGTGCCGAACCGGTTTGGCCGAAAGCGCCGCGCGATGCGGCAATGGCGAGGCCAGCAACGGCGCCGGCACGCAGCAGCGCGCGGCGATTAAAACCGGTGCGGTCAGCATCGGACATGCCCCTACTCCCCAAGGTTTGGTCGCAAACGGATCTCTATCTAACAACGCGCGGCAACAATTATTCAACGCATCAGCAGAGCATGGGCGGCATAAGCCGCCAAATAACGATCCCGTAATCGCAAATCCTGCTTCAGAGGGCCTCGAAGAAGGCGATCATCGCCTGGCGCTGCCGTGCATCGGGAAAACGACCGCGGCCGGCACTGATGTTGTCGGCCAGATGGGCGGGATTGGTGGTGCCCGGAATCACCGCCGTGACCGCTTCATGGCCAAGAAGAAATTTCAGGAAGAACTGCGGCCAGGTCGTGGCGTCAAAATCACGGGCCCATTCCGGCACGCTCTTGCCGCGAACCGCGGCGAACACCGAGCTGCGCCCGAACGGCAACGCGGTCAGGACCGCCGCGCCGGCGTCGCGTGCCGCCGGCAGCAGCCGCTTTTCCGCGTCCCGGTCGGCCAGCGAATAATCGACCTGAAAGAAGTCGGGCTTTTCCCGGCGCAGCACCGCTTCCGCCGCGCCATAGTCGTTCTTGAAGGTCGTGGTGATCCCGACATAGCGGCAGAGCCCCTGCGCCTTCCAGTCGCGGAACGGAGTCAGATCCTGTCGACGATCCTGCACGTTATGCAGCTGCAACAGATCGACCTGCTGATAGCGCAGACGTTGCAGCGATCGCCGGAATTCGACCGAGCCTTCCTGCTTGTTGCCGTTCTCGATCTTGGTGGCGAGAAACACCTTCGAGCGATCCTGGTCGGACAACAGATCGCCCAGCACGCTTTCCGCCGAACCATAGGCGGATGCGGTGTCGATCAGCTTGCATCCCTGCGCGAGCAGATCGTCGACGACCTTCTTCAGGTTGGTTCTGGCGTCCGCTTCCGGCCGCACCTGGAACTCATTCGCGGTCCCGAGCCCGATCACCGGGATTGGTTCGCCGGAATGAGGGATCGCCCGCATCGCTATCGCGGCATCGGCCTGACCGAAAGCGGACGGCACGCCGAGCAGCGGCGCTGCCGCCACTGCGAGGCCGCCCTTAAATAGCTGCCGGCGCGACGGCCTCCCGATCAGGAACTCTTCACTCATGGATCGGCCTCCGTTCGAGGGTTGCAAACTGCCGGACAAACCCCGCCCCGGGTCGCAGGTGCTGAGCTAGTGCCGTGCTGACGAGCCCGCAATGGCGGTCTTGGTCAGGTGAATCGCACGGTCGGGGTCGGCGCGGCCCCTTAAATCCGGCTCGCATCGCGGCAATCGGCCGGGTTTGGCCGAAAGTCAGCTTGGCGGGGGCGCCGAAAGCCGCCTAAAAGGGGTCCACATCAAGTTAAAAAACCAGGGAGGAGTGTTTATGAAGTCAATTGCAGCCGCGGTCGCGGCCGGCCTCGTCTTTGCCGCGTATAGCGGGGCGGCGAACGCACAGATTTCCGACGGCGTCGTCAAGATCGGCGTGCTCACCGACATGTCGAGCCTCTATGCCGACGCGACAGGCAAGGGTTCGCTGGTGGCAGTGCAAATGGCGGTCTCCGATTTCGGCGGCAAGGTCAAGGGCAAGCCGATCGAAGTGGTCTCGGGCGACCACCAGAACAAGCCCGACGTCGGCGTCAGCATCGTGCGCAACTGGATCGACAACGACAAGGTGGACTCGGTGTTCGACGTGCCGACCTCGTCGGTGGCGCTGGCGGTGTCGACGCTGCTGACGGAAAAGAACAAGATCTTCATGAATTCGGGCGCCGGCAGTTCCGACCTCACCGGCAAGGCCTGTTCGCCGATTTTCGTCCACTACACCTATGACACCTACGCCCTGTCCAACGTCGCCGGAAAAGCGATGGTCAAGCGCGGCGAAGATACCTGGTTCTTCATCACCGCCGACTACGCATTCGGCGCAGCGCTCGAGCGCGACGCCGCCGATGTCGTCAAGGAAAGCGGCGGCAAGGTCCTCGGCGACGTCCGCCACCCGCTCAATACCTCGGACTTCTCCTCGTTCCTGCTGCAGGCGCAAGCCTCGAAGGCCAAGGTGGTCGCGCTCGCCAATGCCGGCGGCGACACCGACAACGCATTGAAGCAGGCCGCCGAATTCGGCCTGATGAAGGGCGGCCAGAAGCTGATCGCGTTGCTGCTCCAGATCACCGATGTGCATTCGATCGGTCTCAAGGACGCCCAGGGCCTGATCCTCACCGACGCCTTCTATTGGGACCGCGACGACCAGACGCGTGCCTTCTCCAAGAAGTTCCTCGAGAAGGTCGGGCACATGCCGACCATGATCCAGGCCGGACTGTACTCGGCGACCATGCACTACCTCCAGGCCATCGACGCCACCGGCACCGACGACACCGCCAAGGTGATGGCGCAGATGAAGGCGACCCCGATCAACGACTTCTTCACCAAGAACGGCCATATCCGCGAGGACGGCCGCATGGTCCACGACATGTATCTGTTCGAGGTGAAGAAGCCCTCGGAATCGAAGGGCGAGTGGGATCTCTACAAGCTGCTCGCGACCATCCCCGCCGACCAGGCGTTCCGTCCGCTCGACAAGGGCGGTTGCCCGCTGGTCAAGACGCATTAGGCGCGCAGGCCTGCGGCTGTCTTCGTCGTGGCCGGGCTTGACCCGGCCATCCACGTCTTGCGGTGGTTGCGGTTTCGGAAGGCGTGGATGCCCGGCACAAGGGCCGGGCATGACGAAGATCATAACAAGATGTTCAGCAGCGTAGGATGGGCAAGCGAAGCGTGCCCACCGACAACGGCCGCCTCAGCTCGGGAACTTGAACTCAGGCATCGCCTTCAACTGGTCCTTGGTGGCGTTGAACACGGCGTGGTCGGGATACCACGGATTGGCCTTCGCCGTGGCGGGTGCCGTGCTGGTGCCGGCGGCGCCGGTGGTCGTCGGCGCCGGCTTGCTGCCAGCCGGGCTGGTGCTGGCGGTGCCGGTAGAGGCGACCGACTCGTTGACGAATTTGATCTTGTCGAAGGGAACGGCGACCAGATGTGAGCCGACGCCGAGGAAGCCGCCGACGCTGATGACCGCCGCCTTGATGTTCCCGCTCTTGTCGGTCAACAAATCGTTGATCGATCCGATACTCTCATTGTTGTCGTTATAGACGTTGAGGCCGACGACTTTCGAGGTCCGCCAGTCGCCCTGGAACGTCGACGAATCCGACGTCGCCGCCGGCGCCGTGGCGGCGCGATCGGCATTGGTGGTCGGAGTTTGTGCGAACGCAACGGTCGCAAACATTGCTGAACCGGCCAGACCGGCCGCGATATATTTTGCCAACATGTGATCTTCTCCCAGCTAGAACTTGGAGAAGAGGAAACCCGCCAGTTGGTCCGCCGTTCCCATCGCCGGATGCATTTTCGGCCAAGCGACCACAATGATTTTTGCGGTGTTCGGGAACAACTTCGTTGGCGGCCTGCCGTGCCTGCTGCCGGCAAACAGTTTCGCTCGCGTTTGCGCCGCGATCAGAAACCGCCCCAGTAGGGTGGGATCCCGTAATAGCGATGCAACTCGGCCTCCTGCGAACGATCGCCCCAGTCGAAATCCTTGTCGGCGCGGAATGACGGCGCCCGCTTCAGCTCTTCATCGTCGATGTCGAGCACGTAGGCTTCGAACTTCGCGTTGTAGGCGAGACGGGCCCACGGCAGCGGCAGCAGGCTGGTTCCCATGCCGAGGAAGCCGCCGAAGCTGAGGATCGCATAGGAAACCCGGCCGGAAACCTTGTCGATCATCAGCCGTTCGATATGGCCGAGCTTGTCGCCGTTCGGCCGGCGCACCGCGGTGCCTTCGACCCGGTCGCTTGCAATCAACTGGTGTGGTTTGGTGAGGACGTCCGCCATCACACCCTCCCGAGGCTGATCAGGAGGAATCAACGCTGCGGCAGCTGCCGGGTTCCCGGCACATCCAGACGAGTCTTTCGACGGCCGGATCGCTTCACCGGGCAATCATCCGTCGCCGCAAGGATAGGGCAATCATTCTTCCCTTTCGTGAAGGATGCGTGGCGCGTCGGCGTGGCCTCAGGTTTGTAGTTGATCAGAAGCGCCGAGACGGACGAACCGCCGCCGGAGGCGGCACTGCCGGTCGCTGCCGAGATTGAGGTCATGATGGCTCCGAAGGTTCTTGCAAGACGCCGCGACGTCAGGGTTAATCATCTTAGCGGGACCTTCTTGTCGCCCGGTTCACGTATTGCGTCGGGTTGCGGAGCAAGCGTCAGAAATATCCTGAAACAAAAATCCTTCGCCGGGTTCATCCGAATCGTCTTCAAAGGTCCGCATGCCCACTGCACCGCCAAACATTCTCGTCGTTGAGGACGACCGCGAGACGCGGACGTTGATCGCGAAATATCTGCGCACCAACGGCTGCAATGTCACCGCGGCGACCGACGGGCGCGAAATGGCGCGGACCATGGCCGACCATCGCATCGACCTCCTGATCCTCGATGTCATGCTGCCGGGGGAGGATGGGCTCAGCCTGTGCCGCAAGGTCCGCACCGAATCCCAGGTGCCGATCATCATGCTCACCGCGCGCGGCGAGGATGTCGACCGCATCCTCGGACTTGAAATGGGGGCCGACGATTATCTCGCCAAGCCGTTCAACCCGCGCGAATTGCTGGCCCGGATCAACGCGGTGTTGCGCCGCCAGGCCGCCGCCCAGACGGTCAGCGCCGCCAGCGGCGCGACCGTGCTGACCTTTCTGGGCTGGCGGATCGATCTCCGGCTGCGCGAATTGCGCAATCCGGCGGGGGCGCGGGTCGCAATGACCAGCGCCGAATTCGACCTGCTGCGCACCTTCTGCGAGCGGCCCGGCCGCGTGCTGTCGCGCGACAGCCTGCTCGATCTCACCCAGGGCCGCAACGCCGGCTCGTTCGAGCGCAGCATCGATGTGCTGGTCAGTCGCATCCGGCGCAAGATTGAGCCCGATCCGCAGGACGCCACCATGATCAAGACGGTGCGTTCCGGCGGCTACATGTTCACCCCCACGGTGGATGCGGTGACAGGCGCCGCAAGCCAACGATGAAGCTGCTCGGCCCGCTCAATCTCCGGGGTATCAGCGGACAGATCGCCGCGCTGGTGGTCGCCTCGATCATCGCGATCCATCTCATCATAACCACGGCTTTCCTGCTGCATCGGCCGGACCAGATCGATCCCTCCATCGACCGCGGCCACAGCCAGCTTGCCGCTTCCGTCGTGCTGCTCGGCGCGACGCCGGCGGGCGAACGGCCACGGCTGTTTGCCGACTTCGCGCGGGCATTTCCGCAGCTCGCGATTGCCAGCCTGCCGGACAGGCCGGTTGCAGCGGCGGGCGAATTGGACAGATCCGACATGCGCAGCCTGCGTCGCCACCTCGGCAGCAACTACCGGATCTTTTCGCTCAGCGACGACGCCAACATCCACAAGGTCGGCATCGTGCTGCCGGACGGTGCCGCCATCTCGGCCAAGCTCTCGCGCGACCAGCGGCAACGCCCATTTTGGGGCAGCCCGTGGATGATCACGCTGCTGTTCGGCGTGATCTGCGTCAGCCTGCTCGGACTGTGGGCGGCGCGGGCCCTGACCGCGCCGCTGTCGGCATTCGCCAAGGCGGCCGAGAACTTCAGCCTGAACGGCGCCGCCGCGCCGCTGCCCGAACGCGGCCCGGAAGAAATCCGCTCGCTGGCGAAGGCGCTCAACCGCATGCGCGAGCGGATCACCGCGCTGATCGACGACCGCACCAAGATGCTGGCCGCGATCAGCCACGATTTGCGCACCCCGATCACGCGGCTGCGGCTGCGCTCCGAATTCATCGCCGATGAGATTCATCGCAGCCATATGTTGCGCGATCTCGACCAGATGCGCTCGATGCTGGAATCCGTGCTCTCGTTCCTGCGCAACGACAACAAGCTTGAATCGATGACGCTGGTCGACATCGCCACCACGCTGCAGCTCGTCAGCGATCAGTTCGCCGATATCGGACACAGAGTGGTGTATGACGGTCCGGAACATGCGATGGCCACGGTTCGGCCCGATGACCTGCATCGAAGCGTCACCAATCTGGTCGAGAACGCAGTCCGGTTCGGCGCGGGGGCGACGATCCGCCTGATGGCGTCGCCGGACACAATGACCATCGACATCGAGGATGACGGTCCGGGCATTTCCGACGCCCGCAAGGAGATGATGCTGGAACCCTTCGTGCGCGGCGACGACGCCCGCAACATGGATGAGGCCGCGGGCTTCGGCCTCGGCCTGTCGATCGCGCGCAGCATCGTATTGGCCCATGGCGGCGAATTGTCGCTGCACGACCGGCAGCCGAACGGGCTGGTGGTGCGGATCCAGCTCCCGGTTCGCCAGCCGGGCCGTCAGTCGGCCGCCTAGATCTTGTTTTGACGCGTTTTCTTCACGCGAACCGGTACCCACTTCGCTCGAAAACGCTATAGCGCCGCAGACCGGTGTCCAGGTCAGGCCGCGAGCGCTTCCGGCTCCGCCTTGTCGAAATACGCCACCGCCTCGAAGCGGTAGTCGCAGGCCCAGCAGCGCCAGAGATAGGCGATGCAGTTCGGGCCGGATTCAATCCACTCCGGGGTGGCGATCGGCTTGCCGCATTGGGCGCAGGGGTTTTCGCGGGGCAGATAGCCGGAATCGATTCGGACCATGGCGCCATCTCCTTTTTTTTACATTTACGTTGAATGCAAATCGGACAGGCTTGCTGCCGGAATTTCCGTTGCACCGTTCTGTCGACGATACTTCGCGAGCAATTTGTCTTTTGAACGGCAAGGGCGCGTCCGCAACGCTGCCGGGGCGTGCGTCACTTCGTCGTCGGGTCGACCACGGGTTCGACGCTATGCATCGCGCCGGGTTTGCGCACGAAAATGGTGGCGATGTCGTCGGCATAGACCTTCTGCCAGCCGTCGACATGGTAGAGCAGCTTGGTTGCAGCGCTCTGCGTCCGCATCAGGGTCGCCTCGATCCGGTATTGGTCGAGCAGCCGGAACAGATTGTCCGGCTCCATCAATCCGCTGGCGGCGTTGTGATCGATAAAGAATTTCTCGCCATAGAGTTCGGTACGGCCATCGATAAACGGCGCGACGCCTTCGGAAATCAGATACCCCCCAAAATCATAGTCGTTGAACACACGGGTAAAATTGAATTTCTTCAGTTCGGCGACGGCCGCGACCGGCGCCCCGTGCGGGTGCGGCTCGAAACGATGCGCGGCCCCGTAGGCAAGCGTTCCCGCCATCAGCGCCATCGCGACGCCGGCGAACAATACGCCGCGCGGCGGCGCAGCATTTACGACAGGGTTCCCGGCGCCGCCGATCTGCTTCGCCAGCGGGCTTGCCAGAACCAGCGGCGCGAGCAGCGCCAGAATTTCGGCGGCGCGCCCTTGGGCCAGCGCCATATGCAGCAACCCCAGCAGCAGCACGATGCGCATCGGCGGCAGCCGGATGCCGCGCCAGAGCGCAAGGCCGAGCCCGAGCAGCAAGCAGATTTCGAGTGCGCCAATGCTGCCGAAATTCGCCGGCTCCCATTCCATGATCAGCGGCAGCGCACTGCCGAGCTCAAGGATTTTTCGCGACGCCAGCAGCGCATTCCAGCCATAGGGCGTGCAGCAGCTTGCCGCCAGCGCAGCGATTGCAAAGGCCGCCCATCGCAGCACAAGCGATTTCCTTGCCCTCGCATCGACACCCAACACGGCATCGAACGCGACAGGGGCGATCAGCACCAGGCCGAATACAAAGCCGCCATGCAGATTGGCCCATAGCGCCATCAACGGCAGCAACCAGAACGACGGTGCGGCGCGCCGATCCGCAGCCGCTATCAATCCGCCGACCCACATCACCATGACCGGCATCGCCAGCACATGCGGGCGCGCCAGGAGGTGCGGCGTGGTTAGCGCCAGAGCCGCGGCCACGAACACCAGCGTCGTGCTTTCGGTCAGGTGGCGGCTCAACAATCTGGCCAGCAGCGCAAACGTCGCCGCGATCGCGCTGGCCGCGAGCACCACCGGCCCGCTCCAGCCGGCGATGGCATAGGCTTTCGCAAAGAGCACCTGCGCCAGCCACTGTGTCGAGATCCAGGGCTGGCCGCGCATGGTGAAGGAATAGACATCAGTCTCCGGCACCGAGCGATGATCGATGATCCACTGCCCGACGGTGACCTGCCACATCGTATCGGGGTCGATCAGCAGCCGATTTCCGGCCAGGAGAAACAGCACGTAAACCGCGACGCCAACCCACAGCGGCAGCAGGCCGCGCATCGGACTTGTGCTCTCGGCACTATGGGTCACGGACATGGTCATGGGCGTGCCGAAATTCCCTGGGGTTCCGCCGTATCGAAGCACGCCAAGGCATAATTCTTGGTAAATCAGCTCCCGCGTTCACCCCTAATGCGATACAAGCGGGCGGGGCCCGGTGGGCAGGCTTTCGCCTCGCCCACCCTACGATTGCAATTCACTTCACCCTCGGATCGACCGCCGGTTCGGCGGTATGCAACGCGCCGGCCTTGCGGACATGAATCGTGGCGATGTCGTCGGCGTACACTTTCTGCCATCCGTCGATGTGATCGAGCAGCTTGGTCGCGGGACTTTGCGTGCGCATCAAGGTCGCCTCGATCTTGTATTCATCAAGCAGCCGGAACAAGGTATCCGGCTCTATCAATTCGCTGGCATTGTTGTGATCGATAAAGAACTTCTCGCCATAGATTTCGGCGCGGCCGTCGATGAACGGAGCGACGCCATTGGCGATCAGATAGCCGCCGAAATCGTAGTCGTTGAACACACGGGTGAAATTCATCTTCTTCAGTATCGCGACCGCCGCGACCGGCGATTGCCGGGCATTGGGTTCGAAGCGGGTGACCGAGGCATAGGCAACCGTTCCCGCTATCAGCAAGATAGCAACGCCGGCGAACAGCAGGCCGCGCGGCGGCGGTGCGTTCGAATTTGAAGCCTCGGCGCCGCCGATCTGTTTAGCGAGCGGGACGGCGAGAACAAGCGGCGCAAGCAGCGCCAGAATTTCGGTAGCCCGGCTCTGGAACAGCGCCATGTGAAGCATTCCCAGCAGCAGCAGGATGCGCGTCGGCGGCAGTTGGATGCCGCGCAACAGCGCAAACCCCATACCCAGCAACAGGCAGATTTCGAAGGTCCCCAGGCTGCCGAAATCGACCGGCCGCCATTCCGTGACCAGCGGCAATACGCTCCCCAGCGCCAGGATTTTTCTCGACGCCAGCATCGAATTCCAGCCGTAGGGCGTGCAACACGCCGCAACCAGCGCCGCCAACCCGAATACCGCCCAGCGCTGCGTCAGCGATTTGCGCTCCGCCGCATCGGCGCTCACGACCGCATCGAGTGCGATCGGCGCCACCAGCATCAGGCCGAGCACAAAGCCGCCATGCAGATTGGCCCACAGCGCGATCAGCGGTAACAGCCAGAAGGACGGCGCATCGCGCCGATCGGCGGCGGCGATCAATCCGCCGACCCATGCCACCATGACCGGCATTGCCAGCACATGCGGCCGCGCCAGCAGATGCGGTGCGGTCAGCGCCAGCGCCGCGGCCAACAACACCGTTGTTGTGGTCTCGCTCAAATGCCGGCTCAGTAATTTTGCCAGCAGCGCGAAAGTCGACGCACTCGCGGCGGCAGCCAGCACCACCGGCCCGCTCCAGCCGAATATCGAATAGGCCTTGGCGTAGAGTACCTGCGCCACCCAGTACATCGAAATCCAGGGCTGGCCCCGCATCGTGAAGGAATAGACGTCGGTTTCCGGCATCGCGCGATGGTCGAGAATCCACTGCCCGACGGTGATATGCCACAACGTATCGGGGTCATTGAGCAGCCGGCTTCCGACCAGCACAAGCAGCGCATAGACGCCAATGCCGACCCATAGCGGCAACAACCCGCGCATCGGGCTCGCAGATTCGGCGGTATCGGCAACGGACAGGGTCATCGGCGCGGGATGAGATCCTCGGGGTTTTCGACCGGATCGAAGCACGCCAAGCCATAATTCTACGTAAACCGACCCGGTCGGATATGCGGTAAACGCATGGAAAGCCGGAATTTGGCCACATCGCCGCCCGGCGATTGCAACAATTATGGCGTGTTAAGGGTCAGGCGCCATCGCGCTCCAGAGGCCATTTGGCCATGAAACGCCTGTTATCGCTCGCCAGCCTCGCCGCTGTAGCGGTGCTGCTGTTTCCTGCACTCGCGCAGGCACAGCAGCACCGGGAATATGACGAATTGGTCGCCACCCACGCCAGGGCCAACGGGGTGCCCGAGGCCCTGGTGCATCGCGTGATCGTGCGCGAAAGCCGCTATCGGCCCGGGCTGGTCGGGCGCGGCGGCACCATCGGCCTGATGCAGATCAAGCTCGCGACCGCGC